>LDZT01004904.1_pt1 | contig 27831 bp, 22 predicted proteins | sample 615521 | NCBI WGS metagenome assembly LDZT01 (sample SAMN03408292, study PRJNA278302) | terrestrial metagenome | isolation source: oil reservoir sample SB1 | place: USA: Alaska, North Slope, Schrader Bluff formation | collected 2011-09 | reverse complement strand
CACATTGCCCTGGTAACTTCCAGTCTGATTTAGGGTGACATCCGCCATTTTAGTGTAAACCGGGATACTGGTACTATCTCCGGGGTAAGGGTTGTATTCTGTCTGGAAAATTTCAGTTGCACGGTTGGTTATGCTGGTTCCAGCCATACTGGTTCCAGCTTTACCACTTATGGTTAAGGTGGCAGTGGTGAATTTTGCTAGGAAAGGAATAGTCCAGATTCCAGTGTTAGAGTCATATGTTCCCACTGAAGGGGTTACAGTGACACCAGTAAGTCCAGCGGGGATTATGTCCCGGATCTGGATATTAGTAGCATCATCAGGACCACTGCAGTAAGCGTTAACCACAATGGTCACGTCATCTCCCACATTCACATTCACGGTTCCAGTACTCTGACCATTCACTGTCTGGGTTATTATAGGGTCGGAGAGTTTGGTGTAAACCGTGGTACTGGTGCTTGCTGCTGATGGGTTATATTCCGTTTGTGCTGTTCTGTTAGCATAATTTGTAGTGGTTAGTCCGGCCATGGCTGCGGTGACTTTTCCGGTTATGGTGAGTATGGTGGTTGCACCACTGTTTAGGATTCCAATGTTCCACAGCCCAGTGGAGGGGTTGTAGGTTCCAGTTCCAGTTATGGTGTAGGTTAAATCCGTTAGTCCACTTGGTAATAAGTCAGTTATCTGCAAGTTGGTGGCTGCGTCCACTCCTCTGTTTACTGCAGTTATAATGTAAGTTACAGTGTCGTTCACATTAACCGTGGCACTGCTACCATTATTGACAGTTTGGGTTACTACCACGTCGGCTATTTTTGTGTAAACTCCGGCAGTGGTGGTTGTAGGCTGATTGTTGTACTGTTCCTGGGAAGTTCTGGTGGCAGTGTTAGTGGTGGTTAATCCAGCCATGGCTGCAGTGGCAATTCCCGTGATTTTCAGGGTTGCGCTGGCACCATTGGCCAGTGTTGGTATGGTCCAGACACCATTGTAGTAGGTTCCCACAGAGGGGGTCACGGTGACTCCACTTAGACCTGCTGGCACTATATCACTAATTAATATACCCGTAGCTGTGCTGGTGCCGTAGTTGGTGGCGGTCACAGTGTAGGTTACAGTGTCTCCCACATTCACGGGGGTGCTGGCAGTTTGGGTTAAAGCCACGTTAGCGGTTGATGCGGTCTTTATTATGGAAAATGCAGATATGGTTAAGGGTAAAACATTTCTAGCCACCAGGTTCTGTTTCCGGACACTGGCGTACTGGTCATCGTATAATAAGTTACCATAATTTCCACTGACATATGCAGTTACCACAGAGTTACTATTGTTTCCGAGGGTTAAAACTGTGGTAACTTGACCATTAGCGTCAGTAGTTCCAGAAGTACGGCTTAAGCTTCCATTGGTTTTTTGGAAATTAACTGTAACACCTTGTAGCGGGTTGCCATTAATATCACGAACTGTTGCGGTTACAGTTACAGTTTGACCATTGGCTACGGTGGTTGTTTCCGGGGTTACCGTTATACTGTTAGGGTAAGAAGGTATAGTAGCGGCGTTAACTGCATTAATAATAGCCCATGCCCTGGTCCTGACAGATGTGTCATCACTCCACCAATTCCGAATCACACCATCTCTGGGGGCAGTCATGTACTGGTAGTAGGTGCCTACCGGGGCAGATGCATCGTAAGTACCATAGTGCACAGAAGTGAAGTACCAGATTGCGCACTGTATGGCAGCTGCTTCATTATCGGATGAAGGGTTGTAATGATTTAATATGTAACTAACTTTATCCCATTCAACCTCAGTGGGGAGGTCCCCGGCAGTTCCGGGGAGGGGTCCATTAACCAGTAAGGTGTCACCGGTACTGATGGGGGTGAAAAGGTCAATACAATAAGCAGTATAGGTTGTCCCGTCAACTCTAACGTTAATGACACCGGCAAATCCGTCTTTGTTCTGTCCCTGGATGTAAACACTTTGACCATTACCGGTACTGGTTAAACTTGCTGTTTTGGGGGTTAACTGGAAGTCTGCAGTACCATATTTGTTGGGGTCAGTGGGATAATTGGGTCCGTTAGTGACAGTTACACTTTTGGTAATGGGGGTACATCCAATGTAACTGGCTATAATGTTAAAAGTCGTTTCAGTGCTGTAGAAGTTCAGTGTGTAATGTCCATTGGCGTCAGTGGTGGTGCTGCCCATGACTACTCCACTGGTTGAATTTGCAATTACTGTTGCGCCTTCCAAGGGCCTTACGTGGCCATATTCATTTACAGTTACTGTTCCGCTTATAATTGGATCTGAACCAGTAGAACAGTCACTGGTAAGATCAATAGAAGTATTAGTAGTGTTTCCTGTTCCATTCATTGCAGCTGCAGATGTGCCTAAAATAGTAAAAACAAATGCAAATGCTAGAATGAGCATTAAAAAATTCTTTTTGATTTTAATTCCAATTCCCCCATAAATATTATAAGATTAAACCCTGGTTGAGGATTATATTATATGGACTTTCATTTGTTGTTGATGGTGAGCAATATAATCTTTAGATGTTAATATTCTCTACCTAAAGACTTGGTGATGGTGATATATAAAGGTTCCTAAAAACCCTATTTTAACTGTGAACAGTGTCACAACCTCCTTTATAAAAAGGTGACATGCTTCACAAAAATGAGATTAAAAACTATCAACAATATTTCCATCCGAAATTTAACTTTCTGATAAAATAAAATTTGGTGAAGATCTTCACCAAAACTTTAATTGGATTTATTAATTCTGTGCAAATTTTCACAATATCAATCTGGAAAATGTAGTTCTAGGGGAAATTGTGCAAGTTGAAAATCACTTTGTGAATTTTGTCACAATAGTATTTTTTTGAGGTGTTGTTTTAATGATGTGTTTCTTGATATATTATATAGGAAAGTTACAAGAGTGTACTATAACTTGAAAATTGAGAGTCAAGAATATGGGAGTTATTTCAAACTTCATAAAATTACCCTCCAGAGATAAACTGGTTGCTCTTGAATCTTTATTCTGGGTAATCCGGATAAGAATAACTCTCTGGTTATTTCCATTTCCTTCTGTTCAAAGAAAAGTCCAGAAAAGGGCTAGCAAATATCATCCAACCACGGAACACGTGGTTTCCATGGCCAGACTAAGAACCATGATCATGGTATCTTCAAGGTATATTCCCCGGGCCACCTGCCTGGTGCAGGCCCTGGCCGGGTACATATTGTTCTCCAAATATGGTTACCAACCTTCCATCAAAATCGGAGTTTCAACTCTAAATGGAGAGTTTGAAGCCCATGCCTGGTTGGAACAGGGTGATCGGGTGGTTTTGGGAGAGTCCGAGAAGGACTTTAAAACCATACTGGATATTGATCAGATTTGAGTTTAAAGGGTGTTTCATGTTAAAACAATATTTCAAAAACAGTCTCATGGGGGAGTTCACCCGGAACTTAATCAGTTTAATGCCCCGGAAAGTGGCACTGGCCCTAACTTTAATGGTTATTTTGAGCCTTAATGAGGCAGTTAGTCTGCTCATATTAGTTCCCCTGCTTGGACTGGTGGGTCTGGATGTCGGCCAGGGATCCCTGGGGCAGATCGATGTTCTGGTTTCAGGTTTTTTCTCATATCTCGGTTTACAGCCCACATTGGTTCTTGTTTTGATCCTTTATGTGATCGTGATCAGCGTCAGCGCCCTTTTAACCAGATACCAGACTCTTCAAACCTCCCAGATCCAGTACCAGTTTGCCAACCACCTCCGCCAACGACTCTACAATGCCATCACCAACTCCAACTGGTTATTCTTTTCCAGAATGAAATCATCCAGCCTAGCCCATGCACTCACCAATGAAATCGACCGGATAAGCACGGGAACCGGACAATTTTTGACATTCATAGCTAGTATCATGATCCTGGTGGTTTACATCATTTTTGCCCTGGAATTGGCCGGTCTTTTTACGGGAGTGATATTTGCAGTGGGAATAGTTATTTTATTAGTTTTAAGAAGACTAGCCAGCAGGTCCAGGACCAGTGGCGAGGATATAACCACCAACACTCGTGATTTATACTATTCCATCCTCCAGCACCTGGATGGGATGAAAACCATAAAAAGCTTTGGAATGCAGGATGAAAACAAGAAAGTCTTTAATAAACAGTCCAACCAGGTAGCCGGAAATTACCTTCAAGCCATAAGGAGTTATGTTGATGTTAAATTACTCTTCGATGTGGGAACAGTAATTGTCCTGGCCCTCATGGTGTTCATCCTCATTGAAGTTGTGAAGCTGCCTACTGCTAGTCTTTTTTTATTGATTTATCTATTTGTACGGATGATTCCTCAGTTTTCAACAGTTCAAAGGGCTTACCAGTACTTCATCAACATGTTACCTGCCTTTGGTAATGTAAGCAGTCTTGAAGAACAGTTTTTAGGTAACTCCGAATCTAAAGAAAAAGATAACGGGTCAGTGGAGTTTAAAGTGTCTATTAAATTGGAAAATGTTTCTTTTTCCTATGAGGATGAAGAACATTTCACCCTGGATAATTTGAACCTGGAAATACCAGCCGGTAAGACCATTGCCCTTGCCGGACCATCCGGGGCGGGTAAAAGTACAGTGGCTGATTTGGTCATGGGTCTCATTAGTCCAGACCAGGGTAAGGTGACTGTGGATGGGAAACCTATTACCCATAGTTCTGTTGCTTCCTGGAGAAACAGGATTGGCTATGTGGCCCAGGAAACATTCCTCTTCAATGAAACCATCCGTTTTAATTTAAAACTTGCCAGTCCTGATGCCGGTGAAGATGATCTCAAGGAAGCCATAAGGATGGCCGCAGCAGACGGTTTTGTTAGTAAACTACCTGAAGGTATGGATACTGTGATTGGTGATCGGGGTGTTCGATTATCTGGAGGAGAAAGGCAGCGGTTGGCTCTGGCCAGAGCACTTTTAAGGAAACCCTCAATTCTCATTATGGATGAGGCCACCAGTAACCTTGATTCTGATAATGAAGAGAAAATATTAAAGGCCATTGATGATATTCACGGTGAAATAACCATTCTTATGATCGCCCACCGAATTTCTACCATTAAAAATGCAGATCGAATTTACCTTGTAAACCAGGGGAAGATTCAGGAGTCTGGAAGTTGGGATGAATTATTAGAAAAAGAAGAAGGATAGTGAAGGGGCACTCGTGAAGTGCAAGGGCCGGATAATTAGTATTGTCCTTTTGCGGACAAGATTTTAACCTCAAATCGAGAAATTTGCTTGTTGGGATCTTCAAATCTAGCATAAAAATATGATTTTCCAGTTGCGGGTATGTTTTGAGGGTTCAAGTATGGTGTATCATTAACGGCAAATAATGTGCCATTTGCATAATAAGTAGTGACTTGTATTTTAGGATTCAGAGCTTCGAAGGAGTTTTTATTTGAAATAGAACCACTAACATAATATATGGATTCATTTTCTTCGCTTCTATTTCCAACTGTGCTGTTGGAAATTTTTAGTGTATCTAAGGATAATTTCTTTTCACCCCATGTACTGTTGGCTTTGGTATTTTCGATACAGCCCGAGTTAGCTACGGCAACTATCATAAAAACGAAGATTAGGATGGTCAATATTTTCTTTTCCATGGTATCACTTGGTATATACATATTAATTAACCGTAGCAAACAAATAAGTTTTTTTATCTAGACTTTGAGGGAATTTAAATGGTGGGAAACTACGATCTAAAAACTGAAGATCAATTGCTTCTTAACTGTTCTTTGACACAGTTATCTGGTGAAAACATTAAACGGATTAAACAACTCACCAACAAGGATTTAGATTGGAATTATTTAATAAATATGGCCTACAAACATCGTTTAAATCCCTTATTATACTGGCATTTGAATAGAATCTCTCCGGAAGCAATACCTAGTAATTTAAAACTGGAATTAAAGGAACACTTCCATAAAAATGTCCAGAAAAATTTGATGATGTTCAAAGAACTATTGGAAGTTGTGAACATTCTCCAAAAACAGAGTATAGTTCCCATACCCTACAAAGGCCCTGTGTTGGCTATAATGATCTACAAAAATCTTGGGTTCCGCATATTTGGTGATTTAGATTTTTATGTTCCACTGGAAGATGTTCCCAAAACAAGGGAAATCTTGGTTAACGAAGGCTACGAGCCTTGGGAAGAACTCACCTCTTCTCAAGAAAGATCATTTTATAAATTTCAACGAGAATATCACTTTATAAACAAATCAACAGGCATCAACCTGGAGATAAAGTGGAAATTCTTATCCACATTAATCCCCACATCAAATGAACCATTTTTTCAAGAAAAAGAATTTTTTAAAGGAGTAAACCTTGATCAATTCAGAGTGAAAACCATATCTCCTGAATACTTAATACTGATTCTATCTGTTCACAATGCAAGTCATGCATTTTCAAGCTTGTATCGTTTTTGCGACATTTCTGAGTTGATAAAATATTGTAATAATAATGTTAAATGGGAACAGCTCATGGAGATTGCTGATGTTTGGAGGGTTAAAAGGATCTTCTTGATTAACCTTAAAATATTACGGGAATTATTCAAAATACAACTTCCAGAAGATGTTCTAGAACTGATAAATAATTCGACTGTTGATGAAGTATCTAAAGATATCATAAATCGGTTGTTCAAGTCAAAACCCAGAGGAGTATTGGAAAAAGTTGTTTTTCACAGCAATTTACGCGAAAAGAGGAAAGATAAACTCAAAACTATCTTGATAATGATATTTTTACCCACACCAGGAGTGATTGAAAGTGTGTCTTTACCAAGGGCTTTAGAACCACTCTACTATATATTAAGGGTGTTTCAGATGGTGAAAAATGTGATTACAAACCCATAAAATTATAAGAGTCAATTAAGAATTTATTTTAATAGAATAACTTTTTAAATAAGGGGAGTATTAATGGAAACTGAAAAAATACTGGTAACGGGTGGAGCAGGATTCATAGGTACCAATCTAGTTAAAGAATTAGAAAACAGAGACCATGAAGTATTTGCAGTTGACTTGCTTCATAATAACCGGGATAACTACCAGCGCTGTGATGTACGCAACTACCGCCAGTTAGAACGACTTTTTGAAAATAACAAATTTGATTATGTTTACCATCTGGCGGCAGAGTACGGTCGCTGGAATGGTGAAGGATACTACGAAAACCTATGGCAGACCAATGTAATTGGAACCAAACATATGATTCGATTACAGGAAAAACTGGGTTTTAGAATGATATTCTTTTCATCTGCAGAGGTTTATGGGGATTACACTGGAAGGATGACTGAAGATGTGATGGTAAATAACCCCATTAAAGACACTTACCAGATGAATGATTATGCCATAACCAAATGGGCAGGGGAGCTTATGTGTATGAACTCCGCCACCATGTTTGACACGGAAACTGTACGAGTACGTCCAGTGAACTGTTACGGGCCCCACGAAGAATATTCTCCATTCAAAGGTTTCATACCAATTTTTATCTATAAAGCACTACATAATCAACCCTACACAGTTTACAAAGGACATAAACGTATCATTGATTATGTGGAAGATACAGCCTTTACCTTTGCCAATATTGTGGATAATTTCATCCCTGGTGAAGTATACAATGTGGGTGGACGTACAGAATGGGAGAAAGATATTAAAGACTATTCAGACATAGTATTAAACGCTGTAGGTCGTGATGATTCCTTAGTTACCTATGAAGAGGCAGAGGACTTCACCACCCAGATTAAAACCATTGATTTTTCCAAGGCAATAAAGGATTTAAAACATGACCCTAAAATAAATCCGGAACAGGGGATTAAAAAAACTGTAGAATGGATGCGATGGTTCTACAGGGTAGAAGATTAAAATATAAGATTGGGGAGATTAACGTGGATTATAATGATTACAATAATAAAACAGTTTTAGTGACTGGTGGTGCTGGTTGTGTAGGGAGCAACCTCACCCGGAAACTATCAGAATACGCCGAGAAAGTTATAATATTAGATAATCTTGATTCAGCTTACGAATGGAATATTCCAGAAGTTGAAAATATACACTTCGTAAAAGGGGACATTCTTGATGATGAGATGCTCAAGCGTGTCTTTAAGGAAAAACCAGACTATGTTTTCCACCTGGCAGCTCATTTTGCCAATCAGAACTCGGTAGATAACCCCGAACTGGATCTCATGGTGAATGGGATGGGTATATTAAAAGTTTTAGAGTACGCACATCTTGTGGGAGTGGAACGCTTTGTTTACTCTTCATCTGGATGTGGAGTCTATGGTCTGGACTCTAAAATGCCATTTGAAGAACCCGATATTTCCATTAGTTTGCATACTCCTTACCAGGTTACCAAGCTCATTGGAGAACTTTATACTAATTATTTCCACAATCTCTATGGGTTACCTATTGTTAATGCCCGGTTTTTCAACGTGTTTGGGCCGGGAGAAGTTCCAGGGAAATACCGTAATGTAATTCCCAACTTCATGTACTGGTCTATGACTAACCAGTCACTACCCATAACGGGGGATGGCTCTGAAACCAGGGATTGGACCTATGTAAATGATATTGTTAATGGCCTCATGGCCATGGGAACAGTTGAAGAAGCCATTGGAGAAGCAATTAACCTTGGATCTGCTACTGAAACCAGGGTTATTGATATGGCAAACATGGTGAATGAGTTAACCGGTAACACCGAGGGAATTGCCTACGCAGCCCGCAGGGACTGGGATGCCAAAACCAGACTTCTTTCTTCCATTGAAAAAGCCAAAAAAATCCTGGGTTACAATCCACAGACAACTTTCAAAGATGGTTTGAAGAAAACCCATTCCTGGTTTATGGAAAACTGGGATGACATTGAGCGAAGCGCAGAATTTTGATATTTATGAATATACTTGTTGTACAGGAATCCGACTGGATCCAGAGGAACCCCCATCAACAACACCATCTTATGGAACGGTTATCTACTAGGGGACATGAAATTAAGGTTATTGATTATCCCATTGAGTGGACTAGTGGTAAGTTACTCAAGAAAAGAGAAGTTGTTAATAATTACCATAAAATCTACTCTGATGCCAAAATACAAGTAATTAGTCCAGCAATTATTCAATTACCCCTATTTGTTTACCCCTCCCTTATTTTCTCCCATTGGAAGGAAATAAAACGTCAGATAAGAGAATTCAAACCGGATGTTATTGTGGGATTTGGTATTGTAAATACTTATATTGCCTCAAAAATAGCTAAAAAGGAAGGAATACCTTTTATATATTATTGGATAGATGTACTTCACAGATTGATTCCTGAAAAACGATTTCAAGTACTTGGTGAGTATTTAGAGAAAATTACAATCCAAAACTCCACAGAGGTCCTCACTATAAACCATAAACTTGAAGAGTATGTCCAAGGTTTGGGTGCCACTAATACTTGTGTTATCGGAGCAGGTATAGATCTTAACAAATTCGATCCAAAATTAGATGGAAGCTCTATACGCCACCAACATAATATAAAAGAAAATGATAAATTGCTGTTCTTCATGGGGTTTCTTTATAATTTTGCAGGCCTTAAAGAAGTGGCTTTGGAGTTCGCTGAGGACAAATACCAAAATTTAAAGCTTTTAATAGTTGGAGATGGCGATGCATATCCAGATCTTCAAAGTATTGTGGAAGAACATGATTTAAAGGATAGAGTTATACTAACTGGAAGAAAACCCTATAATGAAATCCCGGAGCTTCTTGCCGCAGCAGATATCTGTATTTTACCGGCATACCCTAGTGAAGCGATAATGCAGGATATAGTACCAATAAAGATTTATGAGTATATGGCTATGGGTAAACCAGTTATAACAACATGTTTACTTGGTGTTATGAAAGAATTTGGTGATAATACTGGGATTTCTTATGTTAAAAAACCTGCTGATGTTCTTATAAAGGCGTCTACTATTGATATTATGAATGAAGGCAGAAAAGCTCGAAGTTTTGCTGAAGGCAATGATTGGAACCGTATTGTTGACGAGTTTGAGTCTACCTTGAATGGAGTTGTTAGAATTGGATGATTATTTAGCTTATATATCTAAGATCACCGATCTTAAAGAAGACATAAAAGATAGTCTTGAATTTATAAACTGGAAAGATAGGGTTAAATCCGATTCAACTGTTTTTGTTAAACCCAATTTTACTTATCCATATTATAAAGAGGGTGTAACAACTTCTCCAGATTTAATTAAATCTTTCCTTGAAATTTTAAAAGATAGAGCCGACACGGTAATTTTAGGAGAATCTGATGGAGGAAACCATTCGTTCACAGCAGATGATGCATTTAAAGGTCATAATATGCCAAAAATATGTAAAGATGCGGGTGTTGAATTAGTTAATTTATCCAAATTACCTTCAAGAAAAATTGAGGATAACATACAGGGTAAAAATGTTCAGGTTTATCTTCCAGATCTCCTCTTAAATGAAGTTGATTGCTTTATTTCTATGCCAGTTTTGAAGGTTCATGTCATGACCAGTGTTACCCTAAGTATGAAAAATTTATGGGGTTGTTATCCGGACACTATGAGAGGCTTATATCACAAAGATCTGAGCCGCAAGTTAACATTGATTACAAAGGTTTTAAATCCTCAACTTGTTCTTATGGATGCTACATATGCCCTAGATGGACATGGGCCTATGTATGGGGAACCTAAGAAGTTAGATATGATACTTTCATCAAATAATCCTGTGGTTATTGACTCTTTAGGTTCTGCAGTTATGGGGATTCCGCTTAAAACAGCTGAACACATTTTAATTGCAGAGAAAGAAGGATTGGGAATAACTGATCTTGAAAGGGTAAAAATGAATGATGATTGGAAAAAATTTGAAATGCATTTCAGTTCGAATAAAACTATCATTGATAGTTTGTCTGTATTACTCTTTAAGAGTGAAACAATTGCTAAAATTGTCATGGATTCTCCAGTCACGCCTTTGATTTATGGAATAGCCAAGCACTTCAGAAATTCTGATGAGAAGAAAGTTGTACAAGAATTGGAGAAATACTAATGAAGATTCTTATAGCCCTACAGTTTTTATCCCCTAAATTTGGGGGCACTGTTACTGCGGTGTATAACCTTTCAAAAGAGTTATCAAAAAATGGTCACAATGTCACTATAATTACCACTGATTTTGAATATGATAAAGATTATGCAGATCAATTAACAAAAAAAGGAGTTAAAATAGTTAAATTTAAATGTATTCTTAATATCGCTTCCTTTTTATACACCCCTTCTATCAAAATCTGGTTAGATACTCATATCGCTAACTATGATATTATTCATTTGCATAATTTTAGATCGTATCAAAATGCTATGATTCATAAATATGCTCGAAAGTATAATGTTCCATATATTCTGCAAGCTCACGGATCTTTACCTTTAATATTCGAAAAAATCGGATTAAAAAAACTATATGATTTTTTTTGGGGTAAAAAATTATTGAATGATGCGTCTAGAGTTTTGGCCGTTTCGAATGTTGAATTAAAACAATATTTAAGTTTCGGCGTTCCTGCGGAAAAAATTGAAATTATTCCAAATATTATTGATGTTGAAAGATTTAATAATATTATACTGCCTGGCCAATTTAAAAATGAATATGAAATTAAAAGTAGGAATATGATACTTTTTTTAGGAAGAATTCACAAGATAAAGGGTTTAGACTTTTTGATTAATGCTTTCAAACAAATTTTAGATGATATTAATGATGTAAGTTTAGTTATAGTGGGTCCAGATGATGGATATCGTGAAAAATTGGAAAAAGATGTTGAATCTTTAGGGATTAAGGAGAATGTTGTTTTCATAGAATACATCAATAATGTACAAAATGCCTATTTTGATGCAGATATACTAGTTTATCCTGCAGAATATGAAATATTTGGTTTAGTACCTTTTGAGGCAATATTGTGCAGAACACTTGTGATAGTTTCTGATGACTGTGGGTGTGGTGAAATAATAAAAAAATCAGACAGTGGGTTTTTAATAAAATATGGGGATGTGGATGAACTAAGTAATAAAATGATAAATTTATTAATGTATCCTGAAAAAGGCAAAACTAAAATTGAGAATGGAATCCGATACATTAACGAAAACTTAAATTCTACAATTATATTCAAAAAAATCGAATCAATTTACAGTAATGCTAACAATCAGTGATACAATGGAAAAAAGCACATTTTTAAAAGGACTTTATATTATTACTTCAATAATAATGATAGTTATAAGCATTGCTGCTGTTTATTTATTTCCTTATACATTGACTTTATTCGTTTTGTCAATTTCAATTCCCATATTTATTGGGTTATTATTTTTCATAAGGAATCAGAATGCGTTTACCAATTATAGTAACATATCGATAAGTAATAATAAATGTGTCAGTTTATTAATAATATCTTTTTTCATTTTGTATTCATTAATTCTCATTATAGTAAGTTTAACAGCATATATTATGCCTCTTGAATATTATGTATTATTAACAATTATAACAGCCATTTGTTTTTTTGAAATTTTATTCTTTGATATTTCTAAATTTAAGATTTTAATTTTTCTTCAAGTAATTTCTTTATTCCTATTGACTGTGATTTCTAACCAATTGATTAACCAATTTATTTTTGGTTATGATAGTTGGTATCATTATCTCAACATAAACCAAATTTTAATTGAAAATCATTTGTCTCAAGCAGCTGGTTATTATTATTATTATCCTAATTTCCATTTGATAATGTCAGTATTTGCTTTTATAGGTTCATTTTCTCAACTTTCATATGGTGTTATACCTGCGGTCATGTCCTTCGCGCTTATTCTGCTGATCTATATTTTAACTAAAATTCTAAATCTTTCTTACAAATCAAGTTTAATAACAATCTTAATTCTATCTATTTTGCCTTCGATTCATAGTAGAATCATTACATATTATCCTCAGTTTTTATCATATGTTCTAATTATTTTGTTAATCTATTTAATTGTTGAAACATCTAAAGAAACTGCAAGAATATCTAAAATGAATATTTCGCTTATTACAATTGTCTCGTTGGTTTCATTGATATTTTATCATCCCGTTTCGACAATCTTTTTTATTATAACCTTGGTAGGTTTCGTGATATTTAAATATTTAATAAAGATAGTACCTGCTTATCGTAATCTAAATTTAAATTCATCTTTAATAATGTTATCTTGTGTGTTATTTTTGGCATATATTGTATTTTATGCAAATATGTTTTTAGATAGTTTAATTTATTTTACAACCACTTCCACCCCTGCATTAATTTCCACTCAAACAGATGTCAGTTTCATTAAATCATTGGAATTAATGTTTTCGTATATCCCTTATTCGTTTTTGGCTTTTTTTGCTACGATAGGGCTATTTAAAATATTTAAACTTGGAGAAAAGTCTCTACCTGTAATAACCTCCTTTATAATAGTTTTGGTAGTAGCCGCTGGAGGAATGGTTGCATCTCCAGGAGTTGGAATTCCTCGATTTATGACATTTGTCGAAATATTAATGGCACCATTGTCAGCTTTAGGAATTTTGGCAATTTTTAATACAGTTAAAAACAAAGAATCTAAATTTTTTGTTAGTATTATGATCATATTATTCATATTCACATCTATGACTAGTTATATGAATTTTGATGGAAATACCATATTTAAAGACGAAATCTCCGTTTCTGTTCAATATATTACTAATGCAGATATGGAAACTACTAAGTTTTCAATCAATTCCGATATAATTAATAATAGAACGAATAAAACAGCTTTAGTTGATCATGAAATTAGGATATCATATGCCCTTTTGTTAAATAATCAGTCAAGAAAAATGAACATGGATATATTGCCTTTACAACAATCTAATGTTGAAATTGATAAAGAGAAGTATAAATTTTTGGTATTGAATCTTCATAATAATAAAGTAATGATTAGAGATTTACAGTTTAAAGATCTAAAAACCAATGTTATATACTCAAATGGATTTAATGAAATCACTCAGATGGAGGAGTTTTAATTAGCAAAATTGATTTTTTGATACCATTAGTAAATAGTGAGTATGATGAACATTTTTGGCCGAAAATTGCGAATAATCTTAAAAAAAAAGGATTTAATGTGCTTTTCATTACTACTACAAAATATGGCGATAAATGTGTAATAAAGAATGGTTTTGAATTTATAAACATAAATGACATGGTTGCTGATTTTAAAGATTTAGATATTAATAAAGAATGTTTAAGATTGAAAAATGAATATGAATTGGGTAATCTCCGGAAATTATATTTTAGTGAAAAATATAGAGAGCATTTTACATCTAATGATTCTGAATTAATTATTAAGACAGTGAATTATTTGTTAGCTATAGAAAAAGTCTTTAACGATTATCAAGTTAAATTCGTAGTTCATCATATTGGTGGCGAAATCATTAGACGATCCTTTTTTTTAATGGGTCCAAAATTTGGTGTGAAAAACGTGTTTATTCAATTTTCTCCTATAAACTGGACATCCTTCTTTGGAACTTCTTTACCTATTCTTTTGGATGATGTGTGGATGCACGAACAAATATCTGGCGAAGAACTATTAAAAATAGAATCTTATTTAAAAAAATTTAAAGCCAAAAAAGAATTGATGCATATTAATTATTATCACAGTTCTGGGGTTCTGAAAAAACTGTTTCAGAATTTAAAATCTAAATATGGAACGTATATCCGATCTGATTATAACTTGTTTGAAGCAATAAATATTACATTAAGTTTAATTATTAGGAGATGTATCTTTAATAAAATTTATTATCCCAATATTAAAAAATCATTGGAGATATGTGAAAAAGGTAAATACTTTTTTTTCCCTATCCAATATACCCGAGAATCAAGATTGACCGCATATAATCCAGAATATTTAAATCCAGATTGTTTTATAAAAATGATAAAGGAGGAATTACCGGATGGGTACAAACTTTTAGTAAAAGATCATCCTCATTGGGTGGGTGATCTACCTCATAAAATTATACGGAATATTCATAAAATGGAAAATGTATACTTTCTTAACCCAAATACTAGTACTCACGAAATTATAGAAAAAAGTTCAGCAATCATTACTATTAATAGTGATGTTGCATATGAGGCACTTCTTTATAAAAAACCGGTTGTTACATTTGGGGATGAATATTTCACGGGTCATGGGCTTACTATTGATGTTGATAATATTAAAAATGCATCTAAAGCATTTTTAAAGGCATTAGAAAAAGATGTAATAGATAATGTTCAACTATTAAAATTTATTAACATGATATTCAAAAATAGTCACCCTGGAATTTGTTGGGGGTCACTAGAAACAGAGAATATTGAAAATTTAGTAAATTCATTGTTGAAATTTTGTAACCTTAAAGCAAATTTGAATGACTAGTATTGTTATTTTAGAATATATTCCTTAATATTTTTATTTCTTTTTTTCCAATTACCTTCAGAATAAACAACATCAAGATATATAGTATTATAGATAACAGTATTAATGATATAATTCCATATAGTTCTTTAGACTTAATTTGGATAATTATTAAAGACATTACTGAAGTGGCAATGATAATTTTTAATATTAGGGTCCAATCTATTTTTAAATCAAACATCTTTAAGGAGTAATAATAAATAATCCCTGAAATGAAAACGTATGATAAAAGAGTACTAAAAGCAGCTCCAACAATCCCAATGATTTTGACTAAGAATATGTTTAATAAAAAATTTAGAATACCTCCAAATAACCATATAACTCCTAATATTTTTGTTTTATTTTTTAGTATGATAGCATTACCAATAATACTACTTGTACCTAATATTAAAGTGCCTATTGCTACAAAAGGGGTTACGAAAAAACTATTCAAAGCTATTTCTTCTGTTGTTAAAATTATAAGCATAGGTTTAGCTAATATTGAGATACCTGCTGCAGCAGGTATGGCTAAAATTAAAAAAGATTTAAGTGAAAAATTAATTAGAGAATATGTTTGTTCTAAATTGTTTTGATCATAATTTTCTGAAAGACTAGGTAGTAATACTGTAGTAAATGGGAGGGTCAAAATCATGATAACGTTTCCTAATACATAGGCCGGATTGTAATATCCAACATAAGTAAGCCCCATAAATATACCAATAATATAGCGATCGACAGAATCTATAACCAAATATGACAGGCTACTGGGGAGAGTTGGAAGCCCAAAATCTAAATATTTACGGATATTTTTAAATTTAGGCAATGTAAATTTGATTTCATTTAATATCAGAATTAACATAAGAAGGAATATTATAAAATTACTAATTAGTATGCTAGATACAATATATACAATGGAATAATCATTAATCGAAAAGAATATAGCAAGAACAAGTGTTATAAAACTTTGAAGAAAATAAAATAAAGAATATTTTTTCATTTTTTGGAAAGTTCTAAAATAGTTTAGTAAAACAATGTTTAAAGTATTTAGAATTACAATAAGCACTAATAAGTACAATATCTTGTTGTTTCCACTAAATAACATTATTGAGATATAATTAGAAAACACTAAAAGAATAATTCCAGTTAAAACGCTCAACATTAAAATAAAGGATGTTACGGAGTAAAAATCATCTTTTATAATTTTTATATCTTTTTCTGATGCTAAAAACCTAACCATAGCATAAGGCAGTCCTAATGTGATTATGTTGCTAATTAATCCAATCGTAACAGTTGTCTGCACATATATCCCATAATCTTGTGTTGTTGTATTTTTCGTGAGAACTGGGATTAATAGAAGAGAACTTAAACTGACTAAAAGATTAATGAAACCAATCAAACCAATCTGTTTGATAATTTTATACTCTCTCAATATTACACCAATATTTTTGCCCAAAGTTGAATTATTTATTTTAATTTGTGGATCCTACTCTACTATTTGTTCAATATGTTTTTTTGCGAATAATTAATAGTTTCATTTGTTGACATAAGTATCTAAATAGCTGTGATACTTGAGCTTCTTAAACTTCAGATCCTGTAGAATTATTTCTATTATCATTCGCATTTCATAGATTTAAATTAATAATTGTCTTAAGATTGGGAATTATTAAAATGTTATAATTACGAAAGTTAAATGAAATAATAATGTTAGATATGCTAACAATAATTGTAAAATTGAGATTCTCAAAGATGATTAGATACACATGTTTATGGATGACATTAGCCGTTATAACTACAAAAGGGGGAACTTAAAAGAATTCCAAAAAAATATCCGGAAATTACTAGTAAACTATGCACATGGACTATGCGCTCAAAATTGTAAATATTTTCTACAAATTGAGTGTAATTAATTAACAATTAGCTAAAATTTTGCAATATTGGTTAAAGTGCCTTCTTTAAGACCTAAATAAGGCATATATTGCAGTATTTTCCTAAATTATGTATTTCAATGGTTATTTGATCATCTGTTGGAGATTAGCGAAAAATCAAAAAAGCTTTCAGAAACATAAAAAATTTAAGACCCTAAATTGATTTAAAAAATATAGTAATTAAGGAAATCTATTAGTCTTGTGACCCAATAAAAATTCTACTAACTTGAAATCGGTTTCTGAATCTATATCTATAGATCTTTCAGGAGGCATTTCATATATTAAACTGGCATCTGTAATCACAGTGTCCATAGTAAAAAGTTTTTTTGCCCAGTACATATATATGGCGGCATTCATTTCGTATACGGTGGGTGTATCCTGCATCCTAAATATCTTTCTGTTTTCAGTCATTTTACATAATTTTGCATAGCCACTACTATCTAATTCTACCATATTGAAGTACGGGTTTTTTCTTGCGGGACAAACTGAGAATAAATTTAATGGTTTTTCATTCACCATAATGTTGTAAGCTTTTTCTATATCTTTAACAGTCCTAAGAGGACTTGTTGGATCTAGATCAACTATTAAATCGAATTCTTCTCCTTGAATATCTTTTAAATATTTAACTGCATGTTGAATAACAGGTAATTTGGGGGCAGTGTCGTTAGAAAGATTTTCAGGCCTTAAAAACGGTACTTCAGCCCCATACGTTCTTGAAATTTCTGCTATTTCTTCTGAATCAGTTGAAACAATAATTTTGTCTGCTTTACCCCATTCTTTGGCGGTTTCGATAGTATGTGCAATCAGGGGTTTTCCTGCTATTTCTCGTATATTTTTATTTTTAACTCTTTTAGACCCTTGCCTTGCACAAATTGTAACTAAAATTTTCATTATTTAACCACACCTACATTATTTCGCATATAAAGTGCATATTTAAGAGTTTCTGTAGCAAAAAACGCGTTATTAAAACTCTTTTCATGATTCATTACACACTTTAAGAAGTATTTTAATTCATCAACATACATCTGATTTCTATCGAAAGTCATTTCAAAAACATCTTCATTACCATCTTCACAAATTTTAACAATTGAATTTATCAGATCAACATTGATAAAATTATTTTTAGATGTGCAAATCTCAATTTCCCTTTTGGATATTTTCCGGAAATAATCAAGATGTAACTCGCATCTAGCACCACTTTCTAATTTCATGATACTATATGCTAAGTCTTCCACATCTAGATCTAAGTCACTAACTTTATCTGAACCAAAATATCCTTGAGCAATATCCCCAAAAATCCATCTTAGGTAATCAAGTTCATGGATCAAATCAAGGGATACTCCTCCACCCAACTCTTTTTTAGAACTATAACAATCTTTATAGTCAGTTTCAGGTCTCCAGGATGGCAGATATGATCCTGAAAAAATATTAATATTGACTATATTTTCATCTAAATTCTGGATGTGATTTTTTAGAAATTTAAGTGATGGATGAAATCTAAGAGGACAAGATACATGCACAACTTCTTTGGATAAGTCGGCGATTTTTGTTAGATATAAAGCTGATTTTAAATTATCAGAAATAGGTTTTTCAATAAAGATTCCAGAAGTGTTGTTGATGAATTTTAAAGCTGTTTCAATATGTTTAGTCGTGGGATTTGTTATAAAAACCAAGTCCGGTTTGAATTGGGTAGCTTCTGAAATATCATGAAACTCATAATCAACAAGATCATAACTCTTAACATTGGTTTTTTTTGATCTTAGGGCTGCAAACTCTGCTGATGGCAGTAAACCTTTAAGATTATTTAAATGCCTCAACCCAATTGATCCTAAACCCACAAACAAAACTCTTTTTACCAAACGGATAATCCCCCGTCTACCATAATATTTTGCCCGGTTATATATTTAGAAGCATCTGAAACAAGAAATAATAATGTTCCCACCATATCCGATGGATCTGCCATTCTACCTAATGGGATTTTTTCACAATATCTTTCTACAAATTCTTGAGGTTGGTTATCGAAGATTCCACCCGGACTAATTGAATTCACACGAATATTATATGGTGCAAGATAAGTGGAGAGATATCTTGTGAAGTTGATTATACCTCCTTTTATCATAGAATATTCTACGGGCATTGTCATATCAGTATTTCCATAAATCGAGAAATTAGGGCCTAAAACTCCGTATATAGAACCTAAATTTACAATTACGCCCGATTTCTGTTTCATCATCACCTTTGATATTTTCTGGCTAATTAAAAAATATCCCCCCATATGTGAATTAATATTTTCCTGAAAACTATCAAATTCTACATTTTCAAAAATTGTTCCGTATCTACTATTTCGGGGGTAAGCGTTGTTCACCAATATATCAATGCTATCGTATTTTTTTAATAATTCTTTAGTAAATTCATTAACTGATTCTTCAGAGTTTATATCTAAATATAAATAATGTGCTTTATTTTCTCCAGCAACATGATTTATTTTTTGAACTACTTTTGAACTTTCTTCTTCATTAATATCTGCTATAATTACATTTGCACCGAAATCTGCAAGACCTGAGCAAAATTCTTTCCCTAAAAGTCCACTGCCCCCTGTAACAATAGCCACTTTATTCTCTAGTGACATAATCCTTTTATACATTGGATCACCTTTAATTAATTATAGAATTATTTATGACATGTTGAGGTTATATAAATTAATATTAATCATTTTATCCATTTAAAGCTGGTAAAAAAATGAAATTTATAATCACGTCTGAAAATAAATGCTTTATAATTGCAGAAGCCGGCGTAAATCACAATGGATCAATCAAAATTGCTAAAAAACTTATCGATGCTGCCCAAGATGCAGGTGCGGATGCAGTTAAATTTCAAACGTTCAAAACAGATTCAATTGTAACCAAAAGTGCACCTAAAGCAGAATATCAAAAAAAATCCAGCAAAGATCCTTCTCAATATGAAATGATCAAAAAATTAGAATTATCTGCAGATGAATTCAAAGAACTATCTGACTATGCAGAGAATAAGGGGATCATGTTTCTATCATCTCCTTTCGATGCGGAAAGTATTGATTTATTGGAAGAAATAGGAGTACCTGCGTTTAAACTGGGTTCTGGTGAAATTACCAATCTCCCCTTACTAAAATATTTAGTTTCAAAGGGAAAACCACTCATTCTTTCCACAGGAATGGCTTCTTTATGTGAAATAGAAGAAGCTGTAAAAATTAGCAAAGGTATTGATTTAGTTTTAATGTACTGTGTAACCAATTACCCTGCATCTGTAGATGAAATTGACCTCAATATAATGGAAACACTAGAAAATGCCTTCAAGCTTCCTGTAGGTTTTTCCGATCACACCATGGGTATTGAATTATCAGTGGCAGCTGTTGCATTGGGAGCTCGTGTCATTGAAAAACATTTCACTTTAGATAGAAACTTAGAAGGGCCAGATCATAAAGCATCCTTAGAACCAGATGAACTGAAATTAATGATTGATTCAATAAGAAATGTGGAAAAAGCCAGGGGCAATGGTTTCAAGGAATTGTCTAAGGCTGAATTATCAATCAAAAAGATGGCTAGAAAAAGTATAATGGCTACCAGAGACATTGAAAAGGGTCAAACTTTAAAAAAAGATATGTTAAGTATTAAAAGGCCAGAGACTGGTATTTCTCCTAAATATTTGGATCAAATCATTGGTAAAGAAATTAATAAATCAATAAAGAAAGATGAACCAATTAAATGGGACAACCTAAAATGAAACGTAAAATTTTATATATTACCGGAACCCGGGCTGATTATGGTCTCATGAGATCGGTTCTATTCGAGATACAAAATAGTGCTAGTTTAGATTTGGAGATAATCGTAACTGGCATGCACCTAATGGAAGAATTCGGATTGACAGTTAACGAAATAAAGGAAGATGGATTTCATTACCAGACCATTGATGCGATTTTTGAGGAAGATGATAAAACATCCATGGCCAAGTTTGTTGGAACTACCATATGTCTTTTAACAGACAAAATAAAGGATATTAATCCTAATTTAATACTTTTATTAGGTGATAGGGGGGAAATGCTTGCCGGGGCAATTGTGGGAGCTTATCTAAACATCCCCACTGCGCACTTACACGGCGGGGAAATAACCTCAACTGTGGATGAATATGTAAGGCATGCCATCACTAAACTGGTTAACATTCATTTTCCAGCTACCCAAAAAAGTGCTGAAAGAATATTGGCCATGGGAGAGAATCCAGAAAATATTTATTTAGTGGGCGCTCCAGGTCTGGATTATATATTAAATCTTGAATTATCAAATAAAAACGAAATCATCAATAATTACAACTTGGATATATCAAAACCAATAATTTTAATGATTCAACATCCGGTTACATTAGAATCAAATGATGCTTCTAAACAAGTCTCAGAAACGTTAAAGGCAATTTCAGATCTGGAATATCAAACCTTAATCATCTATCCCAATGCAGACGCCGGTGGTAGGGAAATCATAAAAGAAATAAAAAAATACGAACATTTACCCTTCATCCAATCTTTTAAGAACATACCCCGAAAAGATTTCATTAGTCTGATGAAAATAGCAAGTGTTATGGTTGGTAACTCCAGCAGTGGAATTATTGAAGCCTCATCATTCAAAATACCAGTAATTAACATTGGCTCAAGACAAAAAAATAGAGAAAGAGCTCAAAATGTGATAGACTCTGATTATGATAGGGATGAAATTAAAAAAGCCATCAAAAAGGCATTAAATGATGTTAAGTTCAGGGATGAACTAAAGAATTGCCAAAATCCCTATGGAGAAGGAAACACTGCAATTAAAATAGTTGAAATTCTTAAAAATATTAACATCGATGAGAATTTATTGAACAAGGCGCTAAATTATGACTGAAAAACGATTCAAAAATTGGACACCTCCCGAAATCAAGGAGGGTATGATGACCAAGTATAATTGGCTTGTTCAGAATAAAGATAACTTACAACTTGGAAATAAAACAGATATAGGTGCATTCACATATATCAATGCTAAAGGAACAGTTATTATTGATGACTTTGTCCAAATCGGGTCGCACTGTTCTATTTACTCCGTTTCAACAATCGATAACAAAGAAGGACCAGTTATGCTAAAAAAAAATTGTAGGATCGGAACTCATTCGGTTATCATGCCCAATGTGACGGTGGGAAATAATTCCATAATTGGTGCTTTTAGTTTCGTTAACTGTGACATACCGGCCAATGTCGTAGCATATGGTGTTCCTGCTAAAATTAAAAGAGAACTGACTGCAGGGGAAATCGAAAAACTTGAAGAGGATATTCAATGACCTGGGAAATTCCACTTTTCAAAATATACTGGGACGAAGAAGATGTTAAAGCCGTTGATGGCGAGATCAAGTCAGGTATGAACTGGGCAGTGGGTAAAAATGTGGAAAAATTTGAAACCCTGCTCAACGATGAAATGGGGAGTAAATATTCCATAGCCTTCAACTCAGGAACTTCTGCTATCCACGCACTTCTCCTGGCCCATGGAATTGGGGCGGGTGATGAAGTAATTGTTCCATCATTCACCTTTATCGCAACTGCCAACGCTCCACTATTTGTCAAAGCTAAACCAGTATTTGCGGATATAGAAGAGGAAACTTTAGGTCTGGATCCGGAAAGTGTAAACGAAACCATCACCAAAAAGACAAAAGCCATCATGCCCATACACTATGGTGGATGCCCCTGTAAAATTAGAGAATTAAAAGAAATAGCCGATGATAACAACCTCATTTTAATAGAAGATGCTGCAGAGGCAATGGGGGCTAAAATTAATAATAAAACCGTGGGAACCTTTGGTGATTCTGCCATCTTAAGTTTCTGCCAGAATAAGATCATCACCACTGGGGAAGGTGGAGCAGTCTTAACTGATTCCCGTGAAATCTATGAAAAACTCCTTCTGATCAGATCCCACGGAAGACTGGAAACTGCTGATTATTTCACCTCACTGGAACCCTTTGACTACGTAACCTTGGGGTTCAACTTCAGAATGTCCAATATCACCGCAGCATTGGGAATATCCCAAATCAAAAAACTGGACAAAATCATTTCCATGAGGCGAAAAAACAGCCAGTACTATTCTGAAAAATTAAGCAGCCTCAGTGATCATATCCAACTTTTATCACCTCCCAAAGACTATTACCATGTTTACCAGCTTTACACAGTTATTGCCGAAAAAAGAGATGAATTGATGCATTACCTTGGTGATAAAGGTATTATGAGTAAAATTTATTTTGATCCAGTTCATTTATCTCACTTTTATAGGGAAAAAATGAATTATCAGTGTTCCCTCCCAGTAACTGAAAAAATTTCCCGACAAGTTTTAACCTTACCCATGCATCCGGGTCTTAAAAGGGAAGAAATTGATCGAATAACTGAGGAAATCAAAAATTTTTACGGATGATAACATGACAAATTTTTACGAAGATAAAATAATACTGGTAACCGGAGGAACCGGTTCTATTGGCAGTGAAATAGTCAAAAAATTGATCAATCTCAACCCAGGAATCATTAGAGTCCTCGACAACAACGAAACCGCACTTTTTGAACTGGAACAGGAATTAAATTCCAAAAAAATCCGGACATTTATAGGGGATATAAGGGATAAAGAGAGATTAAAACGGGCCTTCGAACATGTGGATATTGTTTTCCATGCCGGTGCTTTAAAACATGTTTCACTCTGTGAATATAACCCCTTCGATGCAGTTAAGACCAATGTACTGGGAACACAGAATGTCCTTAACGCTGCCCTGGATATGAATGTTAAAAAGGTCATCATGATCAGCACAGATAAAGCAGTAAGTCCCATCAATGTGATGGGAGCCACAAAGCTCTTAGCAGAACGTCTGACCATATCAGCCAATTACTACGTTGGGGAAAGAGACACAGTTTTCTCCTGTGTAAGGTTTGGAAACGTTCTTGATTCCAGAGGATCTGTTGTTCCTATATTCAAAAAACAAATACAAAAGGGCGGACCAGTGACTATCACTGATCCAGAAATGACTCGTTTTGTAATGAGCATTCCCGATGCTGTGAATTTAATTCTAAAAGCTGGAGAGATAGCCGAAGGAAAAGAGATATTCATCTTGAAAATGCCGGCTTTAAACATTGTTGACCTGGCAGAAGTCATGATTGATTTATTGGCCCCTAAATATGGATTCAGTAAGGACCATATTGAAATAAATTACATTGGCAAACGATTAGGGGAAAAAATGTATGAAGAACTCATGACCGTTGATGAATTAGGTTATGTAGTGGATAAAGGGGATTTATTGGCTTTAAATTCTGAATATCATCCAAATAATGATAATAATATAGATTACAATTCTGATTTGGTTGATAAATTATCCAAAGATGAAATCAAAGATATTTTACTGGAATTATTAGATTTTGATGAAATTTAATCCTATTTTTTTCTTTTTTACAATGGAATTATTGTTTAGTAATTGATTCTTTTTTTTCGTCAGATAATAATCCCTAAAACATTTTTTATTCTTATTTCTATTCTAACTATACTCCAACGGGTTGACAAACCAATGGAACTACAAATGGTCCTACGATATTAACTCAAGGGTCTAAAAAAGGAGGGGAATGGGGATGATCTTGTATTTGGAATAATGGGTCTGTAAATATAAACCGCCTTAACAAAGAGCAAGATTCCAGAGAACCCTCATGTAAGTAATCAGTTACATATCCCGGAGGGTTTATAAGTTTATTTCTTTAAATTACGGGGTTTAAATCCAAAATAATATAAACCAGGAACATATTATGAAAGACCATTAAATAAAGGAGGTGAAAATCTGATAGAGAAAACAGACAGAAAATCGAACTTCAAACAATTTCGGGCTATGATTCTTATCTTTATTTTGGGATTAACAGTTATCACAGTTATAAGCAGTGTGTCTGCTGCCGACAATGATGTTATTTACGTGAATGGGTCATCGGGTGACGATAGCTGGGATGGACTGACCTGGCTCACCGCCAAACTAACCATTAAAAACGCTACCGCCACAGTGAATGACGGTGGTACAGTTTACATTGCCGACGGGACCTACAGTGGAGACGAAAACACCAACATCACCCTGGGCAAGGATGTGACCTTCATCGGAGAACACCAGAACCAGACCATCCTGAATGGAACAGATACCAATCGCCTGTTCGTGATCGAAAACGGGGCCAATGTATCCCTTATAAACTTGACCCTGGCCAACGGCTACATCGATGAAAGTATGGGTGCCGCTGTGTTTAACCTGGGAAACTTAACAGTCTCTGGCTGTACTTTCACCGCTAACATGGCCGAGTATGGTAGTGCCATCTTCAACGCCAACACCCTGTACGTGGATAACTCCATCTTCAACGGAAACCTGGGACTGTCCATTTCTTCCATCTTCAACGATGCGGATGCCACTGCTCAGGTGAGAAACTCCGTGTTCACCGCTAACGGTGTGGACGGCGATGCCGGGGCCATTGGAAACAACGGTGATTTAACCCTCACCGGCTGTACCTTCACATCAAACAGTGCATCATCAGCCGGGGCCGTAATGAACACCGGTACCATGAACATCACCGGCTGTACCTTCACCGGCAACAACGCCACCAACGAAGTGGGAGGTGCCATTTTAAACACTGGGCTACTGAACATAAACGACAGCACCTTCACCGGTAACACTGCCGACGATGATGGAGAAGCAGGTGGGGCCATATTCAACGAAGGTGGAACCATAAACATCAAAAACAGTACCTTCACCAGTAACACCGCCGATTTATCGGGAGGTGCCATCTACAGTTACAACGAGGGTGTCCTGAACATCGCAGATTCAGTGTTCTCCAGTAACTATGCCCAGGCCGGTGGAGCCCTTGTCAACCGTGGTAACTCCACCATCACCAACACCATCTTCGACCGTAACCGTGCCGAAGACGGTGGGGCCATAATAAACAACCAGAACATGACCATAACCAGCAGCACCTTCACTGGTAACCAGGCCGACATGTTCGGAGGGGCCATCAGCAACCGCCACAACCTCACCGTGCACTTTTCCCGCTTGGTGGGAAACACCCCGGTGGACATCTACAATGACGAGGCCACCCTGGATGCCGAGTACAACTGGTGGGGAACCAACTTCGCTGGAACTGACCCGGTAACTGCCGGGAGAGTAAGCGGTGCCACCATCTCCCGATGGCTGGTTCTAAGCCTAAACCCGGATCCCGCCACCATCAACAACGGTGGAATATCAACCGTGACTGTGGATCTACTCCACGACCAGCTGGGCAACTACTACGACCCGGCCTATGGACATGTCCCCGACGGAATACTGGTGAATCTCACCGGAACCCTGGGAAGTCTCAACCCCACCCGGTTAAGTTTAACCAGTGGACGGGCCACCAGTCTCTTCACGGCTTCGGGTGTGGGTAGTGCCTTAATCACGGCCACCCTGGATAACCAGACCAGTTCCACACGAGTAACCATCAACGCCGCCGGTGAAAATAGTACCAACCCTACTGTAAACGCCGCAACTGTGGGGATGCAAAAAACAGGTACCAGTCCAGTGGGCCTGATACTGGCTTTACTGTCCATATTCGGTGGAGCAGTTCTGGGTAGGAGAAAGTTATAATTATTTCTCCCCGTTTTTCTTTTTTTATGCACTGATTATTAACCCACATCAATTTAGAAATAGGTTTTACTTATTTGGAATACAATTCTGCTTATTTTGGAAGTTAATAACGTTTTTCATACATATATTTATTCTAGATTTCCAACAAACCCCCATTTTAGGGATATAACTAAAAATAGTGATGAAAAATTAAAAATAAGGGCTGTGATATAAATCTAATAATTTATATAATCCTTAAAAGATAATTAATCCCAGATGGTGATACAGTGCAGAGTCTTAAAAGTTACCAGTTGACCCCACCTGAAAAAAGGCGTATTATGGAAAGTATAACTTCCATATTAAATCAGGAAAAGATAATTTTTGCCTATCTGCACGGGTCCTTTTTGAAAGAGAACTTTAGGGACATAGACCTGGCAATTTACCTTGAAAAAAACCTGGATAAAAAAGAGGCCATCCACCTGGAATTTGAAATAGAAAGCGAACTTGAAAATGCAGTTCATTTTCCAGTTGATGTCAGAATCTTGAACCGTTCTCCTTTATCTTTTCGGTATAATGTCTTTAAAGAAGGTACCCTTCTTTTCAGTAAAGATGAACTGACACGCAGTGATTTTATTTCTCTAACCATGGTCATGTATCATGACTTTAACTTCTATCGTAAACGCTACATGAAGGAGGCTTTAGGGCTTGAAATATGATGCAGATCGGGTTGCCAAGCTATCATCAGAAATTTATAACGCCCTGGATGATCTGGTGGAAATTTCAGAAATACCTAAAGATGATTTTCTCCAGAAACGCCACATAATCGCCGGTGCAAAGTATTATTTTAT
>LDZT01000032.1_pt1 | contig 27834 bp, 28 predicted proteins | sample 615521 | NCBI WGS metagenome assembly LDZT01 (sample SAMN03408292, study PRJNA278302) | terrestrial metagenome | isolation source: oil reservoir sample SB1 | place: USA: Alaska, North Slope, Schrader Bluff formation | collected 2011-09 | reverse complement strand
GATAACTTCAATGAATAATTTTTCTTTATTCTTATAGTAGTATGTCAGTTGGCTTAACGCGACTCCGGCTTCCTCGGCAATATTTCGCATGGATACATTGGCATAGCCTCTTGTAGAAAGACATTCAAAGGCCGTTATAAGAATTTTCTCAGATGGGTTTGTTTTATCAGTCTTTTGTTGCATGTGGCACCTCCAAAATCTTGGTCGTACGTACGTCCTAATTTTATTAAATTATTTTAGCAATGTCAAGTAACCTGGCATTGATAATAACCGTACAGGGAGGAAACGTACCTCTTTGACATAACGCTGACGAAAATGATTGATAAAGTTTCTCTAAAAAAAAGGCCGCTCGGCTATACCGTTTTTAGGTATTGTCGAGCGGTCTTTTTGGTATCGCACTATATTTAGAGTTCCGTCTTTAGCGGGTATTTTGAAATCTATTTCGCTTTTCTGCTATGGGTATTGCGCCTAATGCAACCGGTTCATAATTTGCTGGATCTTTGCAGTAGTCAGGCATGCTTCCTCTGTCTGCCATAGAAGAATAGTTTCCACCACCCACAATAATGTGATCCAAAACTTTGATCTCTAAAGGATGGAAAATATCCACAATTCTATGGGTCAACGCTTTATCTTCCGGGGAAAAATTCTGGGAGCCTCCGGGATGGTTGTGGGCCAGAATGACCGCATTGCAATCACAGGCCAAGGCGTACTTTAATATTTCTCTTGGATAAACGGCTGTCTGACCAACAGTTCCTTCTGACATGGTTTTTATTTCGATTACGTTATTGCTCCTATCTAAAAAAGCGACCATAAATCGTTCTCTATCCTTCATTCCGCTTAAGAGGGCGTAAAAATATTGGCCTGCCGCAGTTGATGAATTGAAGGTAATTTTTTCATTGTTCTCATAGATTTTTAAAAGGTTGTAGGAGGCAATGAACTCGTTGAGCAGTCCGATCTTTTCGAGTTGCTTTTCATTTGGGTCCATAATGCGGGGATGCTCTAAGATATTAAAGGGGTTATTTTGTTTTACATACTGCTGAACCTTTTTGTAGGGCAGACCTGTTAAAGTTGTCAGCCCTTGTAGAAATTTCTCGGTATGCCGTGTGTCTGACCTCATATTATATCCGCCCCCTTTTGTTGTCCAATATTTCAATCAGGGCTTGTATACTTTGCAGCTTCCCGGAAGTCTCAGGGGCTAAGTCCGCCGATTCAAGATGCTGAAAAAAGTTTTTGATTCCCGTGCGTTGAAAGCATTTCAGAATTCTTTCTTTGGTATCCCAGTCCAAGCCAAGCAATTCAGCCAGTGCATCCGCGCACTTTTTATATTCCAACTCCCTTAATGCTTCTAAATTCATTCTTTCTTCCACCTTTCATATAATTTAGCACTAATAAAAAGCACGATGGCATGACAACCAATCAATCGGCTATCGCACCGTTATCTTTTAGATGGTCGTCAGCAACTTTTTAATCAGCCAATACTTACCATGCTGCCGTATAATTAGAGAAGTACAGCAGGGGGTCAACCCTTGTGCCGCCGACATAAACCTCAAAATGCAGATGCGGACCCGTGGACATTCCCGTGCTGCCCACGAAGCCGATGGTCTGGCCCTGCTTCACCGTTTGCCCGACACCGACGCTCATTTGGCTCATGTGGGCGTAAAGGGTCATGTTGCCGTTACCGTGGTCGATGATGATATAGTTTCCATAGCCGCCCGCATCGTAAGCTGCGGTTGCGACCGCGCCGTCCGCGGCGGCCAGTACCGCCGTTCCGTATCCCGCCCCGATGTCAATGCCGCTGTGGGTTTTGTAGACGCCCAGGATGGGGTGCAGCCTGGTGCCAAAAAATGAAGTTACATAGTCACTAGCGGCGCTGGGCCAGATATAAAGGCCCTCCGCAATAACCTCCGTTCCGTCCCCTAGGTGTCTCAAACCCGTGATCAGGGCAATAAAATACTGGTCGTATTCGCCGCTCAGAAGCTCATCCAGCACTTCCCTCTGGTCGTCGTTAAAGCGATAGATTTCCGCCTGCTCCTCTGCAGTTCGCTGGGTGATGACGATATGCAGAACGCGTTCGTACCATGTTCCCCCGTCGCTGTCGGTATGCTTCACGGTTTCTATCCAGTGGTCAATTTCCGTCATATCCCAAAATACTTCCCGGATAAGGTCAACACGGGTCTGGTCAATGGTGAAAACATCCATGCCGTCGTCGGTCAGTGCGGTTTTGACGGCAAACACGGCTAGAATGTCTATCCAGATATTGCCCCGGCTGCCTCCGGTGCCGACGTACTGAACATCCAGCGTGTCCCAGGTGTTGTCGTTCTTGATGTCCTCTATCCGTTGGTTGTATTCCTCATTCACTTCCTGTATCACCACGGAGACGGGCGTTATCCCCGCATTTTTGTTCTCGTCGGAAAAGAGAAGGCCAAAGGGAGACGATAACAAGGCGGCCACGGCGATAATAATCAGGAACAGGGCAAGGACGGCCCCGCTTGAGCCCACAAGAGCGATTAGTCCTTTGGTCAGCACGGCGGCGGCTTTGACGGTCAGTTTCATCATATGAATAGTAAATTTGGCTGTGGCCCTTGCCGTCTGCGCCGCTTTAGCGGTGGCCCGCGCGGTTTTGGGGGCGGCTTTAGCCGCCGTCTGAGAGGTTTTTGCACCGGTCTTTGCGGTTTGCCCGGCGGTCTTGACCGATTTCCGCGCCGTTTTAATGGTGCTCTTGACAGTTTCCTTTACCGCTTTGCTGCCGGACCGGGCGGATTGCCTGACGGTGCGGCCAATGCCGCCGATGCCGGTTTGGGCAGTATGCCGTGTCATATTTCCGTCTGATTTGAACACGGGACTTGGGATGGCCTGTGCGGTTTTGGCTTCCGCCGCCTGAATTTCTTTGTTTTGGGTAAACCGCGCCTTTGCCCGGCTCTGAACAAACCGGCGTTTAGCCAATTCGTTGGGCTTGCCCATGGTATATTTTCGTTTACCTCTTTCCGTCACTTTGAATGGGACGGCTTTTCGCCGGGCTGATGGCTTGGCCTGCGCGGGAGATTTGGACTGTGCAGGTGCTTTTCCGGCCTTGAGCGAGGCAGTTTGCTTTCCTTGAGGGGAAACGGCGCTCCGGCGCGCTTGGGGACGTCCGGTTTCGGAAGGGGAGGGCTGCTCCGCCGCATATCCGTCGGCAGCATCGGTGTGATAGCTGTCCGAAGGGGAATTGCGGCGTTCCTTGATTTTTTGAACCGCCTTTTGGCCTTTCCGCCCCATCGTGTGAACAGCTTCATTACCGACCGTTTCCACATTTTCCTTTACCTTATCCTCGGCATACGCCACATAGCTGTCGTGTTCCGGCCGCTGCGTCCGCTCGGCCTGATCCTTGGTACGAATGAAGGCGTTTTTCGCCCTGCGGGTCACATCGAGGCTTTTGTCCAGAGCCTTAATGTCCTTGACGGTGGCTTTGGTTTTGATGTCTTTCAACGCGCCCAACCTCCTTCCAGGATTTACTGACTGCTACCGTGTCTTTACGGAAAAATAGGGCGCGGGTCGCTCCAAACTCGGGCAATATTCGGGATAGCGCAGCCGGATTGTTTCAAAAAAGTAGGGGGCAAAGCCGCAGTCAAACAGCTCGTAGGGCGTGGAACGGTTTTCTTTTCCTTCCTCCGTCCAGCCGTTCCAGAGGTTGAAGGCCAGACGGCACAGGCGGCGGGTTCCGCCTGTCTGCCAGGCCGCCGTAAGGCCCTCCGGTTTGATGCCGTCCTCCTTGAAGTCAAAGAGGGCATGGATATTGCGCCTCGTTTCCGCGCAGATGCCCATTGCGTAAAAAAAGCCCGGTGATAGGCGTCGTTATTGCGGGTTTTGGTCAGCATTTGATTATAAAAAGCCTTGTGTTCCCTGTCTGCAAACCGGATGATTTCCATTGTGTTTTCCTCCTTCAAAGTAAATGAACGGCTGGCCGGAAAATTACGGCCAGCCGTTGGTGCTTGGCAGCTTCATTCAGCCCTGGGCCTGTTCGCCCGGCTTGGTGGTCATCAGGTTGTAGAGCTTGGTGTTGCGCGGGAATTGGTCGGTGAAGGGCACCAGGGAACTGCCCACCTTGATCAGGCCGTTGCCTGCATCCACGTTGGTGATATAGCTTAATTGCAGGTCGGAAATGTTCAGCAGCTTGGCCAACTCCATTCTGTCCGTGGAAGCCTGGTTGAGCATGACAATGAATTCGCTGTTGGCCAGCATGGTCCGGGCCGTATGGCTCTGTAAAAGATCGTCCACGTTCTGGGTGATCCCTGTGCAAAATGCGCCGTACTTACGCACCCGCTTCCAGAGGGTAAACAGGAAGTTGGCGCTGTACTCATGCTGAAAGAGCAAGTAGATTTCATCAATAATAATGAAGGTGTTTTTTCCTTTGGCCCGGTTCTGGGTGATGCGGTTCAGAATGCTGTCCAATACGACCAGCATGCCGATGGGGAGAAGCTGCTTGCCTAAATCCAGAATGTCGTAGCAGATCAGGCGGCTGGTCACGTCCACGTTGGTGGCCTTGGCAAAGGTGTTCAGGCTGCCGGAAGTAAAAAGCTCGATGGCTAGGGCAATTTCTTGGGCCTCCGGCTCCGCCTGCTTTAAAAGCTCCCCATGGAAGTCCTGCAAGGTGGGCGTTTTCCCCTTGAAGTTGCTTTGCAGGTACTTCCGGTAGACATTGGCGGTGCAGCGGTCGATCAGGGATTTCTGCTTAGCACCCAGGTTCTGGCCGCCGATAAGCTGCTCGCACAGGGACAGGACAAATTCGGATTTCAGGATGACCGGGTTTGCGCCATCTCCGTAATCCTTGCTCATGTCCATCGCGTTGATGTGGTTTTTGGAGGTGGCGGAGATGTGGACGATCTCGCCGCCCAGCGCCTTGACCAGCGACGAATACTCGCGCTCCGGGTCGATGAGGATGATGTCGTCGTCGCTGGCCAGCATCTGGTTGACGATTTCCCGCTTGGCCGTGAAGGATTTGCCGGAGCCGGAAACGCCCAAGATGAAAGAATTGCCATTCAGCAATAATTTCCGGTTGGCGATAATCATATTTTTGCTGATAACGTTCTGGCCGTAGTAGATGCCGCCCTTGTGGGCGATTTCCTGCGCCCGGAAAGGGATGAACACCGCTGTGCTTTCGGTGGTCAGGGTCCGGATGGCGTGAATTTTGCGCAGGCCGTAGGGCAACACCGTGTTCAGGCCGTCCATTTGCTGCCAGGCCAGGGGAGAGAACTGGCACAGGTGCTTTCTGGCTGTGGTCAGCAAAGTTTCCGTGTCGCTGTCAAGCTGCTCTTTGCTGTCTGCGATATGCACCATTGTCAAAACGGCGAACATCATGCGCTGGTCGCGGGTGGTCAGGTCGTCCAGAAATTCTTTGCTCTCTTTTCTTTGCTGTTCCATGTCGTAAGGCACAACAGCGGAAAAATTATTATTTTGATTCTGTCTTCGTTGCCAGTTGGTGATGTTGGTTTCCACGCCCAGTAGCCGATTTTCCACCTCCCGCACGGCCTCGTCGGTGGGGATGGGGATGATGTCCAGGGACAGCATCATGCTGCGGTTTAAGTCGCACAGCTCGGCCACCATGCTGTCCTTGATGAAGCTGGCGTACTCTCGCAGAAAAATGACTCGTCCAAATCTGTTGCCCATGCGGAAATAATCGCGTTCAAACTCCAGGGTGTCGGGGCAGATGTAGTCCTTGAAGTCGTGTCCCTTGCGCATGGTTTCGGACAGGTCGAAACGGAAAAACGTTTCCTCGCCGGAGCGGAAAAAGTCGTGCAGGATTCTCAGGCGGTCGGTGGCGTCCAACTCCGCGCATTTGGAACCCAGGTGGGAAAAGTGGGTGATGAGGTCGGTGCCGACGCGGGAAAAGTAGTTCCGCGCTTCCTCGATGTTCTTTTTCGCCACCGACACGGTGACGTATTTGTCCTGCACGATGCTGTTCGCGCCGGTGGCCTTCTCCAGCAGCATCCTGTTGTATTCCCTGCGGTAGTCGTCCAGTCCGTCCTCCCGGAGGGGTATCAAAATAGAGTTTTCAAAGTCCGTCTTATTCATGCGACGGTTGTTGATGGTGATTTTGGTGGTCGCGCCGCTGTCAAAGGAATTCAAAAGCTCCGAATAGGAGAGAAACATGGCTTCCTTGTCCTCCTTGGAGGCCACGGCGTAATTGATGTCCTCAAAGCGAAAGGTCCGGGAAAACTTGTTCCCTACCTGAAAAATCCCCTCCGGCCAGATGGCGCGGATGGGGATGGCCTGCTGCACGCCTTTGGGGACGACGAACCTTTCCTTGTCCTGCTTCATGATTTTTTGCAGGGTTTTAATCATGGCGCTTCCATGCCTCCTTTTCGCGTTTTTCCAGGGCGGGCTTCAGGGCTTCGTAATAGATGTGGGTAGGGTGAAAGGTCAGGCGCTTGGGCAGAAGAAACTCCGACTTGATGTAGGCCCAGAGAAACTGCTCCGCCGTCATGCCGTGGTAACTGATAAAGCCGAGGGCGGCGAAGGGGGCGGCCCCTAAAATGCACATCCAGCTCACGGTTTCCGTGCCGAAGAAACTCCGCAGGCCGAAGTAGATGCCGATGGCCACGATGACGGCCAGAACAGAAAAAATGAACTGCCGCATGGACAGTCCAAAAAACAAGCTCTCGGTATAATCCCGGATTTCCCGGTTGATCTTAACTTCCAAAATATCATCACCTCCACAAAAAATAGCGCCTCTTTCACGAAGCGCCAGCGGACTGGTTGCCTTATCGTTCCCGCTGTTTTTTCCTGTGCTGTTCTGTCTCCTTGATTATCTTAACTACCAAGGCGTCAACCTTGCGGTTCTGCGCCATAAATGCCTCATCCTGGGTGAGGGGGATGCCGTTTTTCAAGGCTTCTTCCCCAAGTTTGCGCAGTTTTTCCTGCTCTTTTTCCAACTGTTCATTGAGAGACGCCTTTTCATGGCCGAAATCTCCTTTGCCTGATTCATTTATCATTATCACCGCGCCCCGGTATCCCGCTGCGGAGCTTTCGGCTGCAAGTCCGTCGGCCTCCTGCCGTCAAGCGGCTTGACAAAATCGACATAGTTCACGGCATAGATGGCATTGTCGTTAAGCTGCCGCTGCCACGCGCCCTCCCGTGGCGACCAGTGAAAGCCCTTGCGCTTCAAAACGGAACATCTTTCTTTGTCCGGCCTCTCGTCGAAAAAAAGCTGCAGGCGATTGATGTCGTTGTTGACTACCGCCTCGCCGCCCGCAAACTTCCATCCCACAAAACCGACCTCCCGATGTCTTTCAAGCTCATCGATGCGCTGCTTGATCCGTCTTATCTCGGCATTGTTGTTGGTCAGCTCGTAGCTTGGAAACGGCTGCTTATCCCACGAATAAGACGAGCTTTCGATTTTCGCGTCTATTTTCGCGGCCATCTCGTCCGGCACACCGGGGCAGCCCTTGCAAGTGCCGAACTTTCGGTAATAGGCGTTGACCTCTTTCATATGCGCCTGCCGTTTCTCGCAGGCTTCGAGCTTGGCGTTCAGCTTTTCCAGAGCATTGGGATCACTGCTTGAAATCGCTTTACTACTCATTTTGTTTTCCTCCCATCCAAAAATTATAATCCCATCATCTCTCGCACCACCCGGTCGGCCATCTTCACCGCACCGACCAATATCAGCATGTTGAAAACCAGCTCCCCGATATAGCTCCACACCATCGTCACGGCGCTGGCGCTGGCGTCCACCACCGGAGGGGCGGCCGCAAAGACGGAAAAGATAACGCAGGCCAGGACGATGATGACCCCCTCCAGGCAGACGGCGGCATAGCTTTTGAGAAAGGCTTTGCCGATGCTCTGGCTGGGCTCCCCGGCAAAGGAGGCCAAAGGTACGGGGGCAATGGCGGTATATAAGAATAATTTGAAAAAACGACCGTACACCGACAGGATCATAATGAAGGACAGCACCGTGATGAACAGGCTGCCGATGATCGTCACCGCCCACAGGGGGATGCTCGCCAAGAAGCTGCACTCCTCGACGGCCTGCACGATGGCCTGCGGCAAAACGGCTTGGCTGGTGGTGCCGAAACCCGCGCTGCTCATGATGGTGGAGATGATCCCCTGGGCAATGTTAAAGAGCGCCATCATCAGTTCCAATCCATAGGTCACCACGCCTTTCGCCAAAGCGAAGCGGATGAACAGCTTCAGGGCGTGTTCCGGCTTTTTCACCTCCGCAAAGCTGCCGCAGGTCTTGACCACGCCGATCACAAAAAACAATACCAGCAGTGCCAGGCCAATAGCCTGCAGCGCGCCGTGGATGTCGGCAATGACGTGCCAGATGCCGCCGCCCCGGAATTCCGTGGGGGACTGGGTGACAAGCTGCCAGATTTCCGCCAGCTTTTCGTTCCAGGTTCCCAGGGCGTTGTTCAGGTTCTCAATCACCCAGTTGCCGTTTTCCAAATAAACTCACCTCGTTCCCAAAGCAAAGCCCGCGTTTCATGCGCGGGCTTTGCTCCTGTGATCGTTACCGGCATGGCTCGTCCCTGCCGGGCTTTTTGTCCTTGATGACGCCATACTTGTCGTCCACATAGAAATGATTGACAAAGGGGTTGTAGATCGCATGGCACTTGACGCCGTTATATTCGGCAAGATAATCGTTGTCGCCCAGCCGTCCCAGGATGGTGGCTTCCCGCAGTTCGCCGTCCAGGGAATGAATGTGCATGTTTTCAATGATGGGGAATTTGTTAAACATGGCCATCAACCTCCTGTGATGAGATTAAGGATTTCCTTGGCAAAGGTGATGATGACGCCGCCCGCCAGGGTCAGAAAGCCGTTGGCCCGCTGGCTCGGGTCGTGGGATTTCAGCGACAGGCCGATTTGCACAATGCCGAAGCCCAGCAGGATCAGCCCGATGGCGCGGATTAGCCCGAAGATAAATTCGGACAGGTTGTTGACCACCTGAAGCGGATCGTTTGCCGCGTATGCGGGAACGGCGAAAAGGGTCAGCATCAGCGCCAGTACGCAGCAAACGGCAAAAACCCTTTTGATTTTTCCAAACATTTTCATAAGGATCATTCCTCCTGTTTTTATGATGGGGATAGGCTTTCGAGTTCTTCCTCGGAAAGCAGCTCGTAATCGCCGTCTTCCTTTAAAGCCACGGCTTTCCAGTCCAGGGCGTGTTCCGTGGTGCCGTGCCGGTAGGGTTGGCCGCCCCCGTCAACGGTTAGCTTCAAATTCGGGTGCTTGAGAATATCGTACTTGTCGTCCATGACGGCGTGTTCGCCCCGGATGAACAGCAGGGCGTAGCGGTTGTCCAGCATGCGCACCTCGTCGGGGGTAAGAAGCTCCCGGCCCGACAACTGAAAATTGGTGGAGTAGCTGCCGTGAGCGCCCCTGCTCTGCCCGTAGGTGTTCAGGTCGATGGTTTCCTTGCCCAAAAGCTCGGACACATACTTGTGGGTGCTTTGCTCGTTGCCGCCTAGATAAAGGAATTCGTCGCAGTTGCCGACAATGGACTCCCAGGTGTCTTTAAACAATGCTTTGAGCTGGGCCAGGTTTTGCAGGATGATGGAGACGCTGACCTCCCGGCTGCGCATGGTGGAAAGAAGCTTGTCGAACTCATCCGGCAGGGCGACATTGCTGAATTCGTCCATCACGAAATGGACGTGCAGGGGCAGCCTGCCGCCGTAAACATGGTCGGCCAGGTAGTAAAGCTGCTGGAAAAGCTGGGTGTAGAGCATCCCCACAATGAAATTGAAGCTGCTGTCGTTGTCTGGGATGACGGCAAACAGGGCCGTCTTTTTCTCCCCGATGGCGGGCAGCGCCATTTCATCCACCGTGGTGATGCCCGCGATGGTGGACAGGTTGAACTTTTCCAGCCGGACGCCCAGGCTGATTAAAATGGACTTGGCGGTTTTACCCGCGGCTAGCTTGAAGATGTTGTACTGTTTGACCGCCAGATGCTCCGGCTCCCGCATGGCCAGCCGCTCAAACAGCTCGTCCAGGGGGCTTTGGTAGGTTTCGTCCTCTTCCCGCACCTCGGCGGCGGCGATCATCTCCATGACCATCGGGAAGTTTCGCTCATCCTCCGGCGCTTCGTAGAGCAGGTAGAGGATGAGGGCCTCCAGCAGGGCGGTTTCGGAGCGTTCCCAAAAGGGGTCGTTGGTGTTGGAGCCCTTGGGTGTGGTGTTGCGGATCAGGTTGGTGACCAGCTTCAGCACGTCCTTGTCGTCCTGCAAATAGGTAAAGGGATTGTAGCAGTGGGACAGATGCATGTTGATTAAATCCAGTACCTTGATGTCATAGCCCCTGGCTTTGAGCAGGTTTCCGGTATCCCGCAGGATTTCGCCCTTGGGGTCGAGGATCACAAAAGAGGTGTTGGCCTGCATGACGTTGGGTTTCGCGTAAAACCTGGTCTTGCCGGAGCCGGAACCGCCCACCACCAGAACGTTCAGATTGCGCCGGTGCTTCCTGCCGTCCAGTCCGATACGGACGTTCTGGGTCAGGATTTTGTTCTTCTGCGGATTCTTGTCCCGGTATTTCTTATCGACAGCCGCCGCGCCGCCCCAGCGGGCGCTGCCGTGTTCCTCCCTGGGCCGGTAATTGCGCTTGGTGGACAGGTATATCCCGATGCCCATGCCGTAGGCGGCGACAAAGAGCAAAACGCACTTGGGCGAATGATCCACCCATTGGATATGAAACGGATCGTTCATCGCCGCCGTGAGGTTTTCCAGGATTTCGGGCAGGCCGCCGGAAAGGGAGGGGGCGACCAGCAAGGCCGCCCACACCACCGGAATTAAAAAAACCGCCCAGAGGATGAGATTGCTCCTGGCGGTTTCAGCGCGCTTCATCGTGGTTTCTGCGCTTCTGCTTTTTGGTCGGGGCGTCGATGGTTTTCAAAAGCAGTTCGTCCACGGCGTCGGTGGGCCGTTCCTCTTTAATCAGGTCGTTTCGCAGTTCGTTGAGGGCGTTTACCACCACGCCGTATTCGTAGTCGTCCAGGGTCAGCACCCTTTCTTCTTCCTTCATGGGCGATCCCTCCTAACGTTCCGGTTCTTGCCGCTTTTGCTGCCGCTCTTGGTTGAGCATCCGGTTCATCCGGCCGGAAATTTCGCCTGCGGCTTCCTTGATGACGGTAAGCTCGGCCCGGATTTCCTGCGGCTCCAAAGTCTCCAGCATTTGGGGAACCCCCTCGAAGTGGTAAAAGCCGTCCGTTTCCACGCCGTACTGCTTGCAGAGCATATACGACACGCAATAGGCGCGGAAGCCCTGCTCGGAACGGTTGTAGCTCCCGTCGCCCTTGTCCATTTCCGCCTGAGCCAGCTCTTGGGCGAGAGCCCGGAAAATATGATTGGCGTCCAGGCCGCGCCGGATTTGGATTTCCCGCTTGTCCGGCTGGTACAGGGCGTTCACGCCGCTCGGCAGCGTGTCGCTGATGCGGACGGGCACGGGGGCGTGGGCCAGCAGCGCCTTGATGCGGGTGCGCTCGTCGGGATAGACGGGGGTTTCCCGTTTGCGGCTGTTTCCGGTTTGGGAAATGTCGAACATCTTTTTGGGGTTGTAGCTGATGCCGGTGGAACCGTCCGCGCGCTGGTATTCCTCGCCCGGCTCGATGATGAAAAAGCCGGTTTCCTTTTTGCGGATGTACGCGCCCTGTTCCTTCCAGGTGTCAAAGTCCGCGATGCGGGTGGCCTCCGGTTTTTGCGCCAGGATTAGAAGGGCGTTGGAAACGCTGTAGCGGTCAAAGCGGCTCTGCACGTTCAGATATTTTTGGAAGGTGTCTCCGTCCCGCGCCACGGCTGTCGCCGCTTCGTCGATCATGGCGTACACCGCTTCCCGCTGCTCCTGCTTTTTCTGCGCCCAGGCTTCCTTGTCGAAGGGCTGGCCGCTTATGGGCGTGGTTTGGCCTTGTTCCTGCCGGAAAAGATCGTCAAAATTGCTCATGTGGATTTACCTCTCTTTCGGTTTTGACTTTTTGGCTTTGGATTTCTGTTGGCCCGATTTGACGGGCTGGCCGGTGGATTTGGATTGCTCCTTGGATTGTTCGCGCTTGGGTTCCGCCTGCTCCCTGTGGGCTTCCCGGATTTCCTTCAGTTCCTGCCGGACGGATTTTCGCTCCGGCTCACTCGTACCCCCGGCGGCTTTCTCGCTGCGCTCGTAAGTAGGCTCGGACGGAGGGGATTTCTCCACCTTCGCCGCCGTAGGGTCCGTGGTGGGGTTTGGGTTATCGGTCCGCTCCTTGTCCGGCTCCGGCTGGTCGGGATTGGCCATCAGCTCGTCCAGAAAATCGTCCGCGCTTTTTTCGGCGGGCGTTTCCTTTTCAGCGGGCGCTTTTTCCTCTTGTTTCGCGGCCCTGGATTTCTGGATTTCGCTCTTGATGCTGGCGGTGTCCACGGTGGCCAGCTTGAAGCGTTCCACGATGCGGTTAATCTTGGAGGCGTCCTCGGCCCGCACCATGATGTCGCACATGCCATCCGTGTCCTTTTTATCGCGGAGGGCGCAATAGAGGACGCCGTAGCGTTTGGCCTCCTGGGTGAATTTCTGCAAGTCCTCGTTCCTGACCGCGAAGACTTTCAGCTCCTTGCCGCTGCGCAACAGCCCCTCCAGCCGGATTTTCCCCCTGGTTTTCTTTTGGTCTGTGAGAACGGCATACAAATAGGTGGCGAGGTTTTTGGCTCCCTCGCCGGAGATTTTGGCCATTACCTCGATCCCTTTAAGAGTCATGTTGACGACTTGGTCCGCGGCGGCGGCTTCGCTGTTCATAGGCTTTTGCCTCCTTTCGCTGCTGGATTTCTTCCTGCTTGATCCGGGACAGCTTTTCCTGCATTTCCCCGGAACGGGACAGGATGCCCGCGCAGAGCTTCACCTCCTTGCGAAGCTGGCTGATTTGGCCGGTCAGCCCGGCAATTTGCTCCTTATAGGCTGTCGCCTGCTCCTCGTCCCCGCACCGGCGGATGCGGTTGTAAAGGGACTTGCGTTGGGCGGACAGGGAGGTCATCTTTTGCTCCACGGTTGACCGGTAGGCGAAAAGCTGCTCCTTGTTGGAAATATGGTGTTTACAGAGCAGCTTGGTTTGGGCGGTGAGTTTATCCAAATAGCGCAAGTCCTCACGCAATAAAAAATGCGTCCTTTTGCTGGACGCGCGGGGCTTGGGCAGGATGCCCATTTTATAGAGGTAGTGGAAGTACAACGCTTGCAGGCCGGTGAGCTTTTTCGCTGTCTTGAGGGAACCTTTAAAGGTACAGCGTTTTCGCTTCGGCTCCGGCAAGGGAGGCGGCCGCTTGGGGATGCGGTTTTGCAGGATGCGCCGTTTGATGGCTTCCTCGGCGTAATCGTCGCCCAGGGTTGTCAGCCGGACAAACCGCTCCTTGCCTAAAGGACGCACCGCCAGGTGTTTCACGCCGGTTTTCACTTCATAGCCCTGTTTGCGCAGGGCGGCGATAAACTGGGTGAAGGTCATGGCGGCGGCAATGGCTTGGTCCACGTCCTCCCGGATCAGGCCCCGCCAGGTGGGTTTGCCTTCCCGCTCGGCCTTCCATTCGGCGTAGTGCCTGGACTTGCCGCGCTGCGGGTTTTCAATGACGGATAGGGCATGTTCCCGGCACAGCCGGTCGGAGGTCTTGCGCATGAGGGCGTAGGTGGCGTTGTTGTCGTAATATTTTTTCCCATCGATAAAGGACACGGAATTCAGGACAAAATGGTTATGAAGATGCTGCTTGTCAAGGTGGGTGGACACCACCACTTCAAAGCGGTCGCCCCAAAGCTCTTTTGCCAGCTTCACGCCGATGGCGTGGGCGGTTTCGGGGGTGGCTTCTCCCGGCGCAAAGGCTTGGTAGCCGTGAAAGGCCAGGATGCCGTCCTGCTTCTGATATTGCCGCTTTGTGCGGCCCATCTGCTCGCAGGCGGTGGTCGGATCGCAGTTGATGCCTGTTACATAAAACTGCTTTTCGGTTTTGACATTCTGTTGAGTATACTCTAGCACTTTGCGCAAACCCTGAAAGTCGGGGCTGGTGAAATCGGGGTTTTCGGTTTTTTCGGGATTGGCGGCGTAGTCGATCACCCGGTCAAGCCGGTCGGTCACGTCCCATATGGCTGTGGTTGCCATCGGTCATCGCTCCGGCTCCCCGTGCTTTTTCATCAAAGGGTAATCCGCAAGGCCATCTTGTTTATTGCAAGCCCTTATAATAAGCTCAAGCACGTCGTTCACACACCGTACCTCATTTTGGTATTGGTCGGTCACAACCTCCAGGGGGTTTTGAAACAGCAGGAGGCAATCCAGTTCCTCCGGTTCATAGCGATGGTCTACTGTCAAATACCAGTGGGCCTGTGTATAGGCGGCGATTTCCTCTGCTTTTTCAAAAATTTTCTGTCCGTCCAGTTTAAGCATCTTTGCCTTGTAGTCCATAAAGTTACGGTTGATACGGGTTATTAGTTGTGTTTCCTTATCCATTGGTTCTCCTTTCCGGCGCTGTGACCGCTTCCATAATATCCTGTACCGCCTTTCTGAGCCGGTTGGCTTCGTATTGAAATACCGTCTTGTCAATATGCCCGGTAGCATTGGCCTTGGCCGCAATCTGGTTCAAGTTTCCGCCGATGGCATGCAGTTCCCGCGTCATGGCAAAATAGTCGAGAGGGGGCAGCTCCTTGGGCACATAGCCGTTGATGAGAGAACGGAGATAGCCTTCCTGTGAAAGCCCCGATTTTTTTACCTGCTTGGCAAGATTCTGCTGTTCTTTGGCATTCAGCCGTATAATGATTTGGATATTCCGTTTTCTCATCGTTCCGGCTCCTTTCGCGTAGGATGGGTGTCCTTGCACTCAATGAGGGCGCGAAATTCCTCCCGCCACTTTTGTTGCAGTTTGTTCATTCATAGCACCTCTTTTCTTGATAATAGGAGTGCAGCATGAAGGGGGTATTAGGGGCGAAAGCCCCTAACAAGCGAATTTGGCTAGCCAAATTCAGTGCTTGCTAAAACAATCGGAACGTTCCGATTGTTTCAGTTATCGGAACAAAAATATAATCGGAACCCTCACAACTATCCGAATAAACATGCGGAAAGTGCGTTGAAAAGTTCCGATTAAAACTTCAGCATAGGTGAGGCTACCCGGGAACAAAAACCGACGAAAACGGAATGTTCCGATTATATTTTTAAGTACGGTGCCAATAATAGGAGCGTTGGCTGCACCAGCAGCCAAACATTCCTGTTAAGGAGGCACCTGATGATGAAACAATCGTTCAACGACCTCATGGAGAGTTATAACGACGCGCTGGCGGCGAGCGGAGTCGGCTGCTCAGCCCGTCTTGGAAAATTGCAGCGTTCGAAGGTAATCACACGAAGGCACGAGGAAATCGGTAAGGAACAGCTTGACGATGCGGTTATCGCAACATATGTGCATGAAATCAGCGACCGGTTAAATGCTGGAGAGATCAGCCAAGCGTATGCGAATACAACGCTTCGCGAGGTAGAACGGTTCGTAAATTTTGTAAAGAATGGCGAAGTCAAGCTATCGAATCCTTTGTTAGGCGCACGAACGATCCTGTCTTCGGAATTTCAGAGGATTGCCGACGGGTTTCTTGAGAGCAGTGCGGCTCGGTTCGGTTCCCGCGGAACGCCGATCAGCCCGAATACGCGTAACGATATGCGCTGGATAACGCATAAATATTTGGAATGGCTGACCGGACAAGGCTTCAAGGACTTGCAGAAAGTCGGAACGGAGCAGATTCAGAAGTTCTTGCTGTACTGCTCGGAAACCATGTCGATGGGTTCTGTTCATAATGCAAAAATTTACTTGACAAAACTGTACACTTACCTGTACGAGTCAGAGCAGTCGGCATCATCGTTCAGTACGCTTCTATCATTCAAGGTGAATCGCGGTTCGAAGGTACTGAGCGTGCACGCTGACGATGAACTTGCGGCTCTGCTCGAAGCCATCGATCGCAAGACAGTCGAGGGCAAACGTGCTTACGCCGTGATGATGCTTGGCATCGTCCTCGGTCTCCGTGCGGTTGATGTCGTAGGTTTGAAACTGGGTGACATCGACTGGGTAAATGGCGAAATAAGAATTCTGCAAGCAAAGACAACGGTTTCGGTCATTTTGCCGTTGACAAAGGATGTAGGTGGGGCGCTCAGTGATTACATCCTGAATGCGAGGCCGCGAAGCGATTCGCCGCAGCTTTTCCTGAGATTGCATACGCCGCATACGGCATTGAAGTCTGCGGTTACTGTGGGTGAAATCTACTACGCCTGCTGCAAAGCGGCTGGACTTCCTCAAACAAGACGATTTCACACGCTACGCCGCTCGCTCGGAACCTCAATGCTTGCTGCAGGCGAGCCTGTGACGATGGTAGCTCAGGTTCTCGGCCATACGGAGGTCGACTCCACCAAGAAATATATCGCAGTAGACATGGCGCATCTAAAAATGTGCGCTCTGTCCTTTGATGGCATCAAGCCGGAGGGAGGGGCGCAAAAATGAACCGTTTTACAAGCGCATTCGCGCCAAAGCTCGAAGCGATGCTCGAATTCCGCACCGCGCGAGGATTTAAGAACCGTACGCATCTTGGCAACCTACACCGCTTTGACCGGTTTTGCGCGGAACACTATCCAGACAGAGCAGAATTGACGCCCGAGATCGTCTACGGCTGGCTTGACACGGAAACGCTTCTCAGTCCGCGAACGATAAACGACCGCGCCAGCACAATCCGGCAGCTCGGATTGTATCTTTCGGCTGTCGATAAAGAAGCGTTCATCTTGACTGAGAAATTTCGTACCAACAGAAACAGCAACATTCCCTACAACTTCACAGATTCGGAAATGACCGCCCTGTTCGCCGAGATCGACAGGCTGCCTGCGAATAGAGGCGAGCCATATCTGAATGAGATTGCGCCCGTCTTGTTCCGCCTGACCTACACCTGCGGTCTGCGACCGAATGAGGTACGCGGGCTGTTATGCGAGAACGTGGACCTGGAGTCCGGCGTGATTACGATTCTTAACACGAAAAAACGTAAAGACCGTATCATCGTCATGTCCGATGACATGTGGGACATGTGCCGCCGTTACGACTCCAGGCGCGTGATTTTCGCATGCGGCAACCCGTATTTCTTTCCTTCAAGCAAGGGTGGAGCACTCGGAAGCGAACGGGTTCAAGTCGCATTGACAAAGGCGTGGACAAATGCGATCTGTTCCAAGGAATGCCCGCTACCTCCTCGCATTCGCGTATATGACCTCCGTCACCGGATGGCTTCCGCCTGTCTGAACCGTTGGCTGGACGAGGACAGAGATTTGCTGGCAATGCTGCCGTATCTGCGCACGTATATGGGACACGGCTCGCTCAATGAGACGGCGTATTACATCCACATCTTGCCCGAAAATCTGATGAAGTCCCCCGCCGTTGACTGGGATGCGTTCAACTCCATGTTTCCGGAGGTGGGCGTATGATGATTACCAAGTATGGTGCCTGCACGCTGTTTGGTGCGATTCATGATTACCTGAAAATCTATATGCCGATGCAGCGTAACATGAGCATGCACACGCAAAACTCTTACCGCAAGACTTTGGAGCTGCTCGTTGACTTCGTAAAAAATCGCGCAAACGTTTCGTTGCAAGATGTAACTTTTGAAATGCTGACGGCAGAGACAGTGACGGCATTCCTGGACTCGCTTGAGGCGGAGCGCGGCAACAAGATTTCATCACGCAATACGCGTCTTGCTGCGGTCAGGGCGTTTTTGAAATATGCCGCTGACCGTAATGTCGTGAACGTGGCGATCCTTCAAGAAATGAAAAATGTCGCGGTCAAGAAGCCGAACAAAGTCGAGACAGTTGAATATATGCAGATGGCGGCGATAACCGCAATTGTAGACCAGACTGACGCTTCAATGCCGCTTGGACTACGCGATCGGACCATGCTGATTCTGCTCTACGATACCGGAGCTCGGGTTCAGGAGTTGATAGACATGAAGCTGCGTGATCTGCGGCTTGGTAAAACTCCGACGATTACTCTTCATGGCAAGGGTGGAAAAATTCGCTCAGTCCCGCTGCTAAAGAAGACCATGCAGCATCTGAATAAATATCTGATTGAATTTCACGTTGGCGTCCCAATGAATCTGACCGACCGCCGAGTTCGCTATCTGCTTAAGAATTATGCTGACAAGGCACGGCAGCATTGTATTGAAATTCCCGAAAATGTTCATCCGCATATGATGCGAATGTCAATAAAATAATGAGCCACTCGCTCGGAAAAAACTGAGCCACTAACGCTAAGAAAAATGTGAGCCATTTGCGGGAAACCGCTCAGAAAATATTGAGCCACTTACTTGTAAAGAGATGCGCCTGTAAAACCGGAAGGAGGGCGTAGCCCGAGTGGAGATTTTACAGGCGCTGCGCTTTCTTTAACCTCACTGATTATACTTGCCCTTAGCAAGTGTTTGTTCCAATCGGTAGGATTCCTTCACATTCATGTTTAAGATGTGTGACCGAAAGGTGATCCTGTCAATCAGTGCAGCAACCATAATTTCATTTTCAAAAAGATCTGTCCAGCTTGAAAATTCAAGATTGGTTGTTACGATGATACTGGCTCTCTCTGAACGTTCTGAGATGATCTGAAATAGCATTTCAGATTGATGCCGGTTAAAGGTAAGGTAGCTGAGTTCGTCAATGATAAGAAGATTAACTTTAGCAAGACTTTTCTCTAACCTGGATAAACGGTGAAATTGAACGGCCTCCGCCAGTTCATTCACAAGCCCTACTGCTGTATAAAATTTGACGTTATATCCGGCATAACAGGCTTTCATACCAAGTCCTATGGATAAATGTGTTTTGCCGGCTCCGGGGTTACCGATCATGACAATGTTTTGCTTACTCTTTATGTAATCACAGGCGGCCAGTTCTTTTATGAAGGATTCCGATACATGTTCAAGTCTGGCGTATTGAAACTCATCCAGCGTCTTCATCACCGGAAATCCAGCTTTTCTTATTCTGCGTCTTTGTCCGCCTTCCTGTCTTTGCGATACCTCAAGCTTCATCACCTCACATAGAAATTTATCGTACCCATCCCCTGGGGAAAGCTGCCTGACTATATTTTCATAGCCTATAAAAGTCGGTGTTCTTAAGGTTTTGGCGTAGAGTTTGATGGTTTCTTTTACCGGGTTAATCTCTTTAGACTGATCCTTATTCATACCACAGCTCCTCCTGTTAATAAGGCATCATATTTATTAAACTGTGGTTTGGCTACCTTTATATTGTCTATGTTAGAAGATATTATTGCAGGGACTGCTGGGACACTTACCGGAATCAGGTGAGCTTGTATTTGCTCCACTGTTATTTCTGAGCCTTTTAGCGTTTCTATAGCTTTAAGGAGTTTCTCCTCACCATAGTCCGTATACAGTCTGAGCAGCTTTACCATCTCTCGCGGTCCGGACAGTTTACGGCCAAAATCAAGCAGTTCAGCGGATATACTATCCTTTACCGGTTTGGCGTTAAATACACTTCGGGGACGCTTTTCAATGAGATCCAGGTAATGCTCAAGACGGTATATGGTTTGTCCTCTGTCATATGAGCGGGGGTATCTGGCCAGTTCTGTGTTCTGATAGATGATGACGATTTCATTGCCGTAACCTTTAACGCTGACTTCCTTTCCGGCATATTTCACCGGTACAGAGTATTGGTTGTAACTAAATCTTACTGTAGAGAAATCGCTGACTCTGGCAATTATGCTTCTGCTTGGATCAAACCGGTACTTTGGCAGTGCCGTTAATCTTGTCTTTGTCATGAGCGCCATTTCACCAACACGCTGATTCTTACCTTTTATCTGATGGTTACGGTAGTTTACGCATCTGCGCAGTATTTCTTCATTAAGTTCTTCTATTGTTTCTACCCGTGGTATTGGCACTAAAATATTGCGTCTGGCCCAACCGACAAGCCCCTCAACCAGACCTTTCTCGTGTCCTGCGGCGATGTTGCAGAAGTCACATTGGAAGGCATAATGGGCGGCCAAGGCTTTGTATCGATCCTGAACTTTAGCAAAAACTCCGAATCCTTCTTTAACGGCTACTTTGCCGTTGTCGAAGATAATCCGCTTGGCAACGCCTTCGTAAAAGTCGAATCCATTGATCTGCGCTTCCAGAAAACTTTCTTCATTCTGGCGGTAAAATGCTTGGCAATAACTATCTGCGCTGTAACATTCTCTCATGCAAAACAGGTTTATTTTAGTTCTTTTACCAGCAAGATAGACCGTTGCTTCTCCCCAGTCAATCTGGATCGCTTCGCCCGGATCATAGGCTAAGGGAATGAAGACTTTAGCCTGCTTATCTCTAAGTTCTCTTGTAATTCTTCGTATGGTGGACTCGCCACCACAAAAGTTTCTTTCTTCCACGAGCCGATCATAGATCCGTTTGGCGGTATGTCTTTGTTTGCTGATGTTTTCTGACTCATCATGGTCAAAGCATTCTTTGATAAAGTCCGTTACTTCATCGGTTACAACGTAGGGGGACCGGCCGCTTATTCCTTGGCGCTCCCACGGAACATGAGATCCATTGTAATACTTTTTAACTGTATTACGTGAAACACCTAGTGTTTTTGCGATCTCTCTTTGCGATTTGCCTTCTTGCTCGTGCAGATACCTGATTCTTTCATAAATTTCCACTTCTATTGACACCCTTTCGCCCCCTGTACACCGATATTTCTTTTCTGCAGTATACAGGTTTTTTATTAGAAGTGGCTCACTTTTTTCTGAGCGTTGCTTTTATTTTTGGCTCACTTTTATTTTAGCGTTTATACATATGATCCGTCATATGATCCGTCACAGCCGCGCCATGCATCTGTACCAGAACGGAATGGATTTGACGCTCGTTTCGGAGTGGCTCGGTCATGCAAATCTGGAAACGACACAGATTTACGCTCATGCCGATACGGAGCACAAACGCACTGCGATCGCGAAGGCGACTCCGGAAAACTCGCCGCTATTCTCGAAGCTCAATTCGGAACGACTGACTATCTCCGATGAAGATACACTCAAACGGCTGACCGGACTCCGAAATTAGTGCAGTTCCTTACAAAAAAGATATAATCGGAACATTCCGTTTTCATCAGTTTTCATTCTTGGACAACCGCTTCTACGCCGAAGATGTAATCGGAACCTTTCAACACCTTTTCCATATGTTAATGCGGATATTGTACGAGGGTTCCGATTATATTTTTGTTCCGATAACTGCATCACAAGACATCGCTGCATCACAAGACCGATGTCTTGTGTTGTGATGGTTACGATTTTTTTCAAATATTATTACCGGCCGAAAAAAGAACTCCTTACAATAATGTCGATACTTCTTTTTTTGATTTTGGGTAAAAGAAAAAGCACTGACTTCTCAGTGCACTGACCTTTTCTCGATAAAACGGACACACCAGAGTTAGGTTTTCTAACTAATTCTTAGGATTCCTTGATATTTCAATTTGGAAAACAGGAGACCGCCCTCGCCGGGTGGCAGAAGGCCATAGTCATGGCCTTGGAACAAGAGGGTCTGGGTGCATCCTGGCTGTCAAGGGTCTCCGGCTTCGCCTTCGATGAACGAGCTTTGCTCGCCCTTGACATCTGCCAACAGACTCCCTTATGCCGCTGTTTTCTGATCTTCATAGTATCTTTTTAAGAATTCAACCGGCGTCAGATTGCCCAAAGCCTGGTGTCTGCGCTTTCGGTTGTAGAAGCTTTCAATATACCAGAAGATATCAATTCTTGCTTCTTCCAGATCTTTGTACTTCCTGTGATGCAGCCTTTCTGATTTGATAGTGCTGAAGAAAGTTTCTGCACAGGCATTATCGAAGCAATTGCCTTTTCCGCTCATACTGCGTATCATTCCATTTTGTTCCAGTTCTTTGATGTAAGCGGAACTGCAATATTGAGCGCCTCCATCAGAATGATGGATTAGTCCTTTAGCTGGTCTGTGTCGTTTCACTGCATTTCTTAGAGCCTCCAGACATAGCTCTGTCCTCATATGATCGGCTATTGCCCAACCTACAATTTCTTTGTGAAACAAGTCCTTAATGGCTGCCAGATATAGTTTTGTGTTTTCTACTTTGAACTGAGTGATATCGGTTACCCACACGGTATTGGGAGCATCTACTTGAAAATTTTGATTCAGAATATTAGGCGCTTTCGGCAAATTGTGGTTTGAATCCGTGAGTCCTACGCGAAATGGTTTCTTTCTTACACTGTAAAGCCCGTTAGCTTTCTGCAGCCTGTAGACGCGGTTTCTTCCGCATTCAAAGCCTGCTTCTCTGACATCTTTCCATAGCTTATCCAGGCCAATCATTCCTTGGGCTTCCGCGTGTTTTTCCTTAAGCACTTTCAGTATTTCTTCATCTTCTTTTTGCCGCTTGCTTGGCTCTCGACCATCCCAATCATAAAAGCCACTCCGGGATACTTCTAATGTTTCGCACATCTTCTCAACCGGAAAGCCGGAGTCGCTTTCCTTGATGATTTTATAGATTATTTCCGGTTGTTCTGGACGAAGATGGCGGTAGCTTTTTTTAGGATATCTATCGTTATTGCCTGATCAGCAATCTCCTTATCTTTTGCCTTTAATTGGGCTCTTAATTCAGCTACTTCAGATTTATCTGGATCCTGACGTTCTTTACTTGCTTTAAGCCAGTTACGAACTGCTTGCTCGCTTACTCCAAAATCCTTGACTACGCTTGATACAGAGCGATTTTCTTCTTCTATTAACCGCACGATATCTTTCTTAAATTGTTCGTCATAACGGTTACCTTTTTTATTCATTTCTCGTCCTCCACAGGCTTATTTTACACTAACTCACCTGTGTCCAACAAACCGGGTATGGGTCACACAAACAATTTTGAAAGAATAATTTTATGGATATGGGAAGTTCATTTCATCCAAATAACTAACATAATGATAAGTGCAGAATTCAATGGCCTAAATAATGCTATAGGTCGAGGTTGTATTCTCAACTATCCCCTTAATATAAGTTGGTTCCACTTGCCTTTTCTCTGTTTATGTTTCATAGCCATTTGCCTTCTGAAATCGGCATATAAGTTACCAAAAACTAGTTCATGGTAAAATTTTAAAACCAACAGCAGACATTTTAGCTTTGAAGCCACCCTCAAAAGCACTTATTCTTTCTTGATCGACTAATACAATTAATTCGTCTTTAGCTCTCGAACAGCCGACATAGAACAGTTTGTACGCTACCAAAATGCGATTTACTATTTCCGGTTTAAAGATAGCTTGAATAGATTTTAAAGTTGGTAGTTTATTTTTTTCTCGCTTCTCCTTATAGTCACACACGCTCTCATGAAAAATATAATTAAAATAGCTATTGCCCTTAAATTCATCAATTAATTGGTCAAACCGACTGATGTTTTTATCAGTGATATTTGGACTTTTCATTTTGCTAACTTTTATCCCTAAGTTCTGCTCTAATGCAGTAATGCAGGACTTAAATGCATAGTAAAAATTTTGAAACGATTCTAAACCGAAATGTTCTAATTGCGTATATATTCTAAAGAAGTCATACATATAAACATACGGCCTATTACTTTTTGAATCTTCGCTCCAAAAACAGACTTTTGGATATCCTTCGCCCTTAACGCCATGCTGAGTAGAAATGCTTTGACTATCTTTATAATCAATTAACCGCTTCATTTCACTCAATTGAATAGCAAGCAACTGCTCATAAACAGCTTTTCCTTCTTCATCTTCAATATGATGAATGTATTCTATGAAATCATCAGTAATTATATTTTGATCTACAAGGTACATTAGAAAATTTTCTAAGCTATATTTGCAATCATTAGAATATTCTTCAAAAACCTTCTTCAAGGCTTTTTGCACCCTCGCTTTGTCATCATGCTCGGAAACTTTCATAGATGGATGAAATACGTTCTTTTTTCGTCCATCTAGTGTAATAAACATTTGGCTGCTAAACAATTGTATAACTTCTGCATAATGTTTCGCATCAAAAGCAGCCTTTAACTGCCCAAAAGCATAAAAGAACTCAACAAGCGGGTCAGGACTATTTTCACCTTCAGGAGGCAGCATAACATCTATAGGTGTCACCTTACTGCCATATGGATATATATTTGAAATTCCATTAAAAATATTTTCCATTGTTTCATTCGGATTGTTTCGAGCAAATCTTGCTCTATTTGCAATTCGAAGAACAAGAAACCCATCAAGCTCGGACATATGTTCAGTATAATACGCCTCTATATTTTGACATATTATTAGTTTTGGTGATACACCATTGTATCCCTTCTTTGATTCTTGTCTGTCAGAATCTTTGCGTCCGTACAAATTATTTAGGACATCGACGATTTCTCCACATGAACGATGGTTAAATTTAAACTCTTTGGATAAAGAAGAGTCAAAATTTCTATATTCATTTTCAAATCCACCATCATAATTTTCGTATATTTCCTGCATCTTGTCGCCGAAATAGTATAGCTCTGTGGATGTACCTTTTACTGCATTGTAGAACAGGCGCAGTATTTTCGCATCAGTATCTTGTACTTCATCAACAAAGATATATTGAAACATCTCCCTAAGACGAAATTGAAGAACAGGGTATTTATCTAAAAATGAGAAAGCAAACTCCAACAGATTATCGTGAGAGAGCCCTCCATAATAGAGTGTATTATAATTCTTTTCGTTGTAATAAATGGACTTAGTGTTTTCTTTTATGAGCTTTATGGACACATCAAGCGAAGGCTCTAATCCTTTAGCAATCAAATACTTGCTATTCCTATTCTGTGGATCATCTATATTTAGCGCTTCGTTTTCTTGGATTCTTTTTTCTATATCGTTTTTATACAATTCGTAGTACAAATCTATAGCTTCAGAGTGGGCATAATAGGGCGATATAAAAAAATTCATGAAGCTGTGAATTGTACTTATGAACGCTTCTTCTGACAGTATTCTGGCTTGAAGTTCTTTCGCAGCTCTCTCTGTGTATGTAATACATAAAATCCGTGCAGAAGGATCTCTGTCTACTATGCTATTTACTTTATCTTGGATAAAATGCGTTTTACCGCTGCCAGCAGGCGCATTTATCAAAAACATATTTGACTCTATTTTTGCGCCAGCCATTCTAGCCCCTCCTTAATATAGTTTGGCATAACAGAATATTGCTTCCCCTTTTTAATAATAGAATACATGAAAGCGGATTTGCTATCTGAAAATCCTTCAACTATCTGTCGTATACACCTTTCAATTGTATCAATAGATTTATTTTGTTTTTTCTCTTTTTTAGTACGATTTGGTAAAATCAAAGAAAAACCGCTGGCCTCTTTAATCTTAGACCAATTTTTTCTTGTTAAGCAAGAAAAAACATTGAACTCTATCTCATTGCCATTATCTTCTAAAAGATCAGTATGATGTTTTTTTATATACTGAAACAAAAGAGCTTCCTCTAATGTCCGGGCGTAACCGTCTATTTCTGACTGAGTTTTTACCAGAATATTTTTCTTCTTATAGCAGGATGATTGCCATTTATAAATATCATTTATGTTTAGTTTGGCATTTTTTGACTGTCGATTATCTCGCCTACAAAAAAAACGAAGTGCTGCGTTGGTTGTCTTAAGTTTAAAGACTTTATTTTTATCCAAGCAGGTTTTAGGGTAGTCAATGTCTGTAAGTATTAGTGTGCTAATTTCAAGTTCATAGTGTCTAAAAATTCTAATTCATCTTTTTCCTCTTGACCACGATTGCCAAAAATAAGCGATTCAATATACATACGCTCAGTGTCACCTTCATAGATAATCGCCTTGTCGGCAAAAATCATGTTCGAAAAATTGATTTTAAAGAAAGTTTCATAAAAATTTTTTTCTGTTTTGTGTTTTTCTAAAAACATGGACATATCACAGATTACATTATTTAAGGGTTCTTTGGGTCGTATGACCTTTATATCTTTGAGATTGGCAGAACGTACAATTTCATCAGAATGGGTCGAAATAATTCCTTGGACATTACATAAACCTTCTTTTCCGGCATATTCGGAGTTTAAATAATTAACAAGCGTTCGCTGCATCTGTAGGTGCATATGCGATTCCGGCTCTTCTATCAGAAAAACGTTGACCAATCTAGGATCTGATTTCAATTTATATCTCATCAGCTCAAGAGTAATATAAATAAGATTGCTGATTCCAAGTCCTTGAGATTCTTCTGCCAGCAAAACTTTTTCTGCATTCTGAGTGCCTGTTGGAATTGCATAATTTACCCGGATACTCTCTTTAAGAACCTGATATAGAAAATCCATCCCCATGTCAAGAACCATTGTGATTTCTTGAATATTTGTTTCTCCTACAGTGTTAAGATTTTGCGAAATATTGTCTAAAAGTGTTTTCGCCTGTTCCACTAAGTAAGTATCAATGTTTTCAGTTGAAATGGCATTGAACATTTTATCAAGAATTTGTCGAATTTTTCCTTTCCATTCATTAGGGGACGTTTCATTCTTTCTTTCAATATTCAGTAAATCAACAACGCTAGATGTCAGTGTTCTCTTTCCGCCTTCAGTATTGTCATTTAATTGTCGATCAGCGGAAAGATAGCTATAGTTGAACAAATCTGTGAATTCCTTTTTCTCCATCTTATGCGATAATGAGAAGTCCTCATTGGCATATTTATAAGCTATATCCAAACTATCGCCATAAAGCTCAAACAATTTTTCTATGAGCAATTGCCTGGATTTGGTGGCTTGCAGGTTTATTTTCGGGGACTCAGGCGATTTCGGATCACATGTTTTCTGTTTTTTTACAGCTTCAAAATATCGCTCTAAATAATTTCGTAACGAATCAACATTGACTTCAAGATTACTTTTTAAAGTCTTGGGATTGATCTCTTGTACGATTTCAAAATAGAAATTCCTTTTGTTTTCGTCCAAATCCATTAAATAGCGAGCAAATAGAGAGATATTCTCTTTAGGCTCGTATGTTACTGATATTTGGATGGATACATGATCTTCAATGATTTGCAGATCGCCAGTGGTTTTATCAAAAAACAAATCTTGAATGTCTGATAGCAGTTGTTTTATATCAATTGGCAGTGAAGCGCTAAAACGCTTGTCAAACATATCGAATAGTTTATTAATTATTGCACTTTGGCTTATCAATGAGATGTCTTTAGATTTCAAAGTTTTTCTATTACCAAAAACACAGTCTAACAAATGAACAAGTGATGTCTTACCGCTATTATTTGCACCGGCAAGAACTGTTAGTTTGTCAGAAAAACTAATTTCAGTATCCATAAACCTTCTGTAGTTTTTAATTCGCATTTTCTCTATCCGCATAATTATCCTCCTTACCTATGCTCTACCGCTTCAATAACGCCGTCTAAATAGCTGTCCACCTCCGGCGCAGATCATCCCCCATGCGGCTAGCCAAACGATCTTCCTTTTTACGGAGGGTAAACGCCTCTATACTCATGAGCACAAGATCTCCCGCACCATTTTTGTAAAATATACCATCCCAGCGGACTTTACGGAAAGGCGCAAACCAATTGTAATTCTGTCGAATACTCAATAGTTTCAATCTTATTTTCCTTATAATTACAATCTAATCATATTATACTTCTTTACCCGAATCAATGAATAAAGCAGCGCAAAAGCGCATTTATTCGTTTCAGCACGATAAAAAAGGCGCTGATCTCTCAGTGCCTTAATTATTAATCATCTGTGCTATCACAAACTTCTTTATGACTTCCTTGCATTTTTTATTTCAGCGTAACCTGTACCTCTTTGCCGAGGGAGCGGGCAACCTTGGACAGAAAGTCCAGGGATGGATTGTACGTTCCGCTTTCCAGGCGGCTGATATTGGATTTCTGGGTCCCAACCCGAAGCGCCAATTCTTCCTGGGTAATATTTTGGCTGGTGCGT
>LDZT01005272.1_pt1 | contig 27909 bp, 25 predicted proteins | sample 615521 | NCBI WGS metagenome assembly LDZT01 (sample SAMN03408292, study PRJNA278302) | terrestrial metagenome | isolation source: oil reservoir sample SB1 | place: USA: Alaska, North Slope, Schrader Bluff formation | collected 2011-09 | reverse complement strand
ATTATAAGGGATATTTCTTTTAATTGCTACATATATCTTTTATTTTCAGGGCTATTTAGGATTTGACAAACTGATATTTTATTTATGCAACGCTAGTGATAAATTATACATAAAATACTTAAATTCCTTTGGAAAATGCAAAAAAAGGCAGGCTTTCATACTGGAAAGAACGGCTTAAACGGCGTATATTTTAATCTGTTTTCCCCGGCGCCCCGAGAAGGAGTATGGCTTTTAAGAAGAAAGGCTTACTTTAAGCTCAAACTTGAAACCCTTTTTTTGAAAAAGCTCAAGGCATACGTCGACGACTTCGGAATCATAAAGAGTCCCCTTTTTTTCGGAGATTTCTTTTAAGGCCGCTTCGATGCCCAGCGCAGGCCTGTAAGGGCGGCTTGCGGACATAGCTTCCACAACGTCGGCGACGGAGAGAATTTTTGCCTCTTTTAAGATGTTTTCTCCGGGAAGGTTAAAAGGATAGCCGCTGCCATCAACCCGTTCGTGGTGCTGGAGGATTATTTGGGAAACAGGCCAGATGAAGCTTATGTTTTTTAAAATGTCCAGCCCTGTCAGCGGGTGATTCTTAATCAGATTAAACTCGTTTTCATTAAGCACTCCGGGTTTTGCAAGTATATCCGAAGGGATGCATATTTTCCCGGTATCATGAAGGATACTGGCTATCCGCAAACCTTCTTTCTGCTTTTCCGGCAAATTCATTAATCTGGCTATGGCGGAGGAAAGTTCGGCTACACGGAGTTGGTGTCCTGCTATATATTGATCTCTTGCCTCGACGGTATTGGATAAAGCAATAATTATTTCTTCCAGAAGTATTTTTAATTTTTGAAGGTTTTTTTGGGACTCTTTTTTGGTTTGCTTGTTTTCTATAAATAACCTGGCTTTTTCCAAAGCGTTTTCAGCAGTATGGGCCAGCATGCCCAGGGCTCTTATCTGTCCGGGTGAGAAGGGTTTTCTGTCTGAGGAGGTGACGTTGAGCGCCCCGGTAAGGTTCCCTTTGGACAATAGCGGAAGGGAAATGGTCGGTCCCGCGTCTGCCTGCGGCTGGACAAGTCTCAACCGGCGGTTGTTTGTTTCGTCCAGTTGGTTTGGCGCCATGCCGGCAACTGCCTTATTCAGAGGGATATGTGATCCTAAAAGAGCCTGCCTGTTTTTACCCCGGGCTACTGCCACATAAAACTCGTCGCCGCTTTCCGAGGGCAGAAGGATCGATACTTCCCCGGCCCCGAACCGTTCAAATACCGTATCGGCCAGCTTATTTAAGATGAAATCCGGTTCAACATCAGAGGATACCTCCCTGCTCATGTCGGAAAAGGCCAGCCCCTCGCGCAGTCTCTGGTTTTCCCAGCGCAGGTTCCTTATTTCCATTGCATGGGATAAGGGGAGTAAAAGGGAGTTCAGCTTGAAAGGTTTTATGATATAGTCAAAAGCGCCCTTTTTCATACAGTCTGCCGCAGTGCTGACCATACTCTGGCCTGTCAGTAAAATACAGATTGTATCTTTATCCACGGCCAGAATTCTTTTGAGAAGTTTGGCCCCATCCATTTCCGGCATGGCCAGATCTATAATCACGACATCAAACTTCTGCTCTTTGAAAATCTCCAGGGCCTTGTCGCCTGATGTAAAACCAAGGGCTTCATAGCCGAGCCCTATCAGCATATCGCGTAGAGCGGTCATCAGGTCCAGCTCATCGTCAATAATCATAACCCGGCCCAGTTTTGCGGTGTAAATCTGGATCACCCCTGAAGAAAAGCAAATAGAGCTAAAAATAGTATATACTTAAATGTCGAATTTATCATGTGAAAACTTAAGCTCTGTAAGACGGCGGAAGAGGATATTTTGGCGGCAGGGAATAAAAAAATACAGTTTTTGCAGAATTACAGGCGTTATTATACTAGGTAAACATTGAAGAAGGGCCAGTTAAGCTAAAGGCTGCCGTTGACAACCTGGTTATCCTTTATTTTGCTTATTTGGGCGATAGCCTGTGCCCGGTTTTTTACTCCCAGTTTCCTGAAGATATTATGAAGGTGAGTTTTTACGGTATCAACAGCCAGGTGGGTTGCTGTCGATATTTCCTTGTTGGTCAGGCCCCTGGTCAGGTATTGTATAATTTCGTGTTCTCTGGGCGTAAGCTCGGCCCGCTGTGGAGCGGAATTTTGTTCATTATTTCCGGGCGTTTTCGCATAGTCGTTGATAATCTGGTGAAGGACCGCCGGGTCAATCACAGTCTCGCCCTGGTATACCCGCTTGATCGTTTCAATGAGTTTGTCCCGTGATACATGCTTTAAGATATAACCATTGGCGCCGGACTGCAGGGCCAGCCGTACAAATTCGGCGTCCTCAAAAACAGTCAGGAAGATGATTTTAGTTAAAGATTTTTTCCGTAGAATTTCCTTGGTGGCCTCAATACCGCTGATGTCCGGCATCTTTATGTCCATCAGGATAACGTCGGCGTTCTGGTTAAGGAGCATCTGTTCGGCTTCCTGGCTGCTGGAGCAACTGCCGATAATGGAGATCTCTTTGCAGTCGCTCAGCATTGTTACCAGACCGATGCGGATCATCGCGTGATCATCTACGATTAGCAACTTAATTGGTGTCAATTAGACAATCTCCCTTCAACTTCCATTGTATAGGGTACCTTAACTGAAATCCAGGTTCCTTTTCCCGGCTTGGAGCCGATGATGCAGTTTCCTCCTAAAAGAAGCGCTCTTTCCTGCATGCCGGCCAAACCGAGGTGGTTATAATTTTGTGAGTTGACTAACGAACTCTGGTTAAAACCGGCCCCGTTATCCCTGACGGTCAGCAGGATGTCCTTTTTACGGATCAGGAGATCAACATCCACGCTGGTGGCTGTAGCGTGTTTGATTATATTGGTCAGCGCTTCCTGTAGAATTCTGAACAGGGTTATTTCTGTTTGGGGCGGCAGGCGCAGGTTGTCGCTTGGATTGGGCGCAAGCCTTCCCAAACTTTCAATAGGAGGTTTATTTTGCTTTTCCAGCGTATTGAGATCGAAATGCAGGCTGATGGGGATATTATGTTTTTCCTGAATTTCGTTTGTATATGACTTGATGGCCGGGATAAGGCCGTAGTTATCGAGGATCATCGGCCTTAGGCCGGACAGGATCCGCCTTATATCCCGAATCTGGTCTCCTAAAATATTGGTCAAGTTGGCTATTTCTCCGTACCAGTCAGCAGGATGTGAATTGTAAGTCGGAGTAATTCTTTGCAGCCGGTACCAGATGGCAATAAGAGATTGAATGACGCTGTCGTGCAGTTCTGAGGCCAGATGTTTGCGCTCATCCTCCTGTGCGGTGATGATCTTGTTGACCAATTTGTGAAGAAGAAGTTCTTTCTGCTCCAATTTTTCAATCAGCCTTGCGTTTTCGATAGCTATGGCCGTAACCCGCGCGATAGCGAAAATGATTTCGGCAGCTTCGTTTTCAAAGCCCTTCAGGCGGCTGTTCCGCGGCCGGTCAACCTGCATTATCCCGATGGCTTTATCCTTGTTTAGAATGGGAACCACAATCAGCCAGTGGTAGTTGAAAGTTTCAATAATATCAGCCGGAAGCAGATTATAGATATTATCAGGCGTGATAATTACCGGATGCTGTGTCTGAATTGCCTGGGTTATAGCCGGGTATGGTTTTTGGCCTGTAAGAGCTTTAAATTGGTTGCGGAGTTTAGGGTCGTAGCTTCCTACGGCTACCACAGGAATAAGGTTTTCATTTTCATCCAGAAGGTAGAGGCTTGTTCTTGCGGAAAACAGATCAGCTGTAAGCTGGGCGACAACATGCAAGGCCTGGCCGATGTCCAGAGATGAACTGATCGTGCTGGCCATCTCCAGCCAGGCTGTTAATTTTCTGAGGGTGCGTTTCTGGGAACTGCGGAAAACAAATTCCTGAATCATATCCGCCATATGCCTGCCCAGGGACATTGTTTTTGCAACCAGACGTTGGGCAGTTTCAGCGTCGGTGTCGAAGATGACAATTTCCATTGTCTCGCTGGGTTCCTCAACCTGCAGCATTACGGGCAGCGTGGTTTTGGCAGCCGGCGAGAACAATTTCAGCCATTCCTTCTGATTAAACGGGCTGTCCGGGAAGAAGAGATGTTTGGAGAGGTTCTGCCAGCGGGTGGCCCAGGTATGGTCCTTTTTACGCGAGTCCTTGTAGACATCAAGGCAGACAGGGAGTTTCTCCTGCCGGAGAAGGATAAAGGCCGCCCAACAAAAATCGAAGGATTGGATGAATCTTTTCAGTATTTGGCGCAGGTTGGTCTCCAACTGTTTTGGCGTGACAACCGAGGGATTTACCTGACAGAGAATAAGAAGTTTCGGTTTTGTTCCCTGGGGTGTTTTGCCTGGCAGTGTTTTTCCGGTGTTCACCAATGCGCCTCCTTTGTTGTCTGTAAAAACTTTTGATTTCCGCCAAAAGAATTCTAACGCATGTACGTACGACTGTCAACCGTTTTTCATACTTATAGACTAATACAAACGGGTTACTACCATTATCACCCTTTTTTAAATCCTTACTCATTCTTTTTAGCGATTTTCTTTTATATTTAGATATTTTACTATCTTTGTTGAGGAGACAAGTTAAAAAGGCATAGGTCTGCGCTTCGGTCAAACCATACCCTGCCCGGGCGGATGAAAGTCATGTGCTCTTTTGTATGCGCCCGGCATAATGATCAAATCACCAGGCGGGTAACTGACTTTTACGGAGGTACCGGCAGAGAACGCGCAGTTCTTTATTTAAAGAAGCCTATGCAAACCAGCGTAAGAAAGAACTACTGCAGGTTTGTTTGAGCGAACACGGGAAGTTACCCCCCCCGGACAGCGATGGATGATGTCCTCTTTTTTATTCAGTTAGAAAAAGGTACGGTAATAAAAAGACCAAGGAGGAAAGATTGTGCGCTTAGAAGGAAAAGTAGTCATCGTAACCGGAGCAAGAATGGGTATTGGCGAAGGAGTAGCTGTTTCTCTGGCCAAAGATGGGGCCGATCTGGTCCTGGTCAGCCGGAAAATTTCCGAAGAAGACGCTATTGTAAAAGCATGCAAGGATCTTGGACGCAAGGTCATGGTTTTCAGGGCTGACGTGGGCAAGCGCTCCGATGTGCAGGACATGGTCAATGAGACGATGAGCGCCTTCGGGAAGATCGACGGCCTGTTTAACAATGCGGGGATAAGCAAGCCGGCCATGCTTCTGAAGATGACTGAAGAAGTGTGGGATGATATTATCCGGATCAATCTTACGGGGACTTTTTACTGCATTCAGGCCGTGGCCAACGCGATGCTGGAAAGGAAGACGGGTTCAATTGTCAACGTTACTTCCTCAGCAGGCTTGCTGGGCACAATAGGACAGGTAAATTATACAGCAGCAAAGGGAGGGGTGCACGCTTTAACCAAATCGGCAGCTAAAGAACTGGCCCGGTACAACATACGGGTGAACTGCATCTCCCCTATGGCGGAGACTTAACCGGGCAGACCATCTGTGTGGACGGCGGTATGGTAATGCTTTAGGCAAATAAATGTACTTATAGGAGGTTTGACGATGCCTGATAAAGATGTGGCCATTGTTGGAGTAGGCCAGAGCGCTTTTGTGCGCGGTTATCCCGGCGGTATCCGGGAACTGTGTTTCGAAGCCTACAGGGAAGCTATGCAAGATGCAGGTATTTCCTCGAAAGAAATCAAAGCCTTAATAGTCTGCTGCGCTCCTGAATACGATAAGCAGCGCAGTCCCTCGGGCTTGATTAACGAGTATTTGGGACTCAATCCATCGCCTACCTTTATGGTTGAATCTCTTTGTTCTTCAAGCACGACAGGATTTGCGATTGCTTACTCGTTTATCAAGAGCGGGCTTTATGATGTTGTTTGTGTCCTGGGATTCCAGAAAATGTCCGAAATTACATCTCAGGATGTCCAGGAGCGCATGGGGCGCGGCGCTGACGTAATGTGGGAGTCACCTTACGGGACATCCATGCCGTCTTATTATGCCATGTACGCTCAGGCGCATTTCGCCAACTTTGGCTCAAAGCCTGAGGATCTGGCTCTGGTACGTGTTAAATCATCGACATACGGGCAGTTGAATGAAAAGGCAGTTTACCGTAAAAAGGTCACATTTGAACAGATTATGAGTTCCGGCGTTGTTTCCAGTCCGTTAAAAGTGATGGATTGCTGTGCAAATGCAGACGGCTCATCATGTATTATCTTAGCCTCGGCTGATAAGGCCAAGGAATTCAGCAAGAAACCGGTTTGGGTTATGGGAGTCGGTCAATCCAATGCGCCGATGAACCTGGCCAGCAGGGAACATATGAGAGGCCTTGAATGCGCCCGCATTGCCGCTGAAAAGGCTTATGCCATGGCCGGCGTAGGGCCGCAGGATATTGATGTGGCCGAAGTTCACGACTGTTTTACCATTGCGGAAATTCTGGCCTACGAAGCTCTTGGCTTTGCCAAACAGGGAGAAGGCGTTAACCTGATCCGCGATAAGGAAACGTATTTGGAGGGCAGAATACCGGTTAATGTAGATGGCGGGCTGCTTTCCAAAGGGCATCCCATTGGCGCTACAGGCGGTTCGCAGATCAGGACGATTGTCCTGCAGCTGCGCGGAGAGGCGGGCGCCATCCAGGTGCCGAATGCTGAAATTGGCCTCGTTCATAATATCGGCGGCGTAGGTATTTACGGGAACGTTTTAATATTGGGGAGGTAGAATAACGTGGGGTTTGAAAAGTTTGGACGGAAGAGCTTTACCGCAATTACAAAAGTAGGCGAGTACGTCGATAAGCTGGAAAGTGGCGAAATCTATACCACCCATTGCCCCAAGTGCAACAAGACCTATTTTCCTCCAAGGATGGACTGTCCGGGCTGCTTAAGCGGCTCTCTGGAATGGGCCAAGGTTCCTGCCACGGGCAAGCTGGTGACTTTCACCAACGTTAATTACGCTCCTACCGGCTTTGAGGGTGATCTGCCCTACCTGCTGGCAGTAGTGGATTTCGATGGCTTCAGGATGTTCGGGCGACTTAGCAGTTCTATGCAGGGCACAGATATCAAGGTCGGCATGAGTGTAAAGCCGATTGTGGTCAATTATGACAACGGCCAGATAGCCCATGAGTTTATAGCCGCTGAATAGAATCTTTTATTTGCGGTTGTAGCTGCATAATTAGGCAATTGAATAATTATTAGCTATTGACATGCTTGTACACTGGATTTTATAATACAACCATATAAATTTTAAAGTATAAAGGGGGAGTAGTAGATAATGGATATTAACAAATGGCCGCGCGAATCTGGCGCAAAAGACCACAATATTTTCACCGATCAATGGTTTGGCACCGAAGCGCCCTGTGTAATTTACGAGTTGAAGCCTGTTGTTGACCCGAAGGGAAATCCAGTTGAAGGCGTAAACAGCGCCTGGATAACCCTGAACAACCCTGCTCAGTACAACTCTTATACCACAGAAATGGTCAAGGGAGTCATCGCCGGGATGCACAAGGCTTCCATGGACCGCACGGTATCAACCGTAGTCTTCACCGCAGTCGGCAGCAACGCCTTCTGCACAGGAGGCAATACAAAGGAATATTCCGAGTATTATTCCATGACTCTTGAATACGGTTACTACATGGACCTCTTCAACGGCATGGTTGACGCCATCCTGAACTGCAAAAAGCCGGTTATCTGCAGGGTAAACGGCATGCGTGTAGCAGGCGGCCAGGAAATCGGCGGCGCCTGCGACCTGGCAATTTCCTCAGATATGGCTATCTTCGGTCAGGCTGGTCCGAGGCACGGTTCCGCCCCGGTAGGAGGAGCATCAGACTTCCTGCCCTGGTACATTGGAGCCGAGCGTGGAATGTGGAGCTGTATTTCCTGCCAGATGATCAGCGCTTACAAGGCTGTTGACTGGGGTATGATCACCAAGGCCGTCCCCGTATTAAAGAAGGGCGACCAGTGGATTCCCAACCCCAACGTAATTACCGACAAGTATGTAGAGAACGGCCAGATTGTCTTCGGCGAAAACAAGACAGGCGCCGCCGCTCAAGAGGCAAAAGCTCTTGTCAAGGAATGCACAGTCGACTTATCGCTCTTAGACGCCGAAGTCAACAAACTGATCTGGACCTTCACCAACCTCTTCCCCCACTGCCTGATGATGTCTATCGACGGCGTCCGGGCCAAAAAGAAGTTCTTCTGGGATCAGGCCAAGCTGCCCAACCGTCATTGGCTGTTAGTCAACATGATGTCCGAAGCCTACCTCGGATTCAACGCTTTCAACACCAAGAAGCTCACCGGTAAAGATGTCATTAACTTCATTAAGTACAGACAACTGGGTAATGAAGGACATCCGTTCGATCAGGAACTGGTCGACGCCGTACTGGGACCTCGTAAGGAATAACGATAATCAATGGGATACCAGGCGCTGATTTATGTCCAGCGCCTGGTATCCTTGGTTTTTTCGGGTGAATTTTAAAAAACTCCAGTTATAAGGGGTGAAATATTTTGGCTTTTGAAAATCTTAAAGTCGGGAGCGAGAACGGTGTTATTACGATAACCCTCGCCCGCCCCCCGCTGAATGTTTTAACAATTCCCATGATGGAAGAAATGGTCGAGGCCTTTAAATGGGCAAAAAATGAACCGGGCGGCATAGTTGTTCTGGATGCCGAAGGAAAAGCTTTCTCGGCGGGCGTGGATGTCGCCGACCATACTCCGGACAAGGTGGACAGCATGATCGATGTTTTTGACCGCCTTTTCCTGGCCATGGACGCAGTGGAAAAACCGATCGTCTGTCTGGTAAACGGCGCCGCGCTCGGCGGCGGCTGTGAAGTTGTTCTTTTCTGTGACATGGTTGTCGCCTCTGAAAAGGCCAAACTCGGCCAGCCTGAAATCCAGGTGGGTGTTTTCCCGCCTGTCGCCTGTTTCCTGCTGCCCAGGCTTGCTTCCTGGCCGAGAGCCCTGGAGCTTCTTTTGAGCGGTGATGTAATCGGCGCCGAACAGGCCGAGAAGTTTGGCATAGTCAACAAGGTCCTTCCGGCGGATAATTTCAAAGAAAGCGCCATGGAATATTTAAAGAAGTTTACCGCACTGAGCCCGGTGGTCCTGGCCATGACCAAAAAAGCCGCCAGAGCGGGCCTGGGGAAGGGTTTTGCAGAGGGCATCAAGGATATAGACCGCATTTATCTTAAGGAACTGATGGTCACCGCCGATGCGCAGGAAGGGTTAAAAGCCTTTATGGAAAAGAGGCGCCCGGTCTGGCAGGGCAAATAGCCTGTCTTAGGCGGAAGGCCTTGAGTTTTAGGTAGCAAAGTTAAAAAGTTATAAGGAGGAATTTGCATAATGGGTGTACCTTCAAAGATTGAAACATGGCAAATGGTTGAACCCGGTAAATTACAGCGGGCAAGCATTGACGTTCCGGAACTGAAACCAGGCGAAGTGTTGGTGGAGGTCGCAGCCTGCGGCGTTTGCCACACTGACGTTGGTTATTTTTATGATGGCGTGCCAACCGTTAACAAGCCCCCTCTGACCCTCGGGCACGAGATCAGCGGTGTAGTAGTAGCCGGGGAAGAAAAGCTAATCGGCAAGGAAGTCATCATTCCGGCAGTCATGCCCTGCAACAAATGCGCAATCTGCGCTTCCGGCAGGGGCAACCGCTGCCTGGCGCAGAAGATGCCCGGCAACAGCCTGGGCATGTACGGCGGCTTCTCCAGCCATATCCCCGTTCCCGCAGAGGATCTCTGCGTTGTTGAGGATAGAAAGGGCATGCCTTTGCAGTGGCTGGCGGTAGTGGCGGACGCGATTACTTCTCCTTACCAGGCGGCAATTAAAGCCGGAGTTAAGGAAGGGGATCTTGTAATCATAACCGGTGCAACGGGCGGAATCGGCACCTACATGACCCAGATTGCAAGCGCTCTGGGCGCCAAGGCGGTAGTCGCCATTGCCCGCAACAAGGAAAAGCTGGAGCGTTCTTTAAGCTACGGCGCAACCTGTGCAATCAGCACGCAGGACAAAGACATGAAAGCCATCACTGCAGAATTCCGTGATTACTGCAAGGCCAATGGTCTCCCTGCCAACGTAGGTTGGAAGATCTTCGAGTCCACCGGGACAAAGATGGGCCAGGAAATTGCCCTGAATTTCCTCTCCTTTGTAGGCAAAATGATGGTTCTTGGATTCGGCATGCAGAAAGTTGAATACATGATCTCCCGGTTGATGGCTTTTGACGCCGAAATCGAAGGGACATGGGGCTGCCTGCCCAAGTACTATCCCGAAGTCCTGAATATGGTCTTGGACGGAAAGATAAAGGTTGAACCTTTCGTAGACGTACGGCCGATGAGCCAGATCGCCACCGGTTTCGAAGAGACTCATGCCGGCAAATTGATGAAAAGGATTGTCTTAACTCCTGATTTTTAAAAGTAACTGAATAAGAAAAAGGGGGTTTTGAAGAAAACCCCTTTTTTTGCATTTATTATAACAATTTAATTTATAATAGAAATAGAAATCCAAGCTGCAAATAGAATAGGCCGCCGTATTCACCGTTCGCTAAGTGCTTCGTGCCAGCGCCGCCAATCGGCTTGCTTCGGGCAGGGCCAGGCGATGCTGCAAAGGCGGCAAGACAGGCAGCAGATGAAGGAAGGCTAGCCTTCTGTCTTGTGTCGCAGCAAGGCTCAACTATCGGCTGAGGCTGACACCTGATATTTGAGCCTTTTTAAGCGCAAAACTTCCGATTGATCCCTTCAAGAACCGTACCTACTTGCTTGTAAGGATAAGCACTTTAATATTTAAGCGCACATATATCTTTAGAAATTATAATAATCCGTCTAGCATAAAGTAAAGCAATATTTTAAAAAATTTGATTTAATAAATGTTGTTGTAAAGGTGGGCGCCGCATGAAAAAAGATCTTCATCCGCTTTTTTATCCCCGCAGCGCCGCTGTTTTAGGAGCAGGCGCCGATCCGGAAAGGGTCGGGTTTAATATTTTTGAAAGTATAGTATACGGTGGGTTTAAGGGACCCTTATATCCGATACACCCAAAGCTCAAGAATATCCTGGGATACGACGTGTACCCCAGCCTGGATAAAGTCCCCGGCCCCGTTGATGTGGCAGTAATCGCGTTGAACCAGTTCAGCACTGTGGATGTTCTGGAGGAATGCGCACGCTGCGGAGTCAAAGGGATTCTCAGTATTGCTGGCGGGTTCGGGGAAGTGGGTACTGAAGGAGTAAAACTTGAGAACAAACTTGCTGAAAGAGCGAATGAACTCGGTATCCCCCTGATCGGTCCTAATACTCTCGGATTCATCAACGATGACGGAAATTTTTACGCCACCTTTTATCCCTTGAGGTTAATCAAGGGCGGGGTTTCAGTTATTTCTCAAAGCGGCGGCATGGGCCTGACGATCATGCAGAAAGCCCTCGACGAGATGATGGGTATGAATAAATGGATCGGGGTCGGGAATCGAGCAGCGCTCGAGTTCTCCGATTATTTAGCCTACCTGGGGGATGATCCTGCCACAAGAGTTATCGGTGTATTTATGGAGGGCTCCGAGGACGCTTTAAAATTTGTCAAACTGATCAGGGAAATTTGCCTGAAGAAACCTGTTGTTGTTTTTAAAGCAGGCCAGACAAAGGAATCGGACTACATGGCCATGACGCACACGGGCAGTCTGGCCGGGCCTTACCGGCTTTATAGGGATATTCTGAAGCAGAACGGAGCGATAGTTGTTGATACAGTAGAAGAACTGGTCGCATGCTGTAAGGCTCTTTCCCTTTCGCAACTGCCGGAGGGAAAAAGAGTCGGAGTCTTAACTCACACGGCAGGACCAAGCATAGTGGCGGCCGACTACATGCTCCAGCTAGGCTGTGAACTGCCAAAGTACGCGCCGGAAACATATCAAAGAGTGCGGGACGTTATCGGCCAAAATCCGCCTGTTGTCCTAAAAAACCCGTTGGATGCGGCGGGGCTCGGATTTCCTGCCCTCACATACGGCAGAATTGCCGATGCTGTCTTGGGTGATCCCTCGATGGATATAATGATGGCTATCTATTGCCTGCATAAGAACTGGCGCTTCCCTTCCCGGGAAATCATCGACGTGCGGAATAAATGGAATAAGCCGGCCGTAGCCTATTATGTTTCCACTGTCGGGGATTCTGCGATAGACAGGGAGATGCTGCAAAAAGAAGGTGTGCCTTTATATATTAGCGCAAGGGAAGCTGCCCGGGCGGTTTACGCCTTATATGAGTACAAGCAAATACTTTCCAGCCAGGCTCAATGATAAACGCAGGAGGTGTTCTAAAGCGCAGGTAAAAGAAATTTTGGATAAAATCAAATCTGACGGGAGAAAACTGCTTTTTGAGGATGAGGTCAAGCGGCTTCTCGCCTTAAATGGAATAGCGGTTACTCCTTGTGAGGTGGCGCATAATGAGGACCAGGCGGTTCAACTGGCCGCAAAGTTTGGCTACCCTTCGGTCCTCAAAGTCCGTTCAGTTTTCTATACACATAAGTCGGATTGCGGCGGCGTGAAGCTTAACCTTCCTGATGAAAACGGAGTCCGGATGGCTTTTCGCGAAATCAGAGCGGCAGTCGCAGAGCAGGAGCCGGAAGCCTGTATAACTGTACAGCCCATGGCCGGCGCCGGAACGGAAGTAATCATTGGAGTGACCACCGATAATCACTTCGGCAAAGTGATCATGTTCGGCCTGGGGGGTGTCTTTACTGAAATTTTTGAAGACGTGACCTTCAGGTTAATTCCCATTACAAGGAAAGATGCCTTTGAAATGCTTGAGTCTGTAAAAGGGAGCATGCTCCTGGAAGGCTACAGGGGAAAGCCCCCGGCGGACCGTGAGTCCTTGGTTGAAGCGCTTTTAAAAGTATCCAAACTGGTTGAGGATAACGAGGAAATCAAGGAACTTGACCTCAACCCGGTAGTAGTTTATGAAAATGGCCTGCTTGTTTTGGACGGAAGGGGAACACTGTCTTAAAACAGCTTCCCTTAATTTTTTGATTTCATTTTTTTACTATTAGATTTAGATTATGCTATAATTTTGTTCGTCAAAAAGTATTTGATCAAGTTCATCCTCAGTGAAAATTCCTTCGCTAAGGATTATCTCTCTTGGTGTGGTATCCATTTGCTTGGCACGTGTGGCCAGTTCTGTGCACCTGGCATAGCCGAGGTGGGGGACAAGAGCGGTCAGCCCCCAGTTCTTCCAGCTTAATTCTAGGTGTTCCCGGCAGGCTTTTTCATTTGAAGTGATTCCCCGTATACATCTGGAGGCGAATATGTGATCGGCTTTTTCCAGAATTGAGATTGATTCAAACAAGCCGTGGGAAAGAAGGGGCAGGAAGGCGTTTAATTCAAGACGGCCGCGGCGGATAACCTCACAGACGACATAATCGTTTGCAATAACTCTCATGGCTACCTGCTCGACCATTTCCGCAATTACCGGATTAACCTTGCCGGGCATGATTGATGAACCGGCCTGGACTTCCGGCAGTCTTATTTCAGCAATTCCGGCCCGCGGTCCTGAATGGAGCATCATCAGGTCGCTGGTAATTTTGGATAGGTTTGCGGCATGTATCTTCAACATGCCCGATACAAACGCAAAAGCGTCAAGGTTCTGGGTTGCGTCGATCAAATTTCCCGCCGGGGCAAGCCCAAGGCCGGTATTTTTATTAATCATCTCCACCGCCATGCGTCCAAATCCCTTGGGCGCCGTTATTCCGGTGCCGATTGCCGTTCCGCCCAGGTTTACGCGGCTTAGAACATCCTCGCATTCCAGAAACCTTGTCCTGTCCCGTTTAATAACCGCAGCGTAGGCGTTGAACTCATCTCCTAGGATTAAGGGAACCGCGTCCTGGTGTTGTGTTCTGCCCATTTTAAGGATGCCTTTAAATTCCCTGCTTTTATCCTCAAGCGCATTGATCAACTCTGTCACAGCTATCGGAAGATTGCGGAAAAGAACAATCATCGCTATTCTGATTGCTGTAGGGATAGTGTCGTTAGTTGATTGGTGTAAGTTTACATGATCATTGGGGTGGATAACCTGGTAGTTTCCCTTTTTTTCGCCTAATATTTCCAGGGCGCGGTTGGCAATAACTTCATTGGCGTTCATGTTTGTCGAAGTTCCTGCACCGCCTTGGAATACATCAACAAGAAACTGGTCAAGCAAGCTTCCGTTGATAATATCATCACAGGCTTGTATTATCGCCTCGCCAACCCTCCTATCCAGATATTCCAGTTTTATATTTACCTGAGCGCAGGCTTTTTTTACCTGACAGAGTGCGCGAATTAATTCAGGGTGAAGCCTGTATCCGGAAACAGCGAAATTTTCCTGGGCGCGTAAAGTATGAATTCCCCAGTAAGCATCATTTGGTACTCTCTTTTCACCAATAAGATCATGTTCAATTCTTTTTGTACTTTCTTTTTCAGGATCAATCATCTTATCCACCTCTTCAAATATTTCAGGTTAGTAGCTAAATAATATAATAATATAAAAATCAGAAAGTATTTGTCAATATTTATTATACTTGAAAGTTCAGCATAACAATTTTAAGGTCAAGTCCCAAATTGTGTGTAAAATTCCTCAGTTAGTTTTTATCAACTTGAACACCGCCGCTTAAATTATCCAGCTCGCCAGTCGACAGTCAAGGGTAAAGGCTACGCCTCCGCTTCGCGGACCCTTGACAGCCGCCTGGCTTCGCTGGTAAGGGTTATCAAGCGGTGTTCAATGGTAAATATATTGGCATTTATCTGATATGCACAACATTGTTTCGATCACAGGCCTGTTTTTGCTCTTTTTGCCACTGTAAGTATTCGGCTCATATCCAGGTACTTTTTGCTGGATGTCCACTTATCATCAAGTTCCATGAGTAGGGTGCCTATCAAACGGACTGCTGACTCCCGGTTGGGGAAAATACGGATAACCCGCTCCCGGCGCCTAATCTCCTCGTTCAGGCGTTCAATGTATTTGCTAAACTAAAAGTGTACCAATTTTAGCCCTTTGATCAGCGAAAAGTAGTTAGTTATAGACGCCGGGGTGGAATATGAGAAAAATCCCGGATTGGCTGATACTGTTTTACAGGCGTTCAAGAAAGTTTCTGTCATTTTGACAAGCAACAGGGGTTTGCGAAAAAGTTGTAGCTGATGATGCTATGGCTGTTGCATTTCGTTGGTAAAGGTCCTTTTTTATTTACTTACCCACTTTACCTGCTTTTTGGAATATAATAGATGTATAGACATCTATGCAAACATCCCCTTTATTATAGTTACCAAAACTTCCGGTCTTTCCAAAACGTTGAGACTACTGGTCCTTTCACGGGAACTTAAGGGAACATTGATTAATATTTATTTTTAGGAGGACAACCTATGGAACTATTAAACATAGTCAACATTGACGCTGAAAACCTGCCTGAGGCCTGGTATCTGTTACAGAAAAAACTCTGGGATATAGATGCTTATGAATACCGCGTCGAGCATGGTTCATACCCTGGGATGCTCCGAAGAGAATTCGATTTTGTAGTTTGCCGGATCAGAAGGCCTCACATTAGGCCCCTATGCGATATCATCCCATATAATATGAGCTTTCCACCCCCGACTACCGCCGCAAAAATCGAGGAATACTTCAACTCCTACATCCTAAATCCGTTAGTACCGGAAAATACCTTCTATACCTATGGCGAGAGGATTGTCCCACAAGTTTTAGAGGTTATCCGCCGGTTTCAGACCTGGGGGTTCGGACATGCCAAAGCCTCTATTACAATAGCCAAACCGGAAGACATTACTGCCTTAAGAACCTCCGACGACCCGGAAAGTCGTGCCTCAGAGCCCTGCTTACGTGAAATTACCTTTAAAATGAGGCGTGACCGTGAGGACAATATCTGGCGGCTGCATATGGTAATATACTTCAGGGTGTGGGATCTTTTTGGGGGATTTCCTGAAAACCTCGGAGGCCTTCAGCTGCTTAACGAATGGGTAGTTGCAAGTATAGGCCCCAACCCAAAGACCGATGAGCCACTGGAAACCGGTGAAATGATTGTTATGTCTCCTTCTTTAAATGTGCGTGAACACATCTTCAACTACTCAAAAGAGCGTGTCGGAAAGATTTAGGACTTGATCGATTTAGCGGATATGTTATGCGGATATATGATATATTATAATAAAGCTTAAATAAGTCTATATAAGTATAAGTAAATTGGCCTCCATATAGATCTCTGGAGGCCTAATCTTATTGGAACAGGTGGTCGGATTAAACCGACGGCCTGCGCATTACGATTGTGTACCTGGAGGTAATTGATTTATACCGATACAATTTCCTTTGACAACATTAACAATTCTTTGGCGATGCTGGAGGTATAACTGGGTGTTGGAATTCGATATCAAGGGTCTATTTGATAACATTGACCATGAATTGTTGATGAAGGCAGTCCAAAAACACACAGATATCCCATGGGTCATCCTCTATATCCAAAGATGGCTCAAGGCGCCTTTCCAGATGCCAGACGATACGATAAAAGAGCGTACAAAAGGCACTCCTCAGGGGGGAGTTATTAGTCCGGTTTAGCTAATCTGTTCTTACACTACGCATTTGACATGTGGATGGTTCGGAACCATCCCGACAAACCGTTTGCTCGTTATGCCGATGATGCTGTGGCCCATTGTCGCAGCAAAGAGGATGCGGAAAAGCTTCACGACAGCCTGAAGAAACGGTTTGCGGAGTGCAGGCTGGAATTACATCCAGATAAGACCCGCATTGTGTACTGTAAAGATGATGACCGGCGAGGCAATCATCCGGAGATCAAATTTGATTTTTTGGGTTATACCTTCCGGTCGAGGAGATCTAAGAACAGGCATGGAAAGCACTTCATCAACTTCACCCCTGCAGTCAGCAACAAAGCTAAAAAGGCCATGCGACAGAAGATTCACGACTGGCGTATACATTTAAAGCCAGATAAGACCCTTGAAGATTTGTCTCGGATGTTCAACCCGTAATCAGAGGATGGGTTAACTACTATGGGCGCTTTTACAAATCGGAAATGTACTCGGCACTACGGCACATGAACCGGGCTTTGGTCCGCTGGGTGCGACGCAAATACAAGAAATGCACCAGGCATCATCGGCGGGCGGAATACTGGCTAGTAAGATTGCTAGACGCGAACCGAAGTTGTTCGTGCACTGGCAGATGGGGATATATCCAGCGGCTGGATGATGGGAGCCGGATGAGCTGAGAGGTTCGAGTCCGGTTCTGAGAGGGCCTTGGGGTGAAATTCCCCCGGGCTACTCACCTGCTAAACAGGCTGGCAATTCACTACGGGTTAAGGAAAGCAAAAAAAAAGAGCGAAGCAAAGGATACTCACACCCTTGAAAAAGCCTCCCAAACCTCCCACGAACCTCCCAACAAACCTTCCACCGGGAAGCCTTGCGAGACAAGCGGTTGGGAGCATTAGGAGGCAAATGCAGAAGGTGTGGACGAGGGGTTTTCGGTTGATATTTTTGAGGGGGAGATATGAGCAAACCTCCCGGAAATATTCAAAGTTTATGCCCCAAAAAGCTGCAGCACGCTACCTTTTTTCCTATATTCCCAAACTTTCCATTGACGACGGAGGATAAGGTCATGGACTGCATTGCTAAACTTCAAGAGCTGGGTTATCAATTCACCGTAACCGGCGGCAGAATAAGCTATAAATTTACGGGTAGCAGAGAACCAGACGTTGCGTCGGTAAGGCCGCTGCTTGCCGAGCTTAAGACCAGAAAGCAGGAGGCCATTGCTTACTTAAGGCCCTGTCTCAGGCAGATTCATGACAGGCCGGATTCCCGGCCAGAGGCAGACTGGCGCAAACTGCTGCGGGAGACTAAAGCAATGCTGACCCAGGCAGCGGCAGTCAGGAACAGCCGGGCAGCAAATAAAGCTTTTACAGATGCTTGCTATGCCAACGCATGTTTAAACTGGTTGAAAAGCCCATATTCCAGTGTGAATAGCTTTGGCAGAAAATGAGGTATCCGGAAGGGAAGACGGACATATGACCAGTTATGAGCTGATTAAACGCTTGAAAAAAATTAATAGCTTTAAAAGGGTGCAGAACATTTTAGCCCTGGCCCCACAAAACGGCCCTTTTTATGCGGGCAGCGAGGGGCAAAAAGAAAAAGCGGAATAGTTTTACTCGTTATGGCGGTCTTTTGGCTACACTTACGGTATCCACCTGCGCCGGATGCACTACCAGGTGGTAAGCCAAGGGGGATGTTAAAAAACATAACTGCTTGCCACTGCGCTTCTTATTTGGGTTGGCACGTAAATTCCACCCGAATCCGCCCGCAGAAAATATTTTCCCGCTAGCCGTCTCTAACGCCTGGGCACCTGGGGCAGCTGCTTCATCATAGCGTTCACATCCGTAATCTTAACCCCCGCCGGAAGTTTGAAAAGCTCAGGAGACTGGGGCTCGATCTTCACGTTTTTATATTCCATCACCACCTTGGTTCCGTCCGGCGCGGTCGTCTCCACCCGGACGGGAATCCCATAATCTTCGCGCACCCACATCCTGACCTCGCCGCTGCCACCTTCACCCTGCACCAGGATAACCTTACACTTCGCTCCGTCGCAAACCATTGTTCCCGCAACCTTAACCGCATTCGGATCCACGCCCTTCGTATAGTCGGCAGGCGTCTGCGTTTCCTTTCCCATGTCGCCAACAGAAACCATGACGGCCATATTCTGACTCGGGTAATAGCTGTAAACAATATTGGCATCGCCGTCAATAATAGTGACTATCTTCTGCCCGCCGACCACGCCTTCAGTGCGCAACTTCTTGCCCTGCACCCACGCCTTGCCGGTCATTTTAGCACCAGGCGCAGTTAAAATGTAGTCGTAAGCCATCCCCTCAATCCGCTGCCCCTTGGCAAAGAGACCAGCAACCGGTTCCTCTTTCCCCGCCGGCGCAAGCTGTTCCGCCGCATCTTTCTTACCGCCGCAGCCGGCCAACCCGAGACAAAACAAAATAAGCACCGATACCGCAAGAAATGCCGCTAACCTTTTCATCAAGCAACCCCTCCTTAAATAAAATAGAAAATTTACGCTATCCTGATGAGAATCCCGTGCTTAACGAAAACCGCACTTTCAAACCGAACAATCAGTCCACCGGGAAGGTGTACGCCTGCCTCTGTAAGGTTACCGGATCGGTTTCTCCAAGGGGCCAAAAACCGGGACCGGCCGCCTCCGCAATATAATACTTAACGCCGTCTTTAGAAAAGTAAACCACTCTGCGGTCTATGGGAAGTTCCCGCTCGTCGAACTCTATCCCGACTGCCATATGGTCCTCAGCCTCTGCGGATATAAAGGGGAACTTCAGCAGCGCAACCCGGTAGCCCATATTTTTCAGCACCGCGGCGAGGAGAACCGACTTGCAGTCGCAGTCGCCGTCATCAATCAGGGTTTGAGCGGGAAGCTGGGCAGTTTTCCTCCGTTCGTAAGGGATCGCGGTAGCAACAAAGCTGAGAACAAGTTCTGCGGTACGGAAGCGGTTATATCCCTGACCGCGCGCCGCCGCAGAAAGCCTTTCGGCCAAACTGCCCGCATACGCATAGTTAGCCTTTTCCTTCACCCAAGGAGAGTAATCACCTAAATTCTCGGACGAAACGCTGCGCACTAAGATTTTAGCATCCTCCCCCATTGCAGAAAGCATAGCGGCCTGCGTCTCCCCGTCAGCCTCGTAAAAAGCGCGCACAGTGCCGGCAGCATCCCTGCTCCACTTTAAAAGATCCGCGGGCATCGCCACATGCCAGGAATAAGCATAGCTGCCGTACTCCCATTCATAGTCTCTGTACACAGCGTCAACCGAAGCCGGGTAATCCAAAGCGGGGACTGCCCGGACTTTTTTTGACACAACCGCCGTCTGCTTCGGCCCGTCCCAAACAACCTGGAGGTCCAAGAGCTCGATCACCCACCGCAGCGGGAGCATAATCCGATAGTTCGTGATTTCGGGGGCGACGTCCATCATAACCGTTGCACTGTTGACGACTGCCTTCTTTGAGCCTACAGCCAGCTTTACAGTGCGGTTCTCTCCAGTCAGATTAACTGTTCTTCTGGCGCCGTTCCAAACCACGTTCGGCCCGCCAATGCCGGCGGCCGCAGCAACAAAACGCAACGGCACGTAAACCCGCCCGTTCTTAATGTAAGGCGCAACATCCATCTTCTGCTCCGCGCCGTTTAAAACGCAGGTCCGGGAGCCGACCCGGAAAAGCGTTACCCCCTTCGCCTCAGAAGGAGCAGCGAGAGCAAACGCCTGAGAGCAGACTATCAGCGCCACAAGAGCCGCTATCCTGAGTTTCACAGGCGTACCCTCCTTTTTTGCTTCGGTGCTACCGAGTCGTACTATTACTGGCGGTGACACCGATATAATGGATATAGTCCCAGTCTACGTAAGAACCGGCTGTGTTATAGACGTTTCCGTCAATAATCACTCTTTGTTTAGCCCCAGCGGGTGCCGGCAGAGAAGCAGTAAACGCCGGTTTGAAGTTTACCCCGTCGTAACTGTATCGAAGGGTAATCTCTTCTCCGTTCCTTGCAACCTCATACCAGTAGGTGTACCTGGCCCATCCGCCGGTTAACTCTTGTTTAATTATGTCTTCTGGCGAGCGAAACTTAGCGTCTGCTATCCCCTTACCTTTGCTTACAAGTTGGGCGCTTAATTCATTGGATTGGTACCACCAATCCGTTCCGCGATATATTCGGAGGAAATCATCGGTTCCATCCCCAAAGGTAACCCACAGCGTCTGCCCCTGAGCGCCCGTTGAGCCCGCAGGTGATACGTTAATACCGCCGGTAGTGGCATGGAGGTTATAAGTGGCCTTTGTTCTCAGAACCCAGTTGTCTCCTTCGAAAGGAAGAATCAGGGTTAGGCTGGGCTTCCAGCCAGACTGTTCTTGGTAGTTGGTTCGCCAGCCCCCGGAGGAAGCACAGGATCCCTGAAGGTGATATCTCAGATACCCTGGGTTGTCCGTCAACGAATAACTACCGAGTCCAGGTATTACTTGCCAAGATGGATCTAAAACAGACGTTGAGAAATCCTGTCTATGAGTAGGCAACGGATTGATTGTCAGTAAAGCAGTTTTTGGCAATCCTCCGTTTAGCCTGGCTGTAATGGGTACATTTACAGGCGAGTTCACCTTATATGTAGTGATGTTGAATGTGACTGAGGTTTCACCGGCTTTCACTGCCACGCTCGGATTGAAGCTCACAGGATAGCCAGAAGTGGGTGATAATATTACAATCTGGCCTCCACTAGGTGCAGGACCGCTCAAGGTTACTGTGCCGACTGAAGATGAGCCAGCGGTCACTGAAGCAGGTGATATCGTCAATGCTGATACATTAATAATCAAAGGCGGCGGAGTTTCTGTAAAAACCTCTACCGATATTTGCTCCTCCTTCGGCTTCAGCGGGTGCAGCGTGAAATCGTAGATAATCCTTCCCCCGCTTCCACTATAGACAAATTTACCTTTAAACAGCGGAACGATATAGTCGTTCAAAGTCACGGTATGCTTCTCATCCAGATATTCCCCTGTGTAAACCAGTCCTCCCTCTATTCTGAAAGGCGCCTGTGGTTCCTGCGGCGGCTGCCCTCCAGGCTGCTGTCCTTCCGGTGGTTGTCCACCAGGCGGTGGCGGTGGTGGTGGCAACTGTCCTTCAGGAGGCTGTTGTCCCTCCGGCGGTTGACCTCCAGGCGGTGGCGGCTGCCCTCCAGGTTGCTGTCCCTCTGGCGGTGGTTGTTGACCTCCAGGTGGCAACTGTCCTTCCGGTGGTTGACCTCCAGGCTGCTGTTGACCTCCAGGCGGTAGCTGTCCTTCCGGTGGTTGTTGTCCATCCGGCGGTGCTTGCAGTTTCTGTGATACCTGAGGCTTTTCTTTCTGAGGTAGACTTTGGAATTCTTCCTCGGTCAGGATTATCTCCACATTCTTATCCGAGGTGTCCCCATCCCTGTTTACATCCGCCTCTACGTTTATCGTACTGACGAACAGTCTGGTGCCTACATACGTATCAAAGGGTACTATAACCGTATCCAAAACCACTTCGGCTCCGTCAGGAGTCAGTTTTACTGCTTTTCCTTCTGGACTACTCCAAATTGTTGTCCACTTTCCGCTTTCGCCCTGCAGTTGAACTTCCTTAATGGCCGGTTGGAGACACTTGACCTCAGGCAAACCGACATCCTTGAGCACGATTTGCAATCCCTGCGCAGAAGGGAAACTCCTGATCGTAACCACCTGCATCTTTGCGTCCCAGTTCACCTCCGATCCTAGCGCCTCGCTGATAAAGCGCAAGGGCACCAGCGTCCGCCCGTTGACAATCATTGCCGGCACATCCAAAGCGACCGGCTGGTTATTTTTGTATGCCCAACCGCCGATGATCAGCTTTATTTCCGTACCGTCCTTGGTTGCCGTGACGGTCTGGGTGCGACCGTCCCAATTTACGTCCGCTCCCAGGGCCTCAAATATCGCCCGCAAGGGTACAAGGGTCCGGCCTTGCTCGATTACCGGCGGTACGTCAAAAACCGGCTCCTGTCCATCCAAAACCACCCGCGGGGCGGCCAGGGCAGCACTGGCCGATACAAGCAGCACAAACACAACCGCCAACCCGGTAATTACAAATTTTCTCATACCTTTTCCCCCTTAATAACTATTGTCCCCTTGTCATCGGGGCCGCGTAACAGACTATCTGCGCCACAAGAGCCGCTATCCTGGGTTTCACCGGTGCACCTTCCTTTTTGCCGTGCCGCCGGCGGCCTAAAGCCGGAGCTTTTTGCGCCTTCCTGAAAAAACCAGGCCTTCTCCCAACTTCCCGGCCGGGCAGGCCGGGCCCTACGAAGCCAGTCCTGTCTCAGTGGCCGGGCTGCCCGCGGGCAAGCCCGGTTAACTTCACTGTCTCGGGGCCCGAAAACCCTGCTTGTAACTATTCAGCCCCACCCGATAAAATTGCAAAATCTTGTAGGTTATGTTTCTATGTCCTCCTTCCAATTCCTGCTTCCCGCGCAATATTTTCCCCTTATTCATTGGCAGCTGCGAATTCGTCTGAAAACCCAAACGAGTAGTTCATATTCCGCTGATTGCCCCGTTAAAGAGCCAAAATAGCCTAATTCAGCGCTGAACTCATCCCCTTTTTTTCGTATGCTTGAAGCATGAACGAACCGCTTGTTATCCAGGGTCGCTACATAACAGCAGAGGACATCGAGCTGGTCCGTTGGCTCATCGCGGTCCACCCCGACTGGGGGCGCAGCCGGCTCTCCCATGAACTCTGCCGGCGCTGGAACTAGCAGCCCGCCACCGGTCAGACGAAGACGTTATTAAGGGATAGCCAACAGGTTGCAGAAATTAAAACTGCCAAACTAAGGGAGTGTGGCTGTGGACTTCATCACCAACATCTTAAACAAAATTGGTGAAAAGCTTGCTGGAGAAGAGGATATAATTGTTGTCTACTTCTGCCGCACCCCCGATAATACACCAGAGGAAGCGGTAAAAGCACCGTTGCTAAAGCCAGGGTAAGCGGCAGCAACATAGCCTTCGTTTCGCCCTTCACAGAAAGGAGGGAAACTGAACCGTGGACTTAAACGCCGTCCTTCTCGCGGAAATCGGTAAAAAGCTGGTTAAACCGGGAGCAGTGAGCGGCGTTGTGGCGGTCTCCTCGAAACCGTTCACCGGGGCCTCTATACCAACGCAGAGGAACCTCCCGTTCCACCAGGTCATAAACGCATTCATTACAACAACAGATACATAGATCTGCCTGCTGAAGGGGTAAAGGAATGGCTGAACAAAAACGCGCCAAATACCCTGGTGATTATGCTGAATTAAGTTGCTGGAAAACACAAAGCCAAACGCCAACCCAACCTTGTGGAAATGTTGCCACAAGGTATTTTAACCTGCATAGCTGACCTTGAACCTTACGGCTTCAGAACGATCTGAAGACCGGGTTGGAAGACCCTCTCGTGGTAAGGGACGAGCAGGCGAGGCTGGACTTCCTGGAATTAGTGAGAAGGCTGATGTACGGGAACCATCAAGAGAGACTCATAAACCTGCTCCTGAAGAACGGCCCCACAAACTTCCCGGAGGACGAGCCGTGGGTGAACCCGAAGGTGCTGGTGAAACTGAAATCGCCGGAGGACGCTGCACAGTACCTGGCGGAGAACTTGCAGGCGGTGCTGAGCGCGGACGAGCCACCGAACAGCCTGCGGGATTGAATATTGAAGTAACGGAAGCGCCACGGGTAGAAGAAGAACTGACGAACGCGGTATGTGTTCCTTATCAGCCGCAGAGACTCAAAATTCCAGGGGCTAAACCGCAGCCGAAAAGAGATTTTGGCGTTTAATTCCAGGAAGCAGGAGTCGTCCATTATGTGGAGAAAAGGAAAAAATGCCGACATTAAACTTTAAGGGGAAAACGTTTGTCCAAAATTACCACTTCCAGGTGGAACAAACGGGTAGAGAACAGAGGGGCACAAGTTATGTTCATGCGGAGGATGTCAAGGAATACCTGATCAAGCAGTGCCGAATCCGGGAGGAAGAAATAGCCGTAAAAAGCAGCGAGAAAGACGATATTGAAGGGGATTGATCTCCTGAGCAGAAATTGTCCAATTCGTTATATTATCACCAGGCAGGCCCTGCAGGAGGGCTGGGACTGCGCCTTTGCCTACGTTCTGGCCATCCTGACCAACCCAACTTCCCAGTTAAGCATTACGCAGCTGGTGGGAAGAATTTTAAGGCAGCCCGGGGCAAGAAAAACGAAGGTAAAAGAACTTGATGAGAGCTACGTCTTCTGCTACCGGCAGAGGGCCAAAGAGGTTCTGGAGAGCGTGAAGGCATGTTTTGAGGCAGAAGGATTGGGGGACCTGGCTGGCCGAACAAGTTTTTAGAAAGCTGGTTGAGCAAAAAATATTGTGTTTCTTTTTGCTTTCTGGTCAGGGCGGGTACAAGTTGCCGGTTAGGATAAAGGTGAGAAAAACCTCTAAATCGTTGGTAAGATATGACAACATCCTAATCCAACGGAGCCTGTTTGACTTTTTCCCGCGCGAGATTGGGACATTCCGGCATAGGAATAACAGCAGATTTATATACTTACCTTTTCCCCGATGCGCAAAAAGAAGCAGCCAGGAAGATTGACTCCATCCTGGCCGGCAAACAATAACATCAACTATAAACCAGTTACAAGTTTTTAAGCCTGGCAAAAAATCAAAGCCAGGTTTTATTTTAGCTCTAAGCAGTTTATTAGAAAGTTATTAGAAAAAACTGCTTTGTATACATTATGGCAAGGACTTCCAACCCTGGAATCCTTGCCATTTCTGTATTTCCTGGAGCTGGTGGTCGGATTTGAACCGACGACCTGCGCATTACGAGTGCGCTGCTCTACCACTGAGCCACACCAGCGTTATTTAAAAATTATACCATAAAAGAAGCCGTTTGAATAATAAACTTACAATCTGACATTCTCGGATTCAAGATCCAGTAGCAATTTCTTGAAGTCTATCCTGTCACTGAAACCGCCCAGCTTCCCGTTATGCATAATTACCCTGTGGCAGGGGATCACAACGGGCGTAAGATTTGAACCGGCAGCGTTACCAACCGCTCTGGCCGATTTGGGACTTCCGGCGGCTATGCCTACCTGCCTGTAGGAAAGGGTGCTGCCATAAGGTATTACCCGGATAGCATTTAAAACACGAAACTGGAAGGGTGTGCACCAGGACAGATCTACTGGAATGTCGAAAATAACGGGCATCCTGTTGTAATAATCCAGGAGCAGGCTCTTAAAATGCGGGAGCAGTTTATCTAATTCTTCTGCAGGTACGCCTGGGACAAAAAATGCATTCCTATCCTTCCAACTGTTTAATCTTCTTTCCATTTCATAAATTGCTTCACCGGGACTTTCCTGCGGCAGCGTGAGCGCAGCCAGGCCTTTATTAAACCAGGCGCTGACCACCCATCCGAATGCTGTTTTAAAAATTTGTGTCTGGATATGCTGTATCATTGACCATCGTCCATTTCTTGAAGGATGGCCCTGCCGGAACTTGTGCCCAGTCTTGTTGCCCCGGCCTCAACCAGAGCGACTGCCTGGGCAAGCGTCTTTATCCCCCCGGCGGCCTTTATGCCCATTACCTGCCCGATAACGCTTTTGATAAGCGCTACGTCTTCTACAGTTGCGCCAGCGCTGCCAAACCCTGTGCTTGTCTTGATAATGCGCGCGCCGGCATCCCGGGCGATGAGGCAGGCGGCCTTTTTCTCCTGGCTGCTCAAGTAGCAAGTTTCGATGATTACTTTCACATGCCCGTTACGGCAGGCTGATACGGCATCGACAACGGCTTTTATTTCATCTTCAACTTGTCTGTAGTATCCGCTTTTCAGCGCTCCCAGGTTGATGACCATGTCTATCCCGGAACAGCCGTTTTGCATAGCTTCAGCTGCCTCACTGAGCTTAACCGGAGTTGTCGTTGCGCCCAAGGGGAAGCCGATTACCGTGCAAATCCCGGTTTTTGTCCCGGATAGCTCTGCCGCGGCCTTTTTTACCCAGCAGGGGTTTACGCATATATACCCAAACCCGTATATTCCGGCTTCTTCACACAGCAGCAGGATGTCCTTTTCGGAGGCCGTCGCCTTCAGAAGAGTATGGTCGATAATTTCAGCCATTTGATCTCTTGTTGGATTCATTCATTCGATCACCCGTTTCACCATACCTGAAGGTGGGCTAAAAGTCAATAAAAAAACCCCCACGCCTGTATATGAGCGAAGGGGGTTTGGGTTTGACGGGTATAATTACATCATCGGGGGCATGCCGCCGCCCATGCCGCCGCCCATGCCGCCGAAATCATCTTTTTTATCGGGTTTGTCGGCGACCAGGGTCTCAGTCGTCAGGATCATTGCCGCGATGGATGCTGCGTTTTGCAGAGCTGAACGGGTCACTTTTGCAGGATCGACAATACCAGCTTCGATCATGTTGACATAGTTGCCCACTAAAGCGTTAAAACCAACGCCGGGGTCAGATGTTTTAACTTTTTCCACAACTATGGAACCTTCCACACCGGCATTATTGGCGATCTGTCTCACGGGCTCTTCCAGGGCCTTGCGGATTATGTTAATCCCTGTATTTTCGTCTGGGGTCTCGCCCTCTAGGTCTTCTAGAGATTTTACGGCTTCAATATACGCTACGCCGCCGCCGGGGACAATTCCTTCTTCTACAGCCGCCCGGGTCGCGTTGAGGGCGTCTTCGATGCGCAGTTTCTTTTCTTTCATCTCTGTTTCGGTTGCGGCGCCGACCTGGATGACGGCTACTCCGCCGGCCAGTTTTGCAAGGCGCTCCTGTAGTTTTTCACGGTCGAAATCAGAGGTTGTTTCCTCAATCTGCTTCTTAATCTGTCCTATTCTAGCGGTTATGGTATCAGCGTTGCCGGCCCCGCCGACAATAATTGTTTCTTCCTTCTTAATTCTGACCTTTGATGCTTTGCCCAGCATGTCCACAGTGGTCTTGTCAAGCTTTAAGCCGAGTTCTTCGCTGATGACGGTACCGTTGGTAAGGATGGCGATGTCTTCGAGCATGGCCTTGCGCCTGTCTCCAAAACCCGGCGCCTTTACAGCCGCGCATGATAGCGTGCCGCGCAGTTTGTTGAGTACCAGTGTCGCCAGGGCTTCACCTTCAATATCTTCAGCAATGATCACGATTGGCCGGCCGGACTGGACAACTTTCTCCATAACCGGCAGCAGGTCCGCTATTGCGCTGATCTTCTTGTCGGTGAGCAGGATATAAGGTTCGTTTAATATAGCCTCCATCTTGTCGGCGTCCGTAATCATATAGGGAGAAATATAACCCCGGTCAAAGTTCATTCCTTCGACTATTTCAAGGGTCGTTCCAATGCCCTTGGATTCCTCAACGGTGATTACGCCGTCCTTGCCGACTTTCTCCATGGCT
>LDZT01012754.1_pt1 | contig 27914 bp, 22 predicted proteins | sample 615521 | NCBI WGS metagenome assembly LDZT01 (sample SAMN03408292, study PRJNA278302) | terrestrial metagenome | isolation source: oil reservoir sample SB1 | place: USA: Alaska, North Slope, Schrader Bluff formation | collected 2011-09 | reverse complement strand
GATTTTCCATAATTATTTTATTATACCGAATGGTATAATATTTGTCAAAGAGTATTTCTTTTTACCCCCAAATTTGGGTGAAACTATGTATAATCTGTATATATGTTTTCAACTTTGTGGGGAATCGCCGCTACTGCACAACCTATTCCGCACTAGGTGAACCAAATAAAAGACTGGAGGAAAGTATGGCGAGTGTAAAATTTTATTCTTTGAAGTCTAAAAAACATGTAATGGTCGATAGCAGTAAGGTAAAGATCGTGACACTAAAGAACGGTCGTAAAGCGGCAGAAGCGATCGATCCGGAGACCGGCAGCAAGTTGTTTAAATTCCTTTCCGCCGATGAGTTAAAGGAACTGGAATCGTAGATTATCCCAAATTCGATTTCAAGACCGAATAATTTGAATAGAAATTCCTCTGCTTTATAACAGAGGAATTTCGCTTAATGATACTTTGGATCATGGCACCAGAATCACATCGACTCTGGTGTATTTTGAGAATGGATTTGCCGTTTTTTCATTCGGCTGGCATGGACCAATGGATGGTGTGGAATTTCCACCTGTCTTCCTGTTTGACTAGAACCGCGGTGATTACCATTGCCCAACCTTCACCTACCTTTTTTAAACTATCTCGCAACCTTCCAACTCCAAAAAAGGCAGCGTTGACCATTGCCTGCTTTGGTTCAACCGTTTCATCTTTGAGTATTTCTTCCATTTGTTCTATATATTGGGGCAATGCATTATCAAATGCAGCGTGTCTCGTAGAAGAGTGGCAGTCATGGAAACCCAGGCTGTCTGGTCGTGAATGGTGACATTGGCATGATCGGTATCCATCATCACATCCCCCCAATATTCCCGGTCGCTTTCAATGATCTCGCGGATGCGCTGGTGACCGACAAACCATTCGTTGCCGTTGCGTTCGTATGCGCCAATCCCTATCATTTCGATATTTTCATCCGATGCAAAAAGATCCATGACCTGGTCCAGATGATGAACATCGCGCGCAACATAAGCTTGCCTAAATTGCTCCAAAGTGGTTTTTAATTCGTCTTTTGTCTGCATCGTACCTCTCTTTTTCTCTTCTATCCATTGTATGGATTGTAGAAGAAAAACGAAGAGATAACTGACCAATTTTGTGATGATTTATTGAGTTTGTTATACTAAATTTTCCAAGGCATCCTGCAGGGTCTTCCCTGCTGATTCCCAATTCAGTTCTTTCAGATATCTTTCTCGGGTTGTCTGGCATAATCTGAAGTAGGTGGATGGATGGTTGATTAATTCTTTGATGGTTTCTGCATATATTTCTGGAGGGCTATCTTGCGGTAATACGATGCCGGATTTTGTGTGCTCTACAGTGGTGGCTAAGCCACCAGCAGAATTGGTGATGGTTGGCACGCCAAAAATGGCAGCTTCACTTGGCACTATCCCGGCGGCTTCGAACCTGGCGGGATGGATGAGAAGGTCAGCCCAGCGATATTGATCCAGATACGCTTCAAGTTGATCCGGATCAGTTTTCTTAAAGTAATCCATGAAGTGAATATTTTCCTGATCTTGACCCTGCTGCCCAACGATACGGAGTTCGGCTGGGTATCCGCTGTTGTTCAGCAATTGAACGATCTTGATGGCAATATCCACCCCTTTTCTGTCCTTCTCTTTTCCGACCAGCAGTAGGTGAGCGGGGTTTGAAATCCTGGTTGGGATTTGAACGGTTTGTTCATATTTTGGATCGGGTAAAGAGGCGGGATTGGGGAAAACAAGAATTTTTTCTGCGGGAAAATGATATTCCTTGATTAGAATATCCGCCGACCAGGTGCTGTTGGTGATCGCCAGGTTTGTTTTGTTTAATACCTTCCTTTCCCATTGCAACATGCGTTTATACTCGAATTCGGAGAAGAGATGCCACTGCTGGTGCATTCCCCAGAGGGTAGTGTCCATCCGATATATGATAGGAATACTGCTGTTGCAATAGACAAGCGGAGCGATGTTTTTGGAGAAGATCAAATCGGGCGTAAACTCATTAATGGCGGATTGAACAGCTTTACTGCTTTCGTGTAAAAATCGCATAGAGAATTTTGCATACCGTGCATGCGAGAAAAGATGATGGAATTTCCGATAAACTCTCTCCAGAAAGGAAGGATTGTCGATGAAGGGACCGGCTATTTTCACATCTGCCCCCATTCGCAAAAATGCTTGATAGAACTGGTAATCAGAACCACTTCCTTCGTTCAGATCCCTCGGGTCGTACTTAGTTGTGATATACAATATCTTCATAAACATTTATAAAGTGGAAATGTTATGTTCGTTTAATTCTTGATTCTTGATCATGATAGGATTGATGATTATTTTTGTCAAGGTGGTTCATGTAACGAGACGGTTTGCACAGAATAACGAGCAATTAGATTACGCTCATGGGAGGGTCCATAAATGTTATATTTCCAAATGGGATGCAATGAATTTATGTTTTGTTAATAGAAAAATTGTGTTTGAATCTCTACAATTTCAATCAAAACAAACTAGAATTAGGCTTAATTGACCTTACCTATGACGAGCAGTACATGAAAAAATTACTAATCTTATTCGTATTGATGATCATAATACTTGGGGGATGTACCCCGTTGTTTTCATCTTCCGCATCCATAGTAGCAGATGAAGAAATTGTTGCCACTATTACACCTATTGCTACAGCTCTACCTTCACCGACACTCAGCCCTTATTCCATTGAAGCATTGGAAGAACGGACGTATGGTGAAGGAGATCTCAATGTAGAATACCTGTGGGAGAGAAATGAGGATTTTGTACGTTATTACATTACCTATCCAAGCGATGGCTTGACCATTCATGGTTTTATCGATGTGCCGGAAGGGGAGGGTCCATTTCCGGTCGTGATTGCTCTGCATGGATATATCCCGGCATCGGAATATGAGACCCTGGATTACTCAACTCGTTATGCTGATTCTATTGCCAGACAAGGATATATTGTTCTGCACCCTAATATGCGTAATTTTCCGCCATCAGACAGCCCTGAGAGGATCAGGGATTCTTTAACCGGCTATACTGTGGATGTGATGAATTTACTCGCACTCGTCAGGAATATGGCAGGGCATGAGGGCATCTTTGAAAATGCTGATATTGAGCGACTCGGAATCTGGGGGCACAGCCTTGGAGGAGGCATCGCGTTGCGAGTGGCAACCTTGGTGGATGATATTGATGCGATCGTTCTATATGCAGCAGTCACACAACGTTATAATGATGATCCGATTGGGCTGCCGGTTTACGACCTGCGCGTGATTGATGCCCCCTTTAGCATTCACCATGGGACGGAAGATGATACTGTATCCATTTCATGGACAGAGACGATCTGTTCCACCCTGGAGAACTTGGGGAAAACGCATCAGTGTTTCTATTATGAAGGACAACCGCATACTTTTTTACGACAAGGATCAAGTGATGCTTTATTCATTCAACGTACTGTTGCCTTTTTTAATGAATATCTAAAATAGATCCTTGCTCTATGAAAATAAATAATACTATCCATTATTGTTTTTTTAAAACATCTTTAAAGCTCTGTTTGTAAAACGTTGTTTTGTATAATAAGGATGCAAAACGATAGCTTTGAAAAAGAATTAATGGAGATCGTATGGGCTTTTTAAATACCGAAATATTCAATAATTCTATAATGGATTGGATCATAGCGCTCGCTATTGCAATGGGAACATATTTTTGTATTAAGGGGGTGGTGCGCTTACTCATTCGAAAATTCAGAAAGAAAACAGAGGCGACGAAAAACCGATTTGATGGTTTTGCGTTGAAAATACTTGAACAAACCAAGGGAATCTTGATCTTTACTATCGGTTTGTATTTTGGAATTCAATATCTGGTATTACCTTTTTCCTGGAATGATGCCATTAACAAAAGTGCGATAGTTTTATTTGCATTGCAAGTCGGTTATTGGCTGGGAGGGCTGATTAATTTTCTGGTTGAACAGAAATCAGACCAGGCATCTGAAAATAAAAGTGAAAAAACAGCTATCCATGCATTTGGATTATTTGGCAAGATATTGATCTGGGTGATCGTGGTTATGGTCATTCTTGAAAATGTGTCTAATATGAATTTGGACGCCTTAATTACCAGCCTTGGAATAGGTGGCATCGCAATTGGGCTGGCTGTTCAAAATATTTTGAAAGATATCTTCGCATCACTTTCCATTTATTTGGATAAGCCTTTTCTGGTGGGCGATTATATTATTGTCGACGACATTGGGGGGACAGTACAAAATATAGGGATCAAAAGCACCCGAATTAAAACATTATTAGGTGAGGAGGTAATATTCGCAAACTCAGATCTACTGGAAAGCAGAGTTCATAATTTTCGCAAGCTGGAAAGACGGCGTGAATCTATGGAAATAAGGATTTCAGTGGAAACTAGTTATGAAAATTTGCGCATGTTGCCTGAATTGTTTGCTCATTCGATTAAAAATCAGGAATTAGCCAGTTTTGAGAGAGCACATCTCGCCAGATTGGAGGAGTATGCATACGTGTTTGAGATCGTCTATTTCATTGAAAGCGCGGATTATACCCAATATATGGATACCAAACAAGCTGTATATCTGGAGATATTGAAACAGCTGCAGGAAAAACAGATCGAAATGCCTTATCCGACAAAAACTATCGTTATAAATAAATAGAATCTGTACATTTCCCTTACAGATGGTTGTGTAGACCTCACTGATATGTTAGCATAGCTCATCAATATTATCGTTTTACTTCTAGACGGAGGGTGTCATGGCGATTGCAATTATCACGGATTCAGATTCAAGTTTATCATCAACCTTAACGGAAAAATATAACATTCAACAGGTACCCATATCCATCCAATTCGATGAAGATGTATTTTATACCAATGTTGATATTGATGATGAACAAGTATTTCGACGAATTGACAGGGAAGGTAAATTACCCACAACTGCTGCCCCATCACCGGGCAGCTTTGTTAATGCATTTGAGCAGGCATTTGGAAAAGAGAAAGCGGAAGCTATCATTTGTTTTTGCGTGAGTGGTGAAATCAGCGCAACCTACAGCACAGCCAAATTAGCAGCCCAGGAATTCCAGAATAAGCGTATAGAGGTTATTGATACGCGCAGCCTGACGATGGGGCAGGGCTTTATGGCAATTGTTGCTTCAGAAGCGCTTCAACGGGGTGCAAGTATAGAAGATGCTATCGCACTGGCAATGGACACTGGCAGCCGTGCGCATGTCTACGGCGCTCTGGCGACCCTGAAATACCTCTCCATGAGTGGAAGGGTGAGCCATCTCGCTGCGGGGATGGCAGGTATGCTGAATATCAAGCCCATCCTGGCGATGCAGAATGGAAAATTGGAATTGTTGGAAAAAGTACGAACCCAGAAAAAAGCATGGAAGCGTGTAATTGAATTAGTGAAACAAGATGTGGATGACCAAGAAATTGAACGTATGGCTATCCTGCATGTGACTGCGGATAAAGAGGCGGCGGATTTCAAGAAATTGCTGCAAGAAAACGTACAATGTCCACAGGATATCCCGTTTGTACAATTGACACCTGGTTTATCTATACATACAGGCGCCGGTTTGGTTGGTGTGGCGTTTGTAGTAAAAAAATAAAGCGTTTATCACCAATCATAATTAGTAAACCAGTTTATAATTAACCGTATGACTAATGACCCACATGAACAAAATCCGGCAGGGAAGATGTTTCCCTATGTTAGCCGGGCTATTAAAAATAGTGCGGATTTAATGCTTGAGAAAAGCGGGCTCCATCACGGGCAGGCGCGTTTGTTGATGATATTATCCCATGCTGATGGGATGAGCCATTCAAAGATTGCCAGGGATTTACACATTTCCCCAGCGGCTGCTACAAAGGTTATCAAACGAATGGAGCAGCAAGGTTATGTGCAACGCAGATCTGACCCAACCGATGAACGGATTTCCCGAGTATATCTAAAAGAAGAGGGATTGATTCTTGTGCAAAAGATCCATGCGACATTTGACCGGCTGGAATCGATCATGTTTAGGGGTTTTTCAGATGATGAGTTAGTTGTTTTAGAGACACTTTTGACTCGGATTTATGATAATCTGCAGGAAAACATACTTAATGATAATAAATAACGTGAAGATTCTGAAACGCACCCATTATTAAAATCACATAAGAAAGTATTGCAGTAATATTGACAGAATTGTTATTGTCGTCGTAGTATGTAACCGGTTAATATTGTATGGGTTAAGTAATAATGAATATTCATCTTATTACTTTGCAGATGTCAAAATTTCTTTGTTTAAAGATAGATTAGGAGGTTGCCATTGATTAAAAAACTGGCGAAATACATAGGGCAATATAAAAAATATGTGCTGGTTGCTCCGATTTTAGTATTATTGGATGTGATTGCAGAATTGAGTATGCCTCTATTAATGTCGAAGATCGTGGATGTTGGGATACCTGGAGGGGATAATGGTTATATTGTCCGAATAGGGATCTACATGATATTACTTGCCATTGCAGCCATTGTTCTGGGTGTCATGAATATGAAGGTCTCGGCGACGGCAGGGCAAGGCTTCGGGGCAAATTTACGAGAGGCTTTATTTAAAAAAGTTCAAAGCTTTTCTTTTACGAATATTGACCACTTTAGTTCAGCTTCTTTGATTACACGTTTGACCAATGATGTTAATAACCTCCAGATGACATTTATTATGGGAATCCGGTTGATGCTGCGTGCCCCCATGATGTTAATTGTAGCTTTAATCCTTGCATTTCAAATTAATGCCCAGCTTTCTTTAGTTCTAGCAGTGGCAATACCCATACTTGTGATTGCGATAGCTTTTATCATGAGCAAAGCGGTCAAGCTGTATGCGGTAATGCAAGAAAAGATCGATGCGCTGAATAATACCGTTCAAGAGAATTTGATTGGGATCCGGGTCGTGAAATCGTTTGTGCGTCAGAACCACGAAAAGAAAAAATTTAAAAAGACAAATGATGACCTGACAGCAGCCGCGATCCGCGCCGCGAATTTAGCCTTAACTGCCATGCCGATCATGATGTTTGTGATCAACGGAGCTACGATAGCGATCATGTGGTTCGGTGGCGGAATGGTTGGGAATGGAACCATGGGTACCGGAGAGTTGATCAGCTTTATCAGTTATGTCATGCAAATATTGATTTCTATCATGATGCTTTCCATGGTGATCCTGATGATTGCTAGGGCGGAAGCCAGCGGCAAACGCATTTTGGAGGTTCTGGATGAAGAAGTGGATATTGTAGACCCTGTGTCACTGACTACAGATACAACGAATTTGCAGATCCCAGCATCAGGAATGGTGGCTGGTCCTGTCAATACAATAAAAACAGGAAAAGTTGAATTCCGTGATGTCTCGTTTAAATACGCTGTTTCTGGTAGTGGTGAATATGTTCTGAACAATATAGATTTTGTAATCCAACCTGGTGAATTGGTTGGGATTGTTGGGGGAACAGGAACAGGGAAAACCACAATGGTTAATCTTATCCCCAGACTGTACGATGTTACGGATGGAGCGGTCTTGGTGGATGATGTGGATGTTCGCGAGTACAATCTCACTGATCTACGTAAAGGGATTGGCGTGGTATTACAGCAAAACACACTATTTAGTGGCACAATCCGTGAAAATTTACTGTGGGGCAATGAACATGCTACACAGGAGGAATTGGAGACCGCGTGTAAAGATGCGCAAGCACATGATTTTATCATGTCATTCCCACAAGGGTACGATACAGTTTTAGGTCAAGGGGGGGTGAATATTTCTGGAGGACAAAAACAACGGCTGTATATTGCCAGAGCAATGTTGAAAAAACCAAAGGTCCTCATTCTGGATGATAGTACCAGCGCGGTTGATTCAGCTACAGAAGCTAAGATTCGTGAATCTTTCCACTCCAACCTGAAAGACACCACCGTGTTTATCATTGCGCAGAGAATTAGTTCTGTAAATAAGGCAGATAAAATCCTTGTCCTTGATGATGGCAAGATTGTAGGGATGGGTTCCCATCAAGAACTGATGGCAGGCAATGCGGTATATCAAGAGATCAACACATCGCAGCAGGAAGGAGTATTATCCAATGCCTGAGAATAATAACAATAATAACAAAGTAAAGACTGAACAACGCGGACCCAATATGGGACGTGGTCCAGCGCGCAGTTTTGAAAAACCTAAAAATGCACGTACAGCATTGGCTCGTCTGATAACCTACCTGGGGAAGAATAAAGGGCTGTTAATTTTGGTGGTCGTTTTTATACTTCTTAGCACGGCGTCTTCACTGGCGGGGAGTTATTTCCTTAAACCTCTTATCAATGATTACATTATCCCTGGTGATCTACCCGGTTTGGCTAATGCCTTATTAATCTTGGGTGGTATTTACCTGGTGGGTATACTTTCTTCGTTCTTTCAAAATCGTTTGATGGTACGCATTGCACAACGTACAATCAATACCCTGCGTCGTGATTTGTTTGAAAAACTGCAAACATTACCATTGCGTTATTTTGATGCACATACTCACGGTGAATTAATGAGCCGTTTTACGAACGATGTGGATAATGTTCAGAATGCGCTTGAACAAAGTTTCCCGCAGTTCGTTTCGAACATACTATCCTTCATTGGTTCTATCGTGATGATGATTGTTTTAAGTCCAACGTTGTTCATAGTGACAGCAGTAGTGCTTGTGTTGATGTTTATTATCATGAAGGAAATTACCGGAAAGAGCAGTAAATATTTCCGTGAACAGCAACGTACGCTTGGTATGGCGAACGGGTACATTGAAGAAATGATAAGTGGACTGAAGGTTGTGAAGGTTTTTACTCATGAAGAGAAAGCAGTGAGTACCTTCTCTCAGTTGAATGAAGAATACCGAGTAGCTGGCACTAATGCTAATTTCTACGCTGGTGTGGTGATGCCTATTCTCAATAATTTAAATAATATTTCCTATGCCGCGACAGCTATGGTGGGTGGAATCTTATCCGTCGCTGGGCGTTTTGACCTGGGTTCACTGGCTGCTTTCTTGCAGTACTCACGCCAATTTGGACAACCTGTGGTCCAGATTACAAACCAGTTGAACAATGTATTAGCCGCACTGGCTGGTGCTGAACGTGTCTTCGAGGTAATGGATCAGGAACCTGAAGAAGATAATGGCATAGTTACTCTGGTTGGTGTCACAAAGAAACAAGATGGTTCTATGGAGGTACTGGAAGACGATGGACGACCTAGCCATTGGGCATGGAAGTATCCCCAACCAGACGGCACGATTCAATACGTTGAGTTGAAAGGAGATGTACGTTTTCACGATGTGACCTTTGGTTATGAACCGGATCAGACCGTCTTGAAAGATATATCTTTATATGCTAAACCCGGTCAGAAGATCGCTTTTGTCGGTTCTACCGGTGCCGGGAAAACGACCGTCACGAACCTCATCAACCGCTTCTACGATGTCGAGAAAGGGCAAATTACCTATGATGGTATTGACATCAAATTAATCAAAAAAGCGGATGTGCGTCGATCGTTGGGAATGGTGTTACAGGATACGCATCTTTTTACCGGAACGGTGATGGAAAACCTTCGTTACGGTCGATTAGATGCCACTGATGAAGAATGCATTGAAGCCGCCAAACAGGTCAGCGCTCATTCCTTTATCAAACGTTTGCCGCAAGGATATCAAACAGAGTTAAGTGGAGATGGAACGAACCTTTCTCAAGGTCAGAGACAACTGCTGGCGATTGCGCGTGCCGCTGTTGCGGATCCGCCAGTGATGATCCTCGATGAGGCGACCAGTTCCATCGATACGCGGACTGAACGATTGATCGAAAAAGGTATGGATAAATTGATGGAAGGACGCACGGTATTCGTCATTGCACACCGACTTTCAACGGTCCGTAATTCCAATGCTATCATCGTACTGGAAGATGGGCAAATCATCGAACGCGGTGACCATGATGATCTATTGGAACAAAAAGGCAGGTACTACCAACTCTATACCGGGCAGTATCAATTGACGTAGAAAAGCACTTTTTTCTATGTCGGATGTAGTGACATGGAAAAAAGAAAAAGATTAATTATACAAAGCAGGTCCTTTGTTAGGCGGATCTGCTTTTTGTATTTACGTCAACTCTATTCTTCCTAAATTTCCGCATAATCCCATTTGTTTATTTCTTATGCAGAGCGTGCGTTGCAAAATCACATCATGAATTTTATATTAGCAGCGATCAGGTGAAGATTTCATATGTGGTAATTATTAAAGAGCAAAAATAAGCGCGTAATGGTTTCCTAACTAAAAATGATCGCGTAATGTATTGGGGTAAACTAAACGTAGACCGATTAAAATATAAAATGAAAGATGCACTTGGAGCCGATGGAGGAGGCTCAAAAGTTCATGCTTTGATTGCGTCAAAAGATGAGATCATCCGCAGTCATGCTCAGGGGTTCCAGCAATCGTCAGAGAAACAGGTTGCGCCTTCATTGGACAGACGAAATCCAAAGTACTGTGAAAGGGGTTAATTTAAGCTCAGCTATATATAGAAATGATCAATGTCGGCAGCGTTAAAATCGGGAGTGATGTGACCGTATGGCATTACAGTCGGTATTTGAACCGGTGGTAGGATCACTTTTGCTGCCATTAGAAGAAATAGTCTCAAAGACCACATGCTGTGTGTCAGAATTTAGAGTGTTCCATTCCAGGAGACCCGTTAATCAAGCAAACAACCTATACTGAAATGCTATTTTTCACGATATGTTTGGGGAAGATGTAGCCCCACTCTTCTCGTTCCAATCTTCCAGAGCATGAACTTGCCAAGTTTTTGTAGTGTAAACATCGTTGACGCACGGAGGGAATATCAGCAGAACTTGGAATTTGTAACTGTCTATTTGCCGCATTGTTGCAAAATTTCACAATAGCTGGGAATATTTCGTGTAACAGGATTATTACAACGAAATTCGATTTTTTGTTTATACTTTTAGGGGCTCAACACAGAGTCAATATTATTTTTAAGGAGGAAAGTATGCTGCACGAAGAAGAAAGAGCTGCTTTTATTGCAGAAAGAGTAGAGAAAAGCAAGACCAGTACAGAAAATGGCACTTATACCCTGTCTGGCTGGCGTGGAAGTGAGTTAACCTTACCGATTATGATGTTGGATAACAAATTTATGGCGTACACCATTTCAGATCCGCGTACTGCTTCCATGCATTTTCAATATGGTCGTGAGCATCCCGAAGCCGGTCTCTTTTTCTTTAATAATGGTGATGATGAAAAAGTGCAAAGGGCACAGGAAGAGATTATTCTTTATCTGGTTAAAAATCGTTTTTTAGGCGAAGCTATTCTTGAAAATCCGGTGGTGAGAGGGCGAGAACCGGTTGTGATTACTTCAAAGGGTTACATTGTTAAAGGCAATATCAGTGTTGCAATCTTAAGAGAAATTGGGGAGCAAATGCTGTATTGTGTGGTATTACCCGATGATGCAACCCAAGATGAGATAAATAAATTTGACGATCAATGTTGATCGTGCATTAAACCACATATTGGGTATATGGTTGAGATCTCACCTTTTTTGTGAGATCTCTTATTTTAAACCGTGGAATTTTTGATGAATTTATTTTGATTTTTAGGTTTAGATATCGATTGATAAATAATTTACTATTGATTTACATTCATTTTAACAAGTCTCCGCTATAATTTTTAAATGGAATTTCATATTTCCTCCAAAGCACGGAAGAAATACCAGTTTGAAGAATCCCTTTTCTCTTTCAAGGGGAATATCATTTTTGCAAATTTCCACGCTGCACGTGTGTTTGCCCAGCGCATAAATGAAAAGCGCGATCTGGTGGCACACCCTGAATTGACCGTCCGCGCAGGGCAGGTCAATGCCATGGGGCTAATAGATGAGATCTTTCATCATGTGATCGCTTTATATCGCACACAGAAAGTTCCATTGCTCTATCAGGAGCTGGAAACGGCGTTGATCGCCGGATTGGGAAAACGCAAATTCAAATCTCTGCTGCGCGCTTTTACACGCGAATTTCCTCCCACCGCTGTTTTTCAAGGTAAATCGACTATTGATGAATACCTGGAGGGGGAGACAGACCATATTCCCCACCGTCACAGTATGCTGGAAGAACTGCTCATGCTGTGGTTGGCGAACCAGAATCCGGCTTTCCAGCCTTACCAGGAATTATTCATTGATACAAACCTGCGGGAAAATTCTTCTTATGAACAATCTATCCAAATTCTGCAGGAATTCTTTTCCACACAACCCGGATTCGGACCAGATGACCAGAATCTGGTGGATATGCTACGCAGCCCCGCCATTGCAGAGCCGACTTCCCTCAAAGGGCAGTTGGATTACATCCGCACGCGCTGGGGAAACTTACTGGGACACTATTTGCTCAAGCTGCTTGGTAGTCTCGATCTTTTTTCAGAGGAAGAACGTTTACGCGGATTTGGTCCTGGACCAGTCCCCATTCCTGTATATGGTAGTGCACCGGGTGATATGGAGGTGGAGCATTTCAGTCCGGATGCTCACTGGATGCCGCGTCTGGTTTTGATGGCGAAGAATACCTATGTATGGTTAGACCAACTTAGCAAACACTACCAACGTCCTATAACACGATTAGACCAGATCCCGGATGAAGAGCTGGATAAACTGGCAGATTGGGGTATTACAGGGTTGTGGCTGATCGGGTTGTGGGAACGCAGCCGGGCTTCGGCGCGTATTAAGCAGCTGTGCGGAAATACTGAAGCCATTGCATCTGCTTATTCCTTGAAGGATTATCGCATTGCACAAGATCTGGGTGGGGAAGAAGCGCTGGCACAATTACGCTCCCGCTGCTGGCAGCGGGGTATTCGCCTAGCGAGCGATATGGTGCCCAATCACATGGCAATCGATTCGAACTGGGTGTACGAGCATCCGGATTGGTTTGTCTCTTTACCCTATTCTCCTTTTCCATCTTATTCATTTAACGGACCCAATCTAAGTGAGGATGATAGAAAAGAAATCTTCATTGAGGATCATTATTATGATCGCAGCGATGCGGCGGTTGTGTTCAAGTACCATGACAAGCAAGCAGATAGAACCCATTATATTTACCATGGGAACGATGGAACCAGCATGCCGTGGAATGATACTGCGCAGCTTAACTATCTCGATCCGAACGTGCGCGAGGCAGTCATTAAAACTATTCTGGATGTCGCACACCGTTTCCCGATCATTCGTTTTGATGCCGCCATGACGCTGGCAAAACGACACTACCAGCGTTTGTGGTATCCACTGCCCGGTGGCGGCTGCGATATTCCCTCGCGCAGTGATTTCAACCTCTCACAGGAGATATTTGATCAGTACATTCCGCAGGAATTTTGGCGCGAGGTGGTGGATCGCGTTGCGGCGGAAGCACCGGATACTTTGCTGCTGGCAGAAGCATTCTGGTTGATGGAGGGGTATTTTGTGCGCACACTGGGCATGCATCGTGTGTATAATTCTGCTTTCATGAATCTGCTGCGCGATGAGGATAATTCCAAATATCGTCAGGTTATGAAGAACACACTTGAATTTGATCCAGAGATATTGAAACGTTTTGTCAATTTCATGAATAACCCTGATGAAGAAAGTGCAGTTACTCAATTCGGTAAAGGGGATAAATATTTTGGTATCTGTACCTTGATGGCTACCATGCCGGGGTTGCCCATGTTCGGGCATGGGCAGGTCGAGGGATTGCGTGAAAAGTACGGCATGGAATATAAACGGGCTTATTGGGATGAGCAGCCCGACCAGCAGTTAATCGAGCGCCATACCTGGCAGATCTTTCCTCTTCTCAAACAACGTTATCTTTTTGCCAATGTTGAACAGTTTTACCTGTACGATTTTTATAACACAGATGGTTTTGTGGATGAGAATGTATTTGCCTATTCTAATCGCTATGGGGAAGAACGCTCGCTGGTAGTTTATCACAATCATTTTGGAGATACATCTGGGTGGGTGCGAACCAGTGCAGCTTTCATGGATAAGAAAAGCGGGGAACAGCGTCAGGTTGATTTGCGTGCGGGTTTGGATTTGCCGGACAGAAAAAGCACTTACATTCTTTTCAGGGATCGTCTTTCAGGGTTGGAATATATCCGCAATGCACACGCGATTGCGCAGAAAGGACTGTATATCCAGCTGGATGCCTATCGGGCGCATGTCTTCATGGGTTTTCAAATCGTGGAAGACGATGAACAGGGCAGCTGGCGGCAAGTGCATGAACACCTTAATGGTCGCGGAGTGTCTGACATTCATGCTCTACAGTGGGAGCTACCTTTGAAGGCGGTCTTGCAGCCGCTCCGTGATATTGTCAACCCTGGCTATATCAAGTATCTACTCGATCAAAAACCGCGTAATCCCGGGTCATTGCCTGGAGATGCATTCCTGAACGAAGCGGAGCACCGCCTGGGGAACCTGGTTCGCGGTGCGGTTTCGCTGCTTGGGCTAAATCCCGACATGGTTGAAATATGTACAACCTTTAGAAAAAAGATGCGTGTTATTTACCAATTTGAAGGGTTGGATCAAGCGACATTGAACCCCACACCGCAAGATGTGGTTGCCCTTGTTGCATGGCTACGGGAAGATACTTCCCCTGACCGCTGGCTGGCACATATCTATTGGTGCTATCTGGATTGCCTGCGACAGGCTTTAAATCTTCCAATCGATAGGTTTTTTACGTTGCTGGAAAGCTGGCGTGTCTTTTCTTTGATCGAATCCACATTACGGGATGGAAATATAACAGTGCAATCATCTTCCGCTGTGACGCATGATATCACACTCCTTTTCCATATGGATGGATGGCTGCGTAAGGTAGGTCGTCAAACTCCCGCGAATTTCTTCAGGAATTGGGTTCAGGATCGTACTGTGCAGGAATTCTTACAGGTCAATACCTTTAATGACAGAACGTGGATTAATGCCCAGAATGCAAAGACTGCTTTTGCTCTGTTTGCATTTGAGGGTGCAGTGGAAGTACTCCAGGTGAATAATCTGGGTACCAAACGCGCAATGGTCCGATTGGGACGGATGGCAGGCATTATCCTATCATTCCTCGAAAAAGCTGAACAATCTGGCTATGATCTCGATCGGTTTATAGAATATCTAGAATAGCGCATCATTTCTTCTGCCGCAGCATTTCAAACTTTTTCAAATACCCCAAAAAGGCAACATCCCCGGTTAGACTGGATACTTCGCTGTGTGCCCTTGCCAGAATATCGATCGATCCATACGCAGGATTGATGCCGGTTGCCAGTTCTACCAGACCTGTTGCATGCGCAGCATATTTGAGGGTGTTTAACGTTTCAATACGGTCGAGATCATAAAAGAACCATGCATCGGATGAGAACATCCGTAAACGGTCGAATTGTGCTTCCAGCAATGTTGTCACAAATGATTGTTGGGTTGAATCCAAGGTTGTGATGGCATGGGATGCCAGTAGATCATCCAGACTGGTGGTTCCTAGTAGTACATCAATGTATGCATCACGCAGCTTCCATGGATCGTGGACAAGGTCGCGCAGATGGATTTCGTAAAGGGTGTCGATTGCATCTGCCAGACCGTTTAAAAAATCACGCACTGGCTTCTTCCATGTGGCGGAGGGTGCATCACCGCAAACATTGCGCCAGCGTTCGATGCCATGATGGCAGCTCCAGGAAGTATTTTCCATGATCTCGGCAGTTTGGGTTACGGTATGATCGCGCAGCCATAACGCTGGGAAGTAATGTTCAATACCTGTTTTTTCAACTGCGCCGTCCATCAGATAGCTCAGAAATTTCTCGCGGTAAAGTTGGTGATGCCCATATAATTCCCCATCGGTTGCCACCATGATCAATTGTTCATGACCGCGTTGTAAAAGTTCGCTTTGTGGCAGCAACCAGTCATGCACGAAGGTATCCGCGTTTTCACTGGCGCTCGGGTTGAAACTGATCTCTCCTGACAAGAAAGCATTATAGAAAAAGACGATGATTTCCTTGTTATTGTCGAGCTGGACGCGATAGGGTTGAGTGGTATCTAATTGTGGATTCTTTGCTTGCCAGGGTGCCAGAATGGTGAATTGGATGCCGTGATCAGCCAGTGCTTGCAGGGTTCCTTTATCTACAGCGGTCTCGGGTAGCCACAATCCCTTGGGTTCGTGACCAAAGCGTTTTTCATAATCCTTGATTCCCCAACGGATCATGGTATTGCGGTCACGCTCAGAAGCAAGCGGCATGATCAGGTGAAAATAAGGTTGCACCATGGCATTACTGACGCCGGTTCGCTGAAATACCAGGCTTTCCTGTTTTATTATGCTTTTCAGGGTTTCGGGGTGATGCTTTTCCATCCAGACAAGCAGAGTTGCTCCGATGTTAAAACTGATCTTCTGGAAATTCCCGACCTGGGCATTGGGCTGGTAGCATTCATTGAAAATACGTTCCGTCCAGTTGCTGTAGGAACCGGCGCCGTATTCATTGGGAATCTCTCCGGTGAAAGGGTCTTCGCGCGGCGGCTGGTAGAAATGTCCGTGAACACAGAAATGGGTTGTAGGCATGAATGGTTGTTTTCCTTACAAAAAATAATCGAACCAAGCCATTTTACCGCAAAAAACCTTATCAAACGCTTAATTTTCCCTGTAGTATATTTCCCCGTCTAGATGAATATAAAAATAGGGAGGGCAGGAAGGGGAGCTATGCTGAAGGAGCATAACGACTGAGATACCTCTCTACATCGAATCAAGTTCCAAACCTACATTACTATAAGCCTTTCCTGATTATAAGATTTGTCAGCAGATTGCTACATGCAGTGGTGGGATCAATTTAACTGAGCAGGTATCCACCATCCGCGATAATGGTCTCTCCGGTGATATAGCGGGCTGCTCCGCTAGCCAGGAATAATGCAACGGTGGCAATTTCATCCGGATCACCCTGGTGTCCAAGGGGAATGCGCGCCGTGAAAGCTTTCCCAACCTCCGTGATCTGTTCCGCTTTCATTGCGGAAGCTTTGATCATTTCCGCTGAACTCTGTGTCGCTCCTGGCGTTAAAATTCCTCCTGGTGCAATGGCGTTAACGTTAATTCCATATTTTCCCCATTCCAATGCCAGTGAGCGGGTCATCATCACGACACCGCCCTTGGAAGCGTCATAATGCGCCAGATTTCCGGTGGGGTGAAATGCATCAATGGAGGCGATATTGATGATCTTTCCGCTCTTCCCCTTTTCGATCATCTTGTTGGCTGCTTTCTGAGAAAAGAAGAATGTACCTTTGAGGTTGATATCCATCACACGCTTCCACGCAGATTCGGTTATATCCAGAGCGGGCGTGATCGGAAAGATACCGGCATTGTTGACCAAAATATCGAGGCTGCCATATTTTTGTATTGAGAAATCAACTGCCTTCTCAATATCATCGGGATTGCTGACATCCGTGCTGATGAATTCCACTTTTCTGCCTTTATCCACAAATTCCTTTTTCGTCTGCTCACCATGTTCAATGTCAATATCTGCAATGACCACGGCTGCACCCGCCTCGCTTAATCGATCTACAATACTCTTACCAATCCCCACTGATCCACCACTGACGATAGCGGTTTCATTTCTTAGGTCAAACAATTGAGCTATTGTTTTGAATGCCATTTTTACCTCTCTTTTTAATTATTATTATTAATAATATTATAAAAAATAAATCAGGCTAACGGGATTAGAGATATATATGAGAACTACCCATAGAATTTGCTGATTCTGGCGGGAAGGTATTAAAAGAGGCACTCTTTTATAGGAAAATGACCATTGAATCTTGAGGGATCTGTAGAAATTATCGTACAGCATCAAAGCGGTTTTCTGGATATGAACTTTCGTGGGTTCATTCACAGAATGACTTTGATAATGATAGAAATTGGAAACAAGTGCCATTCGGGGAGAGATCTGTTCTAGAAAAATTTCTCCTTATCTTGTTTGATTCCAATATGGATTACAAATTACGATCTCCTCATATCATCTACCGGGTGCCTGTCTTCACAAAAGGGTATTGCCGATTCATTGATTCAATCCTATCTCTTCTTGTACCTGTACATTGATCAATCGTTTATACAGTCCATTGTGCTTCATCAATTCTGCATGACTGCCCTTTTCGACGATGTGGCTGCCTTCTAAAACCACGATCATATCCGCGCTGCGGATGGTGGAAAGGCGGTGTGCGATGATAATGACTGTTTTCCCGATCATTAATGTATCCAGTGCCTGTTGGATGAGCAGCTCTGTTTCCGTATCCACTGATGAGGTGGCTTCATCCAGGATCAGGATGGGAGCATCCTTGAGCACCGCACGAGCGATGGCGATACGCTGGCGCTGCCCTCCGGATAGTTTTACCCCTCGTTCCCCGATCAAGGTGTCGTATTTTTCAGGTAGGTGTTCAATGAATTCCTGCGCATTCGCAACCCGGGCTGCGCGAATCATCTCCTCCTCGCTGGCATCCTGTCGACCAAATAGGATATTTTCGCGCACAGTGCCGTGAAACAGGAATACATTCTGCAGTACGATGCTGATATGCTGGCGGATGCTTTTCAGCGTCAGATCACGGATATCAACCCCATCAATAGAAATTGACCCTTCGCACACATCATAGAAGCGTGGAATGAGGTTGACCATGGTTGTCTTCCCGACTCCGGTCGGACCAACCAGAGCAACCACGTTGCCGTGTGGGATATCCAGATTGATATCTTCGAGCACTGCAGTACCGCTATCGTAGTGGAAGCTGACATTTTTGAAGCTGATCTCCCCCGGACTTTCTAACGGCAGCACAATTGCATCCGGTTTCTCAACGATGGTGGGTGCCTCCTTGAAAAGTTCATTGACGCGTTCCGCACCGGATAGCGCTTGTTGTACACTTTCCCATACGCGACTTAATTCTCGCACGGGCTGGTAGAGCAGATCCAGATAAAGAAAGAAAGCTATTAGGTCATCCAGCGCAAGCGTTTGCCCAAGGATGAATTTTCCACCAAAATAGATTAAGACGATAGTACCAAGGGAGGATGCGAAATCGATAAGAGGGTGAAACGTCGCCATTAAGCGCAATGCATGTAAATTTGAATCACGATATTGGTGGATGTGGTCGTTGACATGCATCAATTCAGCTTCCTCACGTGCGAATGCCTTGATCTCGCGCACACCGGAAAGATTATCGTTCAGGGCAGCATTGAGTTCCCCTAGTTTATTTTGCCTTGCTCGGAAGGCAGGACGCACAAATTTATCAAAAGCTTTCATGGTCAAGATAATCAAAGGGACTGGGATCAAACTCAAGAGAGCCAGCTGGGCGTTGATGTTGAAGAGGATTGCGACAACCCCCACCAGCATGAGGACGTTAGCTGCCAGATCTGGTATGGCATGTGCGATCAGGTTTTCGAGCAGGTCTGTATCATTGATCAGCTGCGACATCAACTGTCCGGTCTGTTTATCCTCATAAAACCGCAGCGACATGCGCTGGATATGTTCGTATAGTTTAGAACGTACATCTGCCACCACGCCCCAGCCAGCGATGTGCGCCATATAACTGCGCACAAACTGCAAAGCGGCGCGAACGATGTATACACTCAATGCTAGCAATGCCAGCCGGGTGATCTGGGTCATATCGCTCATGGACATACCCGGTGCGGTTACCGTTGCGATCATGGTTTTCACGATCCAGGGAGCTAGAAGCTGAACCCCCACCAGCAGCAGCATGCTCAGGATGGTCAGCGTAAGCACACCTTTGTATTTACGAACGAATTGGAACACAAACCTGAATGAATTCAAAAAAAAAGAACCTCCAACTGCTAAAAATCATAGGAACGCATCTATCATTCTACCGCAAGGAGTCAGTGATGAATAATGGGAAACCAATATCTATTATTTGCTTTTCAGTTTTATTCAGATGCTGGGTCTGATCTCCAGCCATTAAAAAATGGAGCATAGCATCTTTGATATCCTATAATTATTGCAGGATAAAGCTTATGAAAGTTTCTTTTGTATCCATTAATGAACTTTTATGATGAATGAGGAGGATCCCATGTATCCAATATTGGAGTTCGATCCCTCACGAACGGCATTGATCGAACCTTCGAGAGTCTACAAAGAACAGGATATGCCGGAACATTGTGTAATTTGTTTCTTTCAAGATGTGATTGATACGATCATCGCGGAGTATAAACCTCGCATTCTTGTACAAAACTACTGGGAAGACGGTCCACATCCCGTTTATGAAATAGAAAAGGATGGAAAACGTCTGGCATTTTTCCATCCGGGAGTAGGGGCATCTCTTGCAGCAAATCTATTAGAGGAGGTGATTGCATTTGGTTGTACCAAATTTGTGGCTTGTGGGGGGTGTGGGGTGTTGAATAAAAACTCTCCGGTAGGTCATTTATTTGTTCTCTCCGGAGCTATTAGAGATGAAGGCATTTCTTATCACTATCTGCCGCCGGGGCGTGAAGTTGTAGCCAACCAACACGTTGTGAAGAAAATAACAGATCAAATCAAATTGCGAGGTATGCCTTTCAAGGTAGGGAAAACATGGACCACGGATGCACCCTATCGCGAAACACCCGCAAAAATTGCTAACAGAAGAAGAGAAGATTGCCAGGTGGTGGAAATGGAAGCAGCTGGCATGATGGCAGTCGCCGCATTTCGAAGGGTACAATTCGGGCAGGTTGTTTATGGAGGAGATGATCTTAGCGGAAACGAATGGGACAGCCGTGGTTGGCAGTCACGACAAGATATCCGCGAAAACCTTTTTTGGTTGGCTGCTGATGCGTGTCTTTCTCTATAAAGAAAAACCAGGTTCTAATTTTCCCAAGGAGTGATATAGCGATTTGTGTTAAAATACAGATTAAGCATCTTCGAGTTCAACTGCCTACAGCGAAGTGCCAGGGCGCGTGAACCGATAGGGTGCGAGTGGAAACACTCCCGCCTCCCGTTTGGAAAGGAGATGTGCTGATAATGTCTGTTTAATGGCAGCAGCCCTTTCCGGCTGCTGTTTTGTTTACAGCAGCATGGAAAAGGTGGTTTGCTACCAGAAACTGGATCTCGGCATGTCAAAGGCGGGAAGATTTCTTTCATTATCAAAATCAATTAAGAGGAGAAGAAATGAATAAGAAAATCGGTATCTTAATCAGTGTGTTGCTGGCGGGCGTATTGATCAGTGCTTGCGCAAGTCAGACAGAAGAAGCCCCAGCAGTAAGTGAACCCGTCCTGACATTGAGCGGTGCAGCCACTGCTTCCTGGACGGAAGAGGATCTCAAGGCACTGCCAATGACCAGTGCTGACTATACGGATAAAGAAGGGGTTGTAACCGTGTATGAAGGGGTTGCATTGAACGATCTACTGGCAGCAGCCGGCGTGGCTGATTACACCACCCTCACCATGATCGCATCCGATGGCTACAGTGCAGAGGTCAGCATGGAAGAACTTTCAGCCTGCGCTACCTGCATTGTTGCTTTTGAAGATGATGGCACTTTGCGTTCTGTTTTGCCCGATTTCTCCAGCAAACAGCAGGTAAAAGATATAGTAGAACTTTCTGTACAGTAAAAAATTTATTCTTGCAAAAGAGGCTGTCCCAAAAGGGGCAGTCTCTTGTTTGTTGAATTCAAGAAATAATCCTAAACTCTCCCCTTTTTTTATTGCTAGAATTTTATGTTAAGCCGAAATTTGCTCCCCTAGGAAATCGAGCAGAATCTGTCACTATTGTTATGCAGGATTTACAAGGTTTCTATAAACAAATTCAAACTGATAAAACCCAGGGCTAATAATTCTGATTCCCGAAAGTCATTATTTAATAGCAAATGAATTGTCAAACGATCTTGCATGACAGTAAAATCGTTTTTGCGATACCTATTATCACTTGGACTGTTTTAGTATCTGCTGGTATATGCATCTTTTATCGATGGGGTTTCACCCTCTTTTTCTAAATTGACTTTCTCGATTGATCTAACTATTTTCAAATCGATACCGAAAATCGATAAATATTACTTGGGTTAATTATCTAAGGGAAGCTCACGTTTCACTTTGCACGCTTCTGCATAAATATCCAATACTTCCGTGATCTTATCCAAAATGATGGGTTCCGGTGAGTTGATTAGTTCTCCATTGCGTACATGTTCGTATTGGATTGGCATATATTGGCTGAGCAAAGAGAGGGGAATTGGGTTTTTACTCAGGTTTTGGAGAAGCTTTTGTAGCGATGTCTTGACCTTGGAATTAGACCAGTAGTAGCGAGACCGATCGCTAAAGCTATATTTCCGAGCAAAATGCAAGTCGTATTCGTTACCACTGTAATATTTTGCCCAATAGTCTGGTGAATTGACCATCACATCATCCAAAATGTCCAATAGGTGTGAACGATCAAAGGCGCGGATTAGGGATTGTAAATCGTTTTCGATCCTGGCTAGGGCAAAGACTGCTTCGCGGAATGCAAACGTTAACCAAGGGCCAACCTTGAGAATGGCAAAATGATCATTTACTAGATTTGCCAAACCCTGCCGTGTTTGGTAATCTGTGGAATGCGCCTCATAAATCAGGTTATATCCTTTTATGAAGTGCACCAGTTCGCGCGCGGCTTCCGGTTGATATTCTGCAATAAAGTCATCCCCAAATTCAATACCGGGTTGCACTACCAAAGCAACAACACGTTCCCAGGCTTGCTCTAAGCCGCGTTGGTAAAATGCTTGCTTGGTCATTTCAATGGTTTCGCGAGCGCTTTCTGCCGTAGTAATGGCAATTCGATCTTCATGCTCCATTGATCCACCAGGAATTGGCACTTCGCTACCAATTACATAACGTGGTTCAGAACCCTGACAGCAATCTTCCCAAGCCTGCTCTGCTACTCTCGCCAAGTCAGCAGTTCGGGCGCAAGCTATCTCCTTGGGCAGAGGAATAGATAAATCATCACCACCTAGTTTCATACTGGCATCCAAGTGAATTTTACGGTATCCAGCACTGACATAATCCCGTACTAACTGACATGATTTAGCCATGGCGCTTTCAGACGATTCACCTTGCCATACATTTGGTCCTAAATGGTCTCCTCCAAGAAGTAGCTGCTCGGAAGAGACTCCATTTTTTTGAGCAATTTCCTGCATAAAGTCCACGAAATCAGCAGGGGTCAAACCAGTATAGCCACCATATTGGTTTACCTGATTGCAAGTCGATTCAACCAATATCGAAGTGCCTTTTTTCTTGGCATACTGCATGGCTGCTTTTAATACGGTAGGATGAGAAGTACATAATGAGACAATTCCTTTGGGCTGATTCTTCTCTTTAGCTTGAATAATTTCATCAAGGATGTCGTTTTTTATTACCATAATGCACTACCTCACAAAGAGTTGATTAAGGGCAGATTCTCCCATTCACGCTTCCTACCCATTTCTTGACCTGAACGGATAACGGTTCCAAGCTAACATTCCGTATTAGTTGGGGTCAATTTCTCAAACGACCCATAAATCAAGGGATTTCACCATAACTAGAATACCAATTTGCATGTACGCGGGCAGGGGAATATAAGTCTGTCCACGGTTTACCTAATGCATTGCAAAGGGCATTCAAACGTGAGAGGCGCTGGCGCGCAGTGGATCGGAGAAATTTTTTTCGCTCTTCAGTATCCATGGTAACTGCTTCTTTCCAAACAGCACGTCCTACAGCAATACCGGATGCACCGGCGCTACATGCTATGGCGACTTGGCGCATGTACGTTTCGAAATCTATCGCAGAAGAGAGCAGTATCCATGGAGCTAAGCTTGCATTTGAGATTTCTGCACAAGCCGCTTTACAGGTCGCTTCATCCAGGTCGGTTGCGATGTCAAGAGGGAATTCGGTTTTAAGAACATCCACTCCCGGTATAACAAGACGCCGAGCTGCTTCGATAACCACATATCGTTTTTCAGCTGATTCAAGCGTTTTTTTGTCTGGATCCAATGAATATGAAAGCGGCTCCAGCATTAAACCCATGTCCAAACGCTGGCATTCAATTGCTACTTGATGGACAAAATTTTCAATCGTAAACGCCGTGGTTGCGTCAGGATGATAATAGACGAGCAATTTTATCATACTTGCACCCATGCGTTTTGCTTTGGCTACATTCCAACCAGATAGAATCCGACTCTGGCGATCGGTCGGTTTACCACCATAACCAGTCGACTCTACAGCTACTACCAACCCAATACTACCAGGAATAGCATTTGATGCAATGGCTTGAGCAGCAGAATATTGTGGGTCAAGCAATACGGCTGTCGCCTCCCTGGCTAGAATGGAGGTAACTTCTAGCTTGAATTGGGTAAGAAGATCGTCATTAACCGATTCCGGGTTGGATGGATTCAATGCTCGCCTTAGGTTCTGCCGGTGGTCGAGAGCTAAACAAGTGAAAATACCTCGGGAAGAGGTACATTGCTGCAGACCGCGATATTTACCGATTGAAAGGGTTTCCATAACAACTCTTTATTATATTGATGTGTGAGATGGTAAAAAGAATCCTAAAAATGAGGGGAATATTTTCATCTCCAGGTTTAGTTCAAGCGAGGAAGATAATTTGTTAATCAAGCAACCAGCGGATATTCTTTGTATTATCATCTTGTCTGAATTTGTTAAAAGTTTTCTCAATTTTTAGCTTTCATATTATTTATTTCTCTTGATAAATATACAACTTTGTTTTCTTGTTTTCCAAAATTTCAAACGGATTATAAGGTAATTAATGATTGTTTTCAAGGACATGTCTCGATTTGGAACGATTATTAGGACTCTTGACACTCGAATGACCATGCAGTTTCCCAAGAGAAGGCTTAAGTTTTATCATCTTGTTTAGATTGTAGTTCCTACTTTACATTACAATGAAGTTATCTAAATTGCCAGTTTAGAAATATAGTTTTTTTGACATAATGAAGAAAATGGATTATAGATAAATAATTGCTACATTTTCTTTCCCAAATGCACGAATTAATAGCATCGGGATTAGGAGGTCTTCAAAATCATCACATCTGATTAATTATTTGATTGAAATTAATATAACCAACTTTCTGAACGACTTAGCATTGGAAACAAGGGAATTAAACTCTCTTGACCTGTGCACAAAGTTTTTATCGAATTGGTTACTCGTAATTTGTTCTACTACATGATTTATGGATGAAAAACCTGGACTTTCTAAAGAAAATAATCTTGGTTTTCCCAATAAATATTTGACTTTACATTGGAGGAATAATATGATTCGCTTGTTATTGGTACGGCATGGAGAAACAAAACTAAATTCACTTAAGTGCTTTCAAGGTCAAAGTAATCCAGACCTAAACGCACCCGGTGTCGAACAGGCAAATGCGCTAGCCCAATTTCTGGCAGATGTAGAACTTCATGCTTTGTATTGTAGCGAACAAAAGCGAGCTCTGCAGACGGCAGATCGAATCATATCTTTTCATAATAACCTTTCAATGATAGTGGAACCGCGGTTGCGAGAGATTAATTTTGGATTATGGGAAGGTCTAACTTTAGAAGAAATTCAAATAAAATATCCAACAGATTGGGCTGCCTGGCAGGACGATTTACAATCTGCGCCAACTGGAGGTGAGACTTTTCTAGAGGTAAGGAAGCGCACAAACGAGTTGCTTGATGTTATCCGATCTCAGCATCCAGACCAAACTGTCCTGATCGTAGCGCATGCCGGAGTATTGGAAGTGTTAATCTACCAGGCATTAGAAATTCTCCCCCGCATGAGAGGAAGTGTTCACCTATACACAGCTTCACTTTCAGAGCTTTGGCTTTATGAGCATGGTGCTTCGCTTATTCACCTGAACGATCTGAGCGCACTTGAACATGCTGGTATTCCAATCGAATCTGTATACGGTCGGTAAATTGCACTACTATGAGTGAGTGCAAAGATCATTAGTCGGGCATAACATGTACAGGAAAGAGCAGCTAACCTGAGCGAAGTAAAATTTGCCTTGGTTTAAAATCCATTTCGTGGGTTTTTTAAAATATCACACCATCGGTTATGGAAATGACCAAGCTAACCATAATTAAATGTGTCAATCATTCCAAAAATCAAAAACAGAGATAGAATGATCAATAGCTACAAATAAATGAAGGGAAGATTGATGCTGGAAAATTTCCATTAAGAGCCACCAAAAGGGATAAGACAAATTCAAAGGTTACATAACATGCGATTCGGCATAATGCCTCAAAAGAAGAAGTTGCTTTAGGAGGAACGATGACGCCAATAGGAAAGTCGCTTTGGTAGTTCTCTCAGTTTATCTACCCACGGTCAATCGCATTGTGTAAAGCAAGCGGATTGAGCCTAGTATACAGATCGATGAATTGGACTTTTGTTTGCAGCAAGATATCTTATTCGCCAAAATGTGTTGATAAGGAGTAGCTGCTTGGTTATTCTTCGTGTATGGACGGGAACCGGCGAAGGCAATCTGTTTATCCAGAAAATAATGATTGTGCAGTAACAACTGCTTCATTTGTGGAGTTATGTTGAACCCCTCGTAGTGTTCAATATTCTGATCCCTTCTGGCAAGAAAGGGTGCAAGCGCTTGGAGCAGATGCGTCTATATACTTCCCAGATTTGTTCCAATGCCACCACCACTTCCCCACGATAGATTGGCTTTTTCCCCCTTCTCTTATGCTGACCTCTCGGGTAACCATGTCTCAGGATACGAATAGCATATTTGCGATGGTAGCCTGTGGTTGCCGTGAATTCATCCAAAATCTTCTGTTTCTCTGTCTTACTTGCTTTCAGATACCTCGGTTGGGTTGTCTCCCACAGTTCTCGTTTGCTGCGTTGACGCATCATTGGCTCCTCCCGGCATCTTTCTTATGCCGGATAGTAACATTCTTATTGAGTCAACGTTACTTCCCATGGTTACTTTTTATTTGAGGCAATTCGATACCTTGACAAAGGAGCAGCTTTTTGTTATTATGTATGCACAAAAGTGTATGCACATATGTTCAATTCAAATCTTGACGTATTAATAGATGTAGCCCGTTCATATCACGAATTAGGCTTGACGCAACAGGAAATTGCTGAGGGTCTCAATATTTCGCGTTCTCAGGTTTCTCGATATCTAACAGAAGCCAAAGACCTGGGCATAATACAGACCAGGATTATTGACCCTCGTGGTCAAGCGAACAATATCGAGGATGCACTGAAAAATCATTTTCCTAATCTAATTGAGGCAGTGGTCATTCCTTGGTTAGGATCAACGGCAGAAACCCTCAGAATGAGTTTAGGGCGAGCATGTGCACAATTTCTGTCCGGCAAGATAACAGCCGGGCAAAAATTATGTATCGGCTCCGGCTCTACTCTATTGCAGGTTGTGCGGTCACTGAGATCATGTGGAGAGGAAAATATTAATGTGATTCAAGCGACAGGCAGTATCGGACATGAAGCTCTGAATATCGATTTTAATGAAATGACACGCACTGCTGCAACCGCTCTTGGAGCACGTGCTTTTTATATAAATGCCCCAGCGATACTGGGCTCTGGTACATCTAAAGAGTTGATAGCAGCCAACCAGACAATCCGTGAATCACTAGAAATGGCACGCTCCGCCAACATCTATCTTGTGGGTGTAGGATCATTTCGAAATGATCAAGTACACGTCCTTGCAGGACTTATTCCCCAACCCGAAATGAAAATATTAAAAGCCGGACCAGCGGTCGGTGATATATGCGGTCGATTTTTTAGTATTGATGGTCAAGAGTGCAAAACGACATTTGATGAGAGAGTGGTTGGCATAGAGCTAATGGACATGCGTAATGCTCCCCTTTCAATTGGAGTTGCGGGAGGTAAAGAAAAAATCACCGCATTGCTTGGTGCCCTGAGAAATAAGTGTCTGAACGTCCTGGTAACTGATGAACAAACCGCTAAGGCGATCATTGACCTTGATC
>LDZT01012753.1_pt1 | contig 27949 bp, 25 predicted proteins | sample 615521 | NCBI WGS metagenome assembly LDZT01 (sample SAMN03408292, study PRJNA278302) | terrestrial metagenome | isolation source: oil reservoir sample SB1 | place: USA: Alaska, North Slope, Schrader Bluff formation | collected 2011-09 | reverse complement strand
TTTGCCGTGTGGCACGTTAGCGCGCAGTGCTTTGGCATACAACATATCTGGAAATTTCAGGTCGTCGCTGTAAACCAATACCCCGGTTAATTTTTCCAATGTCATGTACTCATTGGCGGTGTCTTCGTCTGTCCAGGTGCTCTTCTCATCTCCACGCAGGATAGCGGCGGCTCTCTTGATCGAACGATCAAAGCGATTCAATCCTGCGCAGCGGCATAATACGCCGGAGATAGCCCGCGATATTTCTTCATCGGTCGGATCGGGTTTTTCATCTAGCAAAGCTTTGGCAGATAAAATAGCACCCGGTGCGCAATATCCGCATTGGAAGATGCCATCCTGAATGGCTGTCTGAAGCAGCGGGTGAGGCGGATTTCCATTGACGATCAAATTCTCGATGGTTTCGACCACTGCGCCATTAAGCTCTTTCATAAACAATTTGCAAGATGTGCGTGCTTTCCCGTTCAGGATGATCTTACATAATCCACAGGTTCCCTCACTGCTGCAGCCCTGTTTGGTACCGGTAAGGTTGAGTTCATCGCGCAAGTAACGCACAAGCGTCCAGGAGAGATGTTCTGGTTTTACTTCAATTTTTTGACCATTTACTTGTAATGTGATTTTATCCACTAACTCTCTCCTCTCTCTACCGGTCTACCAGCCAACGCCATGCAGGACCATCTTTTGGCCATGGCATGTTCAATAGGTCACGTGTCTCTTTTCCGGCTCTGGTGATGAGATCCTCTCGAGATTCCATCACCTGCGCCATTACTTTTTCTTCATCCATTGAGATCACTTTTCGTGATTCCATCAGAACTTTTCCATCCACGATGGTATGGATCACATCACTACCACGAGCGCTGTAAACCAGCTTGGGCAGCCAGCGTCCGACAGGTAGCAGGTGGGGCTGTTTGAAATCCACCACGATCACGTCCGCTCTTTTTCCTTTTTCCAATGAGCCGACTTCTTTATCAATTCCCAGTACCTTAGCACCACCGATAGTAAGCATTTCAAACAGTTGTTCTGCGGTCACCGCTTCAGCATCCAGTTTGGATGCTTTTTGTAGCATTCCTGCCGTACGAGCGACTTCCAGCATGTCATAGGTGTAGCTGGCTGCGCCATCCGTCCCCAACCCGATGGTAATTCCCCGGCTCAGCATGTGGCTGATGGGCGAGATGCCATATCCCAGATACGCATTTGCAACCGGGCAGTGCACCACCTTGGTCCCGGTTTTTGCCATGATCTCGATCTCTCTATCAGAAAGCCAAACAGCATGGAACATGACGCCCCGCGGACCGGTCAATCCAAGACTGTTGAAATGTTCCAGATCGCGCTCACCAAAGTGGCGGATGGTGTAAGAATTGATCTCGATCCAGCCTGCCACATGGGTGCTGACGTTGATATCCAATTCTTTACTTAAAGCTACCAATTTAAGCATTAAGCTCTCACTGATATCCTCTGTGGAACCCGGACCGAGAGCGACGGTTGTGCGCTTCTTACCGTGCCATGTATCGTGGAATCTGCGTGCTTCATTGATGAGCAGGTCTTGACTCTGGATCATGGTCATATCATCCGCATCGCGCTGCACGCCGGCAAAGGTTTCATCCAGAAAACCGAATACCATCTGAGCGCGCATTCCGGATTGATCGAAAATTTCTGTCACGCGATAAATATTTTCCATATCAGTGTGCAGATACCAGTGATCGGATATGGTAGTAACACCATTGCGGATCATTTCCAGGGCAGCTAGAGACGCGCCTGCTTGAGCATTATCCGGCGTGATCTTCGAGACGACCGGGATCAGGAAACGCCAGTTCCAGGGGTTGAAATGCATGTCATAACCCAACCCCTCGATCATGGATTGATACACATGCGAATGACCGTTGATCAATCCGGGGCAGACTACACACCCACCGGCATCCAGTGTTTTTTCCGCTTCCATTTCCAGGTGCGGCGCGATCTCGAGGATCTTGCCATCGTGGATGGCTACATCACAATTTTCCAATACGCGCCTGTCTGGGTCCATGGTGATCACAACACCGTTTTTAATAAGTAGATCAATTGCCATTTTCATTTCTCCATAAGGTAATTAGGTTCAATAATTCCATGCGGGATCGCGTGCCCCCAACCTGCATCACAGGTGATCTCATTCCCATTCCAGACTTCTTTCCCCCGCACCAAGGTTTTACTTACAAATCCTTGTAATTGCCATTTCTCATAAGGGAGGGTGGTAATTCTGGAGTCTTTTCCAAGGGGTTGCACGATCCATTTCTTTGCCGGGTCAAAAATAACCAGATCGGCATCCATACCGGGTTCAATTGTGCCTTTATGATCGGCGATACCAGCCAGTGCAGCGGGGGTAGTAGCGAATGCTTCCACAAAACGTTGCATGGATAGTTTTCCTCGTTCCACTCCGAAGGTATATACCAATGGCAGGCTTAATTCCAAGCCTGCGATACCCGCTTCGGCATCTTTGGGTGCTGGTCGTGGTTTTTCCGGGTCGGGTAGAGCATCTAGAAAATGATCGCTCACCAAAATATCGATTACGTCGTTTTCCAGTGCTTGCCACAAGATGTCATTATCATGCTCCCCACGCAATGCGGGAGTCACGATGGCTCGTTCCGGAAAATCCATGATATTTTTCTGATTAAGGATCAAATAGTGGGGTGTGGTCTCTGCTGTAACAGCGGTCCCCCAGCCCTTATATCGATCGATCAACTCCACACTGCGAGCGGAGGATACATGACATACATGGATGGGTGCGCCAGCAGCGCGAGCCATCTCGAGCATGCGCGCCACAGCCACATTTTCCGCTTCTGGTGGATTGGCTTTGTAGAAACCGGATGGATTGCTCCAGTCCACTTCTTGCAACATACTGGGCTCTTCCATGTGTACCGCCAAACGGATTCCACTGTGTGCTGCAAATTGGACCGCTTTCCATAAGAGTTCGTCGCTTGGGTGCGAAAGCATGAATATCTTAAATTGGCTGACGCCGCACGCACTCAACTCCGCCAGATGATCGAGGTCTTCCATATCAACCACAATTCCTCCGGTAAAGCCGAAATCGCACACGCATTCTTGATCTGCCCAGGCAGTGCGTGCGCGCCATTGCTCGCGCGATGTTACGGTTTTAAAAGGAGGCATATCAATAACAGTGGCGATCCCGCCTTTGACAGCAGCGCATGAGCCGTGAAAGAAGGTCTCTGCTCCATCCTGGATATGGGCGTGTAAATCGACCCCGCCGGGCAGGATCCAACACCCTTTTGCATCGATAATGGGTTCGTTCAGCCGAGCGGACTGATTCGCACCAGTATGAATTGCCTCGATCTTTCCCATTTTAATGGAAAGATCAGCTTCTTGAAAGCCATTATTTCGCCATGTTTTTCCATTCTTAACTAACGTCATATCAATCCTCTACGCAAGATCGATCGTTCCACCAGATATTCCCAGCAGTACCACCTAATATCCACTCCAGCTCAGTTGTGGGAAAGCCCAGTTCCTGTTTAAACGTTTCTAGATTCTGTGCATAGCTCCAATGCTCCTCAATGAATGGAAAATCGGAACCCCACATACAGCGTTGCGGTGTGAATCGATTCGCGACTGCGGATAATAACTGCCAGGTATCACGGTAGGGAGCCTTTTGTTTGGAGTAATAATTCAAACCGGATAATTTCACATAGATGTTGGGGTACTCACATAACTCCAGCAAATCTTGAAAGGGGCTATCCATGGGGGAGGAACCGATCTCTGGGCGTGCCAGATGATCAAGAATGATCTTAATGGATGGATATTTTTCAGCCAGAGTACGAACCATCGAAAAGTGTAGCGGGGTCAACTGAAGACAAACCGGTATTTTCAGCGTGTCGATCGTATCCCATAGTGTCATAAAGTTTTCATTGTCAATAGTAGCGGGTGGATTGAGGTGCAGGTTGATGCGTAGCCCATTAGCGCCATTTTGTATTAACGATTGGAGATCGAGCCCTGCATGGGCTGAAAGGGGATTGACCAGCACAACCCGGCGCAGCCGTTCCTCATTTCCTCTGGCGCATTCCATCAGATAGGAGTTATCCCAACCATAGGGTGTGGGTTGCACCAAAACAGCATGTTCTATGTTTTGTTGGTCCAATAACGCGAGAAAACGCGATAGGGATGCTTCTTCCTGCGGAATATATCCTCCGATGGGATTCCATGGATATTTTTGTGGGTCGAGAACCCAAACGTGGGCGTGCGCATCAACGATCATTGGAAGCGACTCTCCAGTCCGCGCACCACACGATATCCGGCATCCAGATAGGGTACCTCGATGCCTTTTTCCTGTGCGATGCGCCAAATATAACCGCCGGTATCTTCGATTTCTGTTTTGCGTTCTCGTTCGATATCCAGCAGCATGGCTTGTTTGTATCCTTTTCCACCCCGTTCTTCCCATTCCAACCCATGTTTTTGAACATTGCGCACACCTTCTACAATGCTACCTGTACAGCGATCCATGACCTCAATGGTCGGGTAATCTTTGATGGTAACTCCAATGGCGTTGGCTACTTTCACCATATCGCGTGTGATCATGACCATCAGGTGGGCGAAATCAGAGGATTGCATTACATCGGTTTGGGGTAAGCGGGAAAGCACAGCGCTGATGGAGGAAGGGGTCCACCAGATCACCTTGCACCATTCTACGCCTTCAATATCGCTGGATGCTTCACAGGGCAAGCCGGCTTTGTTGAAGAGGTCAACCACTTCTTTTACAAACGGGGTGATGCCGTCGAACGGGTTCCCAATCCAGGTGGGAAAATCATCATCGCCACGATGAACCTTGCCATAATCGATCAATGAACCTGCTACCCGGCTTACGATCCGCAAGATCTCTGCCTGGGGAAATAATGCCCGGAATTTCTCACCATGCCCCAATCCATTCTGTACCGAGGCAATGGCTTTGGTGTGGACATGACTGATGCTTTCCAATGCGGTTTGGGTGTCGTGATTTTTAACTGCCACAATGACCAAATCGGTTTCTTTGACCTCGTGCGGATTGGTGGTGGCAAAAACCGGCACAAAGATATTGCCTTCCGGTTTTTCGATCAGCAGGCGATGGTGGTTCCTGCGGATCTCATCTACATGTGCTTGCCTCCGGAACAACAGAGTTACGTCTGCCCCGGCATTTGCCAGATATGCACCCACTAACGCGCCCCATCCGCCAGCACCCAGTACGACAATTTTCATAAAAAATCTCCCAAAAAACTTGTTTCAAAAACAGATATTCAAATGAGCATTTCCAAATATCAATGAACGATGTTGAAAATCCGGTCTATGTCAAGGCTGTCTCGGCACTGCGATGCTTTGCGTTTAGTGCTTTTCTCTTGCGCTCGTCGGCAATGGCTGAACCCAGCAAGACGACCAGCGTTGAGACATAGGGCAGCATTAAAACTACTTGAGATGGAAGCCCGAACTGTTGTAAGCGTAATGCCAGTGCATCGGCAAAACCAAACACCAGACAGGCGATCAAACTGCGTACCGGTTTGGCTTCTCCAAAATTAATGGCTGCTAGCGCCAACCAGCCTCGTCCAGCTGTCATACCCTCAGAGAAAAGTGTCAGATACGAAAGGGAAAGAAAAGAACCGCCAAATCCACAAAACACACCACAAAGGATCATGGATAGATAGCGCATTTTCTTCGGATTGATCCCTACCGATTCGGCGGCATCTTGATTTTCGCCTACCGAACGTAAATGAAATCCAAAAGGTGTCTTGTACAGGATAAGATAAACTAACCATACACTGAAGAAGGCAATATACACCAGTGGAAAATGCCCGCTTAACAAGTCACCGAGAACTGGGATATCTTTTATGAAAGGTATTTCTACAGTTTTAAAACCAATTATTAAATCAGATTGGTAGAACCCGGTTGAGTCAAGCATGGTTACCAGTAAGTAATTTGTCATTCCAGACGCAAAAATATTCATTGCGAGTCCTACAATGATGGCATTGGCTTTGAGCTCGAGATGGACGACGGAGAAAAACAAACAGGCAATAACACAGGCAACTACAGCATACAATAAGCCCCCCACAGGACTTCCGGTATTTACACTACCAACAACTGCAAAGAAGGCGCCAATATTTAAAAGTGCTTCTAGCCCAACATTGAAAATACCGGCTTGACTGGAGAATATTCCGCCTAGAGTGGCAAAAAGAACAGGGGTTGCCATACGGAATGTTGTTGCGAATAAGGATAATGTAAATATGCGACTTAGATCTATGCCACCCATTTTTCCAACCTCCTTCTGATGTAAGGAACGAACACTGTAACGGTCACGAAGAACATGATGGATCCCTTCACCATTACAACCGCAGTTTGAGGAACCCCTGTCGCAGATTGCATCGCTAGTGCCCCGTTTGCTAACGCACCATAGAAAAGGGATGCAGGCAATACTCCCAGAGGATGGTTCTGGGCGAGTAAGGCGATCATCATGCCATCCCACCCATATCCGGAAGAAAACGAGCCCAGGAAGCGCCCGAAAAAGCCGGTGATCATGATGGCACCGCCTAAACCAACAATGGCACCACTCATGGTCATTGCCAGGATATAGCTGCGATTGACTGGAATGCCGGAAGCAGCGGCGAAATCTTTATTGAGCCCCACCATGCGCATTTCATACCCGGTTTTCGATTTAAAGAGGAACCAGTAAACGAAGATGGCAACTGCGATTGCGATAATGAACCCTATGTTTAGCGTTGAACCTTGCATTAATTTAGGAAGACGCGCGCTGGCATCCAATACCGGGCTGCCTGCTAAGGTTGCTGTGGGATCTTTGAAGGGGAAAGCGATCAGGTATTCTGTAAAACGGATACCGATATAGTTCATCATCAATGTTGTGACCAGTTCTGTGATGTTCCAGCGCAGCTTGAGATAAATGACGGGCAATGTCCAAATTGCACCGCCCAGGCAACCTGCGATCAAACAAAGTGGGATGTGAACATAACTGGGCAATCCATGGATGCTGAAGCCTACCCAGGCGGCAGCAAAAGCGCCCATATAAAGCTGTCCTTCCAGACCCAGATTTGTAACGTTAGTCCTGAAAGCCAGGGCGCCTGCCACACCAGCCAGAATCATTACGGTTGAACGATCAAGCGTATCCGCAAATTTGAGCCCGTTTCCAAAAGCTCCAATCCACAGCGCTTTATAAGCGGCGATGGGATCTTTCCCGGAAAGAAAAATGACCAAAGCACCAATTAGGATGGAAATCAAGAAAATAATGGCGTAATTTGCCACCTGTGTGCCGGCTTCAACGAATATTTTTTTGAAAAATGAATTAACAGGTTTGCGCGTTGTCTTCTGCATTGCAACCTCCTTCACCGCCGGTCATTAATTGACCCACAACCTGACGGATACCTTCATACCAGAAACCGGCATTATAAATTTTCCCGTTGTAGAAAACGATAATACGATCACTAAGAGCGATGATTTCATCCAGATCAGCGGATAATAGTAAAACCCCTGCTCCGCGATCGGCATAATCAACCAACATCTGTCGGATTGCTTCAGTACCTGAAATATCGATTCCACGGGTGGGTTGAGAGGCAATTACGATTTTTGCTTTGTCCAATCCCAATTCTCTTCCCGCGATTACCCGTTGGATATTACCCCCCGAAAGATTTCCCGCTTTCACATTGATACCTGGCGTTGAAACCTGAAATTTTTTAACAAGGCTGTCTGACAGATTATTGATTTCTCTCATCATCAAAGACATGCCATTGGTATATGGCTTGTTATAGTATTCACTGGTAATTAAATTTTCCCAGATCGCTGCATCCACTGCTACGCCCGAACGATAGCGGTCTGAAGGGATATATGCCACTCCTGATTCCCGAATCCCTCTGGTGGAAAACTCCTGCACTTCTTGCCCGTCAATGGATATTTTTCCAGTAAGTGCGGGACGGAGACCCATCAGTGCTTCTACAAATTCCTCCTGACCGTTGCCGTCCACACCTGCAATTCCCAGTATTTCACCGCTGTGCAGTTCAAGGTTGATATTCTTTACGGCTAGCAAGTCACGGGAGTTGAGTACGCTCAAGTTTTCAATATTGAGGACAACATCCTTTTCTCTGTTTTCAGGTGTTTCTCTGATGCGTCCCCCGATCGTTTCGCGTCCTACCATCATCTCTGCCAGCTCACAATCATCTGTTTCGCAGGTTCTGACAGTACCTACCACTTTGCCCTGTCGCATTACGGTAGTGTTGTCGGATATCTCTAGCACTTCGCGTAATTTATGGCTGATAAAAAGGATGGTTTTTCCTTGTTTCGCCAACCCGCGCAGCATGGAGAATAATTCTTTAGTCTCTATGTCTGTTAGAACAGCAGTGGGTTCATCCAGGATCAAAATATCTGCCCCGCGGTACAATGCTTTGAGAATTTCAGCTCTTTGTTGCTCACCAACAGAGGCATTCAAGGTTAATTTATTAACGTTGACATCCAGGTTGTATTGATCTGAAATTCTCTGTACTTTTTCAATTAATGCTTTTTCATCAATGAAAACCCTTTTATGCGGTTCAACTCCAAGTACGATATTTTGGGCGAGGGTGAAAGAGGGTACCAGCATAAAGTGCTGGTGCACCATGCCGATCCCTTTTGAAATAGCATCCCTGGCGCTGGAGAGTTTAACGATCTCACCTTTAACTCGAATATCTCCTGAATCCGGTCGATATAATCCATAGAGAATTTTCATCAAGGTTGTCTTCCCCGCTCCATTTTCACCAACGATCGCTCGAATCTCTCCTTTTTCAATTTCCATACTCACGCGATCATTGGCGAGAACTCCTGGGAAGGTTTTTGTAATGTTATTAACTGATATCGCTTCTGCCATAGTTTCACCGTTCTATGAATTCCAATATCGTTTGGTTTTATAATCATTTGTTTGGGACCTTTCTCCATTTTTAAGGTCCTAAAAATATCGCGTGGAGAAAGGTCCCGGATAGAATTTATTGATTAGTTAGGACGTGTGACAACAATCTCGCCGCTAGCGATTGCGGTTTTGATTTCACCCAATTTTTCTTTTACTGCAGTGGGGATTTTGTCTCCCATGACGGACATGTCAGTGATGTTCATAACGCCAGAAGTGACACCATAGGCAATCTCTCCGGAAGTGAATTCACCTGCGTATTCACGTGCGATCACATCATAAACAGCACGATCTGTCCATTTCAGGACTGAGGTCAAGATATGTCCGGGAACTTCATTATCCCAGTCAATATCGCTCGCGATTGCGTAGGCACCGGTCTCTTCAATGGCTTCAAACACACCCACGTCACCAGCTGAACCACATACAGAGTAGACGATGTCTACGTCCTGGTTCTCGATCATGGCGAGCGCCAATTCTTTGGCTTTGGCAGGGTCGCGGAATGAGCCAACATAAGCAACCACTACTTCAACTTCTGGATCGATGTATGCGACGCCTTGCTGTAGACCAGAAAGGAAGCGTGCTACAGAAGGAACATCCATGCCACCGACAAACCCGATTACCTTTTTGTCATTCATGTTCTCAAGGGTAGTATCGGTTGTCATCATGGCAGCTAATGCACCAGCTAAGAAAGTGCCTTCCTGTTCCTGCGAAATCAAACCAACCACATTATCTCCACCGGTGTAGGAATCAACCAGCGCGAAATGGGTGTCGGGAAAATCTGGTGCCACATTGGCTACGGCATCCTGCATGGTTGAGCCTACACCAATGACTAGGTCGTAACCTTCCTGCGCAGCGGTGCGAACATTGCGTTCCCATTCTTCAGCTACTTCACTCTCGAGAATCCTTTCCTCAAAGCCGAATTCTGCGGAAGCTTGTTTGTAGCCCTCGCCAGCCAGGTACATGAATCCTTCCAGCCCGATGCGTCCGGCAGGTACCAGCGCTATTTTGAGAGGTTCAACTTCTTCGACTTCCTCCATTACTTCCTCTTCAACAACCTCCGCTTCTGCTGGCTCTTCTACAACTGCTGGCTCTTCAGTGGACCCTGTTGCGCATGCAGCCAGCATGAGTGATAGTACCAATAACCCAATTAAAATCTTATACAGCCGTTTCATGTTTTATACTCCTCCGAAATTTTTAATCTTCGATTTGCACAATTCTTATTCTTGTCTCTTCCTTTACACCTCCTACCTTTGGTCTTGGTTTCTCTTCATAGAATTTTTATGGAAGCGGCCAATCGTTTTTCTTCCACAATTTGATCGCCTGTTCTTTTGATTTGGCGTAAACTTCTTTCTCATCAACCTTGGTGAACTTGCCATCCTGCAAAAGGATCTCACCATCTACAAGGACGGTATTCACGTCGGTACGTTCACAGGTATTCACGATATAATTGATCGCGTTCACATCAAAGATGGGAACGCTGGAACGATCATTTAGCAGGACGACGTCTGCTTTCTTCCCAACTTCTAGAGATCCGATCTTCTTTTCCATCTGCAGTACTTTGGCTGCTTCGATGGTTGCCATTCGCAGTACCTGATCATCTTTCATCAGTTCAGGATTCTCGTATTTAATACGGTGGATCATTTGGGCAGTGCGCATCACCTCAAAATAGTTAAAGGTTTGCCCATCTGTTCCTAACCCAACGGTTACTCCTTCCCTGATCAAATGCAGCATATCCGGCCAGAAGCTGAAGATTGCATTCGACTCCGCATTGTGCGCTACTTTGACATCATATTCTTTGAAAATCTGGGGGTCCTGCCACTGGTCAATATAGCTGCAGTGGAACAGGATCAGATTTGGGCTCAGGAAGCCTATATCCGCCAGATAGCGGGTGGGGCGTTTTCCAAAGCGCAAACAGGTGTCAAAGTGGTGATAGCGATCGTCGAGATGATGCATCATATAACCGGCGTTCAATTCATCGGCGCTCTTCTTTACTTCTTGGAGCAGTTCGGTTGGGCAGGTGTAGGTAGTGTGCACGCCGATTCTGCCGGTAATGCGGTCGTACTCACGTGCCCTTGCCTTTTTAATGAAATTGATATTTTCCTGCAACCCCATGGCAGCATTTTCTTCGCTGATGCGACCGGTGGTTTCAAAGGATAGAACGGCTCGAATGCCAGTTTCCATACAAGCCTGGTCAACAGCATCCAGCGCACCCGGCAGCGCGTAAGAACCTTCCGCTGTATCGGTAGTGGTTGTGATACCGCTGCGCAGATGATCGAGTACATTGGCACGCGTTCCAGCGTACATCACTTCCTGGTCCACCCGGTCTTCCAACAGCGGCAGCCAGAAGCGATCCATCCAAGATACGAAAGAGAAGTCAGGAGATTCGAACCCGGAATACGGTATGCTTCGCACTACTGCACTGTACAGGTGGTTGTGGCAGCTTACCATGCCGGGGATGATGAGCTTATCATGGGCATCAATTTCTTTTGCCCCAGGTTTATTAGAGATATCAGTATCAGGTCCGATCTCTTTGATAATGTCGTTTTCAATATAAATGGATCCATTGCGAATCACATCGCCCTGTGGGTTCATGGTCACGATCAATCCATTTTTGATCAAGATTTTTTCCATAATAACAATCTCCTTTTCTTGTGAGCGGAATGCTTCATTAAGCTGCGTTTTCTTGGGCTGCTACGCGTAGTTTGCTGATACCTGCACTGGCACCGCTTTTCAGGAATGCAATATCGTTAGAATAGGCGAGGATCTTCATGCCGCGTTTGTTCCATTCGATCAGCCAATCCAGGTTTCCGATATGAATACCACACGGTACATTGTGTTTGAGGGAGGCATCCAGTACCTGCTGGATATAGGGTTCGAGAGCTGCGAGATTATCCTTGGCATGGATTCCCATGCTCAATCCGAGATCCACCGGACCAAGCACCACTGCATCCACACCTTCCACCGAGACCAGTTCTTCGATATCTTCAACGGCTTTCTTTCGCTCAATCTGCAGGATGATCATGTTCTCTCGATTGGCTTGTTCCGTGAATTCCCATACATCCTGCGGTAAAAAGTTGTTGTGCCCTTTGGTGACGGAAAGACCGCGCGAACCGACCGGAGGATAATGGGTATATTCAACGATCCTTTCCACCTGTTCTTTTGTTTCAACACGTGGGATCATGATGCCCATTGCCCCTGCATCCAGCACCCTCGCCATCAGGTGATACTGGTCGCTTGGAACTCTCACCAGTGGGACTACGCTGGTCAAACGCGCAACTTTCACCATATCGGCAACTACACCCAGATCATTGGGTCCATGCTCCATGTCAAAGAACATAAAGTCACAACCAGCTTGTTCCATGATCAATGAAATGGATGGCGAGCGAGAGTCTTGCGCCATCGTACCGAAAATTGTCTCACCTGCCTCTAGCTTTACACGTAATGGATTGGGTTTCATATTTATTTCTCCTGATGAATTTGTTTTATGCAAATAATTCCGGGTTCGCCGGGTAAATAGGTTTTTCGCCGCGCAGAACGTGCAGCACGTCCTCAGCTACCATCATGCCCATACGACGTCTACCCTGATCGGTAAAACTTGCCAGGTGGGGTGTGAGTACGATGTTATCAAGCTGAAAGAGCGGATTATCAGCTTGTGGAGGTTCAGGGTCAAATACATCCACTGCTGCGCCTGCGATCGTATTGTTCTGCAGGGCTGCGATGAGTGCTTTCTCGTCCACGACTGGTCCGCGTGATGCATTAATCAAAAAACCACCTGAACCGAGTGCTTCCAGCACTTTTGCGTCGATCAGGTGGTTTGTTTCCGCGGTCGCAGGTACATGCAATGAGATAATATCCACTTTTTTTGCCATCTCGAGGATATTGTCCATGTAGATGGCACCCCAATTCTCGACCTTATCGCGAGAAATGAAGGGGTCAAAGACAAAAACTGTCATGTGTAAGGCATCGCGGCACATTTCTGCAAATCGTTTGCCGATGTGCCCGAACCCTACTACACCCACGCTTGCGTTATCCAGTTCGAATCCCACAACCTGGTCGCGGACATGAAAATTACCTTTGCGCGTTTCTCGATCAAGGTAGGTTAATTTTCTGGCGGCAGCCATCATGAGAAGAAAGGCATGCTCTGCAGTGGATTCAGTAGGTCCCATGGGGGTGAAAACCACAGGGATTTTACGCTGTGTTGCTTCTGCAACATCTACAATATCAAGCCCAGCGCCGTGCCTTCCAATAACCTCGATGTTCTTCGCGACTTCCATTTCTTTTGCTTGCATTTTCATGCCGGCGCACAGAATCATGCCATGCATATCAGGCAACATTTGCACTACCTCTTCTGCGGGTGCCTGATAGGGAGTGATTACTTCCACTTCTTGCGACAGAAGGGCGATAGCGTCTGAATGAATGGGTTTGTTAATTAATACTTTTTTCACACCAATACCTCGTTTAGAATGGTTATTTTATAAAAAACCGCACTCATACAGAATGCGGTTTTGTTGCTAAAGACCTATTGAACTTCCATCTTATGTGATGTAACTTTCATGTAAGGGAAATATCGGGCTGCGGATGACTCAATGAGGGTTCGCATGGCTTCAGATGCGCCAAAAGAATCTCGATCTCGGATGGCTTCGGCAACGACGTAGTGTAGTTTCCAGCCCTCTTTTGTGAGAGGTAGCACGCGGAATAATTGATCCAACGCCTTGAATAAGGTGGAATCAATTTGCGCCAGGAATTTATTATTAACCATGGTTGCGATCAAACGATGAAATGCTAAGTCGAGGTCGTGACAACATTCGTGATCTTTGGCTTCGATACACTCCCATTCACGTTGCAGAATATCAAATAACTCATTGATCTGATCTTCCGTGGCGTGTTCCACAGCATGGAATGCTAAACCGCTTTCAATGATTCCGCGTGCTTCAAACAACATTTCAAGGTCCAAACCACCCAGACTGACTGATACGTCAATGAACTTTTCGTAAGGTTCCACAAATGGTTGGCTTGATACAAACGTACCGCTGCCGTGCCGCATTTCAAGAACCCCCATGGTTTGAAGGGATTGTAAGGCTTCTCGCAGGGTGGACATACCCACTCCCAGTGACTTGGCAAGATCTCGCTGGGGGGGCAGGCATTCCCCAGGGCTCCAGTAACCATCGCTGATCATGGAAAGGATACGGTCAATGGTGGCGGTGGATATTTGCCTGCGATGAACGGGTTTGATGGGACCTTTCTCCATTTCTCTTCCTTCTCGAGTGAGAGTCATCAGGTGTTCAGAACACTTTTATAGTATAAAAAAAAATACCCAAAGTCAATATGATGAAAATAATATTCACAACTTTTGGCATCAAAAAACGTCAAAAATGACAATTTTTAAGGTTTGGATTTGGAAAAAACGGGACCTAACCCTTTAAGGCGAACCCCTTCACGCAGGTTGGTGTAGGCGATCTTGCTTGGATCTTCGAGGATGGCACTGGGAGCATCAACGTTGATGATGGCGCTTGCGATCGGACCAAAATCGGCGCGATAGTGGTTGGCGCTTTTTAGTACCAGAATTTTCATTTCGCAAGGTTCGATGCCTACCACACGAAATAGAGACTGATCAAGCGCTTGCATACGGTCGCTGGAAATGACGATATGAATATTTCCCAATCGTACATGCGCCATTTTCCCAAGATTTAGGACGCGCCCTGCAACCATCGGACCGTTTCCCATGAAGTCTCCCTCATGCAATTTCTCAACATGATAACTGGCGGTCATTGGTGTGTGTCCGGGCAGTGAGTGCCCCCCCAGTGCGATCTCTACAGTATTCCCTTCGCCTGCCTGGTGTGCCAGCTCCGCAGCGTGTGGATCCCACAGCACCCCCAGAGCAGTTTCAGGTGCATCATTTTTGACCAATTCTTTCAACAGCCAAACGGTATCGGAGGGGCTGCCCCCACCGGCATTATCTTGCACATCCACCAAAATGACGGGTTGCGTTGTGGATTGTTGGAGTTTTATTGCTCTCCGAACTGCCTCAAAAGGGGGTACCAGATCAACAGAGAATTGTTCTTCCCGTTCAAGAATAGCCCGCATTAAAAAATCAGCACTTTTATCTGCTGTGAGCTGATCCGATGCATAGGTAAAGACCGAAGGACCTGTGTGCGGAAGATCACAGGCATTGAATCCTTCCATGATGGATGCGGAAATTACTCCATCCCAATCTTCTACAATAGGCAGCTGTGCATATAGTGATTGAGCTGGTTCTTTGGTGGTGGGTTGGGTTGTAGCGGGCATCAAGAAGGGTGCCATTTGGAAGCTTTTATAGAGCGGTTTTCCGTCAAGTACATAGCGCATCACCTGCGCGCAGCGCTGCCCATTTTCAAATCCATCTATATGCGGGTATGTGCGATATCCGATCATGACGGTGGCAAGTTCAAAGCATTCTTTGGATATATTCCCGTGCAGGTCAAAGGATGTAACGATCGGGATATTTCCCACTATCGCACGTGATCTGCGCAGGATCTCGGTTTCCCCATCCTGTAAATTCCCATAAACCATGGCTCCATGCAGATCCAGCAACAACCCATCAAAGGGAAAATTTTCGTGCATTTTCTTTTCAATCATTCCCATTAGGTGGTTGAATACGTCTTCCGTTATTGGTTGAGAGGGTTCAGTACCACACCATATCAATGGGCAGACTGTAAGGTCACATTTGGCTGCATCTGCTAGAAATCCACTGGCAGCAATATTAAGTCTCTTTTCCCCGAATTGCAGTATCTCATCTCCATGAAGCAGTTTGGGATAAAAACCACTTTGATTGAGGAAATTCTCCAATGGGGTAGGAGTATTGGAAAAGGTATTCGTTTCGTGGATAAAACCTGCCAGACCTATCTTTGCCATGTGTATTTCCTTTTCTTCCTTGATTGGGTAGATACCTAACCTGTTTTTTCACAGTGTACTATAAATTTCATGGATGAATTGATAAAAACCTCAATTTTGGATTTTAAACAGGTAATTTAATAATTCTTAACAAAAAGCTATCAGAATTCCCTGTATAGTATAGTAGTGGTTTTTATGATGAAGTATGGATGATGGAGGTGTTAAAATGATTGAGAGAATCAAAGCGGCATTTTCATTTCGTAAAGATATTTATAAAGAAGTGGAGTTGGATGAGAGTTTTACGAATTCCGCCTGGATCATTGTAGCTGTTGCGGCTTTATTGAGCAGCATGGGCGCCAACGCGGAAATGATCCGCTCGAGTTTTGGTTCCTGGCTATTGGGTTCGATCTTTCGGGCTGCAGTTAGTGTGGGTGGTTTTGCGCTTAGTTGTTACATCATCAACTGGTTGAGCAAAGCTCTTTTCAAAGCTGAAACAAATTTCAACGAATTGGTGCGTACTCTTGGTTTGGCTTCGGTGTGGAATGCAGTGGGCTTCTTAGGAATTATTTCAGTCATTTCTCCGGCGCTGCGTTGTGCTACCGGCATTTTCGAATTCGCTGGCGGCATTGCCGGTTTGGTTGCTTGGGTTATCGCAGCCAAAGAAGCGCTTGATCTTGAATGGGGTGAGACAATTCTGACCATCGTTATTGGATGGGTAGCACAGGCGGTTATCCTGTGGCTGGCGGGATTGATTCTGGCGAGGGCAGGTTTGGGTGTTGTTTCTGCAATTTTCTGAGTCTGGCTTGTTCATCATGAAAATGTAAAAAGGTGCAGTTCAAACCTGCACCTTTTTACAACCCTACTGATTTCTCATACGTATATAGAATGCGTAGATGATGGATAAATGAGGAGATGATTATGTCTGAGATTAAAAAAGAGACACGGGAACTGGGAGAGTTTCACAAGATTACAGTCAAAGGGATGGGCAAGATTCTACTAAAACAGGGATCTCCCCAGGAAGTAACGGTTGAAGCCGAAGAGCATGTTCTCAGCAGGATTAAAACCGATGTGATCGATGGATGTTTGATCATTGATATTGGGAGGGACTGGCTTGAAAAATTGACCGCTGGTTTAGATTATTTATCCTCTCGGAATATCATATTTGATATCACTATGAAAAAGCTTGACGCCCTGGAAGTTGCCGGGGGTTGTTCAATCGAAGCGAGCGAGTTTAAAGGCAAAGAACTTATATTGGATTTGAGTGGCGCATCGAGTGTGGAATTTGAGGATATTAATTATGATGTCATTAAATCCAACTTACCGGGAGCGGGTAAATTGGCGATGGATGGAAAAGTAAAAGAACAATTTATCAGTTTGACTGGTGCTGGAAGTTATATTGCCGATGACCTCGAAAGTGAAAAAACACATATCAGCCTAACCGGTGTCGGAAGTGCTCGTTTATGGGTGAAGGATGAACTGGACGCTGCGATTACGGGGGTGGGCACGATCGAATATTACGGTGAACCGCAAATTAAACAATCCATAGCCATGATGGGGAGTATCCGCAGTCTGGGTAAGAAAATAACCTAAAAAACCACCTCTGAGCCTGTGAAAATTATGTCTTTGTGGGCTGAAAAAGGGTTAAAGGTCAATTTTATCAATTTCTTGACGGGGTATTGACCAGGGTGTAAACTAAAAGTTGTAGTTTCATTAAAAGTGAGAAAAGGAAAAATGCAAGAAGAGAAATCATACGATCTGGATCCTGACCCTAGACGTAGCTTAACAAGATTCTCACGCGGTTTATACTGGCGAGGAGGTGTGTTGCGCTAAGCATTCACTTCTTCAGGGTTTTGTCTGTATAGTACAAGCTCTCAGTATATCTTGCGAAGATGAACTGAGAGCTTCTGTTTTGTCAGGATAGATGATTTATGGAGGTAACCCATGATCACTATTTTACAGACACAAAACGAGAAATTGGTCCCCATTGAAAAGGTGGCGGATGGCGCTTGGGTGAATGTGATTGACCCAAGTGAAGAGGAAATCGAAACTTTGCTCTCCTGGGGGGTGCCAAAAGATTTTATTACCTATCCATTGGACCTCGATGAACGGTCCCGGACCGAAAAGGATGATGGTTTTACCCTGATTCTGCTGCGTATTCCCTATTTTCAAAGTTGGGATGAGGATATTCCGTATATTGCCATCCCGTTGGGAATTATATTTTCTGATAAGATCATTATCACGATCTGCCGCCATGAAAACGATCTTATAAATAGCATTGTGAAGAAGAACGGGAAATATTTTTCAACGCTTAAGCGAAACCGTCTTATTCTGCAGATCATGCTGGCAAATGCAAATCACTTTTTATCCTATTTACGGAATATTCAAAAGATCATTGATCAAACTGAAGATGAATTACAGCGTTCCATCCGTAATAAAGAGGTGCTTGAACTGCTCAAGTATCAAAAATGTTTGGAATACTTCTCCACAGCATTACGTTCGAATGAGATCATGTTTGAACGTCTCCAGCGCAATAAATTTTTTACCATTTTCCCTGATGATTCAGACCTGCTTGAAGATGTAATTATCGAAAACCAGCAAGCCATTGAAATGACCGGTATCGCCGGAAACTTGCTCAGCCAGATGATGGATGCGTATGCTTCTATTATCCAGAACAATCAAAATACCATCTTTAAAATTATGACTGCCTGGACCATTATCTTAAGCCTGCCAACTATTGTTGCCAGTTTTTATGGTATGAATGTTGCTCTGCCCCTTTCAGGTGACGGGAACGCTTTTCTTATCATAACAGGGATATCCCTGGGGATTATGCTGGTAGTGATCTTATTCTTCAAGAAAATCAACTGGTTATAGAGAAAGAGTCGTGCTTTCTCTGTGAACGGGTACATGGGAGGTGTATTATCAAGGAATACGTAATTAATGTGGATGTCCTGCTGAACCAGGTACGCAGCGCTCTCGAGCGAGGTGATCTGAAAAGTGCAGTAGGTTTATTGGAAGCTCTCAAACCTGCCGATCAGGCGAATGTGTTTGATGATCTACAGCCAGATGAGCAGGATGAGCTGCTGCCGCGATTGAATCCGGAAGATTCTGCGGATATTTTAGAAGAAATGCAGGATGAGGATGCTGCCCAGGTAGCCGAGCGATTGCATTCTGAAAATTTGGCAGATATTCTTGATCATATGGAACCTGATGAAGCAGCTGATCTTCTTGGGGATATCAAACCAGCCCTTGCCACGCAAGCAATTCAAAGCATGAAAGAAGCAGATGAGGTACTGCCGCTGCTTGAACATACTGATGATTCAGCAGGTGGTTTGATGACAGCTGCAGATGTCATCCTTAAAGAAGAGATGACGGTTAATGAAGCTATCAAACATCTGCGTGCCATTTCCCCTGATTCAGAACAGATCTACTATTTATTTGTGGTTGATGATAGGGGGGTTCTGGCAGGGGTTGTGAACTTACGTGATCTTGTTGTTGCTCCTAAGGATACGCTTATTGGCTCCATCATGGAACGGGATGTAATCTCAGTGAAAGCGGATACCGATCAGGAGGAAGCGGTACGTATTGTTAAACGTTACGACCTGCTGGCGTTGCCGGTAGTTGATGAAGGGGATCGATTATTAGGCGTGATCACCTATGACGACTCTCTGGATATTCTGGAAGATGAAGCAACGGAAGATATCTACCGTTTAGGTGGTATCTCAAAAGAGAAACCCGGGGATATTTCTCTCAAGGATGCAATACGCAGTCGATTACCATGGCTGGTGGTTAATTTGGTCATGGCGATGATCACCGGTTCTGTGCTTAGTTTGTTTGAGAATACCATTGCACAAATGGCTGCCTTGGCTTCTTTTTTCCCCATTGTTGCTGGGGTGAGTGGTAGCTCGGGTACACAAACCCTGACGGTTACAGTACGTAGTCTGGCGACTGGTGAGATCAATATAAAGGATGCACGTCGTTCGATCTGGAAATCGCTGCTGTTGGGTATAGTGAATGGTCTGGTATTGGGTGCACTGGTGGTCTTGATTGGTTATCTTTGGAAAGGAGATATTCAACTTGGTTTTATTGCTGGGGTGCCACGCTGGTCAATGTCATGATCTCATCGATCACAGGTGTCCTCGTCCCGCTTCTGATCAATAAGATCAAACTCGATCCAGCTCTGGCTTCTCCTATTCTCGTCTCAACGATGGCTGATTCACTGGGTTATCTGGTATATCTGGGATTGGCGAGTGCTTTATTAACTTATGTGGTGTGAAACACCATGCTGTTTTAAATAATTGGCACCTTAATAGAAAAAAGGTTTAGCCTTCTATTCATAGCTTCATTTTGAGTTTCAAGTTAAGAAAAGCGGATACCATTAGCAAAGAACATATCAAAATCCGGATAGGTGTTCAATTCCAGATGTTCGATTTGCTTTGCAAGCTGCTCTCCTTTTTGGCGCAGGGCGCTGGATAGCAGCATCATTTTTGCCCCTGCACCGGCTGCATTTCCCACTGCTGAAATTTTGTGCAGCGGTAGATCCGGCAGCATACCGATCTGAATGGCGTGCTGTGGGTTAAGATAGGATCCAAAAGCGCCTGCAATGATGACCTCTGCGATATCTTCATCCTTGACCTTGAGATAATCCATCAAAATAGCGATACCGCTGCGAATGGCGCCTTTGGCGAGCAAGATCTGGTCAATATCTTTCTGAGAGATGGTAATTTCTCTTTGATTAGCTGATGGGGGGATGAGAGTATAAATACGCATATTGGAATCATCCGTACTCACATGAGCATGTTCGCGATCAAGACGCCCTCTTTGATTAAGTATTCCTCTCTGTTTCAATTCTGCAATCACATCCAGAATTCCTGATCCACAAATACCGATTGCTTCCCCACCCCCTATTACATCAACGTTTGCATTCCCTTCCGGATCGATACGGACATGTTCAATGGCGCCGGGTGCTGCGCGCATCCCGAAACGAATATGGGCGCCCTCGAAAGCGGGTCCGGATGCTGTGGAACAGCTGACGATTCTATCCCCTTTTTGAATCGCGATCTCTGTATTTGTCCCAATGTCAATTCCCAGTCTGGTGTGCTGGTCATCCCCAAAACCAGAAGATAGAAGAAAAGCAAGATGATCCGAACCGACAAAACCGGCGATGGGAGCTGGAAAATAGGCTTTACTGCCTGGCATGCCCTGTATCCCGAGTGCATCAATGGGAATGTTCAACGCTTGATCTACCATCATGGTGAAGGGAGCTGACGCCAGGTATTTGGATGGAAGGTCAAGAAAAAAGTGATGCATGGCTGTATTACCGACAAAACAAAAATCCATGATCGCTTGTGGCTTAACCTTTGCTTCGTGGCACACAGAATTGATGACTTCATTAATCGCTTCGATGATGATGGAATGAAGGTGAGCTGCTTGTGCATCATTTTGCAAGGCATATTCGAGGCGTGCCATGATATCCTCACCATAGGCAATCTGAGGATTGGGGATGCCTTTCACCGCCATGGTTTTTCCGGTGGGTAGATCCATCAAAAAACAGGCGATCTTTGTTGAGCCAACATCCACGGCTAAACCCAGCATGGCAGCGGGCTTTTCCGGTAGGATATTGAGGATCTCGTTTTGATTACACACAGCGTAAACATCCCAATTCCCGTTTCGTAAAACCGCAGGGATGGTTTGCAGAGCTGTACGAATGCGCTCATCATTTTCAAAGTACATTCCTGGCTGAGCAGAAAGGAGATTGCGCAGATCAGCAATTGGATGGGTGAGACTGGGAGGATTAAGGTGGATAGGTTCACAATGAATGGGGGACTGGATTTCTTGAATGTCATGCCGCCCTTCAGTTTGTAGGCGCTGTTTGCTTTCCAGGGATGTGGGGGGGATGAAAATTTTTACGTTGTCGTGAACGGTGGTCTCGCAAGCTAATCGTTCACCCTCTTTTAAAATGCCACCCTTGAGGAATGTTGTCTCGCTGCGAGTGGGCGGGTTGCTCTCACCCTCGATGATCTGGATCGCGCATTTCCCGCATATCCCTTTACCTCCACAGACGTTCTGCAGCTGGATGCCAGCCTGCCTGGCTGCATCCAATAAGGTGATAGGTTCGGAACAGATCAGGCGGATACCAACGGGTTGAAATTCAATAGAGAATGAACCTTCGCTCAAGATGGGATCCGGCATGCTTTGAATTGTTCTAGATCTCGATTTCTCTTACGGATGAGGCGATACGGTGAGGTCGGTAAGGGAACTGCTCGATATCCTTCATGGAGGTGACTCCCGAAAGAACCAAGATGGTTTCCATCCCGCTTTGCAGACCAGCGATAATGTCCGTATCCATCCGATCACCGATCATGACGGTGTCCTCTGAGTGAACTCCTAAGTGGTTCAACGCCGATCGCATCATAAATGGATTCGGTTTGCCACAGAAGAAGGGGCTTTTACCACTGGCTTTCTCGATCAAAGATGCCATGGCTCCACAGGCGGGCACGATTCCCTCATCACTGGGACCAGAAGGATCGGGGTTGGTTGCCAGGAAATGGGCTCCTTCCATGATGAGCCTGACGGCTTTGGTAACCTGCCGGAAATTGTAATCAAAGGTTTCCCCCAGAACCACAAAATCAGCGCTTTCCGGGGTCAGGATAAAACCAGCATCGTGAATAGCCAGGTTCAAACCGCTTTCCCCGATCACAAAAGCATTTCCGCTGGCTTTCTGTGTTTTCATGAAATTAGCGGTCGCCATGGCGGATGTGTAGATTTCATTCTGGCTGACTGAAACTCCCGATGTTTGCAATTTATGTGCAAGATCAATAGGAGTGTAAATGCTGTTATTGGTTAAAATAAGGAACTTTAGCCCCTTTTCACGTAACTTTTCTATAAATTTATCGGCGCCCGGAACCATTTTCTTTCCATGAACCAGAACGCCATCCATATCAATTAAATAACTTTTATTTTCCATATAATTCCTGTATAAATTGTTGTTAACGAGATTGTATCATTGAAAAAGGGACGCTCTTGTGTGTTCTGGTGATGGCGTCCCTTTTTATCTCCTTTTCTTGTTCAGATAGCTCCTGATTTACCCAATCAGTTTTCTTACTTCAGGTAGCTGACCTGCACTTCCTAATTTTTCATTTTTATGAGCAATGAATTTCGCGTATTCTTCCATGAATACGATACCTGGTTTGCGCAGATCAAAATTTTCAGGATGCTCCTGGAAATGTTCACGGTGAACACGGGTCCAAACCAGACGCCCATCTGTGTCAATGTTGATCTTCGTGACACCTAACTCGGCTGCTCGTTTGAATTGATCGGCATCCACCCCACGCGCCCCTTGTAATTTACCGCCAGCTTTATTGATGCGTTCAACTTCCTCTTGGGGTACGGAACTGCTGCCGTGCATTACCAGTGGAAAACCTGGAAGTTCTTTTTGTATTTCAGAAAGCACATCAAAATGCAGGGATTGGCTTCCAGAGAATTTGAATGCACCGTGGCTGGTGCCGATGGCAACTGCTAGGGAATCACATCCACTGCGTTCAACAAATTCTTTTGCTTGAGCGGGATTGGTCAGGCGGGCTTCATCTTCGCTAACCTGGATATGTTCTTCCACACCACCCAGTTGACCGAGCTCTGCTTCTACAACAATACCTTTGGCGTGTGCAGCATCTACGACACGTTTGGTGATGGCGATATTCTCATCAAAACTGGCGTGGCTGGCGTCAATCATGACCGAGCTATAAAAACCACTGTTAATGCAATCGTAGCAGGTTTCCTCATCGCCATGATCCAGGTGGACCGCAAAAACTGCTTCAGGAAAAACCTCGTCGGCTGCGGTGATCAAAGCCTGCAGCATACGCTTATCGGTATAATCCCTGGCGCCTCTACTGATCTGGATAATGAAAGGTGCCTCACTCATCAAGTTCCCGCGGAATAAGCCCATGGTTTGTTCCAGATTATTGATGTTGTAAGCGCCGATGGCGTATTTCCCATAAGCTGCTTCAAATAGTTTTTTAGTAGTTACAATCATCATAAACTCCCTGTTATGTAAGTTATATATATAGTTGAACCAATGTATTATAACGCGGTTTCATAGTTGGAATTCAAGCTAGCAAGTTAATGAAGTATTAACGGTGGGTTTGGTTCTACTTTTCCCATTTCTTGCGGTCTTCACGGTCCAGGATGCGGGCTTCCTGGAAAACAGTAATGAAGAAAATGACAAATAGCAGAATTACGACGATCCCCACAATAATATCGTACAAACCGTATACGCCAAATGGCAGAGAAATCTGTGGATTTTTAACGAAGTATATGATTGTGTTTGCGAGAATCGCGATCGCGCGCACTTCAGTGGGACCAAATTTTCCATAGGATATCTTGAAAACACCGCGAACATTCGTGGTGATATAGACTTGAATGGTCATGCATAGATAACCGATCAAACCTAACATCGCCAGATTGAGATTGACATAATTGGATAATCCCAGACCGATAAAAATTGTGATTTCACTGATGGTATCCACAATATGGTCAACATAATATCCATATTTAGGACGTTCCGTTTTCCTGTACCGTGCCAGGTTTCCATCCAGGCTGTCGCCGAACCAGTTCAGAATGAACCCAAAGCTAGCCAGCCACAGATAATTCTCGTTATATTTGGTTGCCCAATAACTGACTCCGACCATTAATGCGGCAAATAAACCCAAGAAGGTGAGGTGGTCAGATGTTACCCATTTAGGCATATGTTCTACCAGCCATTCAATGGCAGGTCGCTCGAGTGGTCCTAAAAGAATGTCGTTTATTCGCTCATGCTCTGAAATATCATGATCTGTTTTTTGTTCATCCATAATACATCCTTTCTCTTATTGGGGCATTTCTTCTAACGCCCAGGGCCAAACCGGGTAAAACATGGACCATTGGTTTGGGTGGGCGCGGATAAATATTTCTGCTTGTTTTAACACTGTTTCAGTATTTCGTTCCATTTCTTGCACTGGGTCTTTGTAATGTTCCGGGTAGATCAGATCAGAAGCGTCAGCGGTATAAGACCCATCTTCATTCCCGATACATGCCACAACAACAATGGACGATTTTGTTTGCATTGCCAGTTTAACATAGGTCACGGGCACCATGGAGGGATACCCAAAAAAATTGGGGTGATATTTTGACTGGTCTAAAGGGCGGTCCAACCCGGTTATGATGGCTTTTCCTTCCTGCAGACGTTGTTTCCCAAGCCGCAGCGATTCAACGGACATCGGCATTACTTCAATATCATATTCTTTTCGCAGTTCGTTCTGCTTTTGGTATCCCTTATTTGGATTGGGGTAGGAGAGTAACAGCATCTGATACCCAGCGTATGTGATCGCTCTACCTGCCAGATCAAAATTACTCAGGTGTGGTGTAACATACAAAGTTCCTTGTCCACATTTTTCACGGTTATCCAGGGTTTGCTGTAATTTAGGAGTGAAAGAGACCTTCTTAAGGATAGTCTCAGGTTTGTCGATATTATGGTAAAGATCGAACACGCAGTACGCGGTATGTTCGAAGACTTCAAATACCTTTTCGTCTAGTTCAGAAGACGACAGTTTTTTATCGCTGATCACCCATTGGTTGGCACGTACACAGCGTACCATGGATGAGTTTTTCCGTTTTGCGATTACTTTTCCTATCGAATGAGATAAACTGAACCCGTTTTTTTCTGGAAGTATCCTGGCAATGTTCTTTGCCAGTTTAACCCCAATTTCTCCGTTAATAGTATCTTGAAGGGACATATCGCATTAAATTTAACATAGTTTTATAAGATTGGAGTAAGAAAGTACGTTCGTCACATTATTATCAAAGTTTATCATCCTTCATTTGCGTTATGTGTTGTTTATAGGCTTTAATTTGTTTTGATCTAATTTCTGCAACTATTGCAGAGTTCACCGGACTGTGAGAGTTATTTGGTGACCGGACACCACGCCCGATCTGTAAATCAAAAATTTGGGTTCGTGTTGTAAGATTGATTACATTGGAAAGTGTGATCCCTCCAGTAAGCAAAAGGGAAATACGATTGCCTATTAAGTCACGAATTGAACAGATGTTTTCAATGGATCTGGAAGCATCGTTATCGAACCATGAATTGATATTAGTTCTTCCGCTGGTACGTATAGAAGCAAACCCCAGTTTGATCAATTTCTCAATAATCTCGGTGCGATTTCTGGAATATTCCCAAGCGAAGTGGCTGTGCAACTGGATGGGTGAGCATCTCTTCTTAATCGTTTCAATTGCAGTTTGGTTAGGATTGTTCTCCTGATCAATAAACTCAATTATAAAATCCTGAATTCCCAGCGTCTTCATCACCTCGATATCACTGACACAGGTTTCAATGTCTTCCTTACAGGGGATGGAACTGCGCGTGTGAGGGCGGATTAGAACGAAAAGCGGCAAGGATACCTTCTTGCGAATTTGTGCAACCATACCATAAGATGGTGTGACTCCTGTACTGGGATAATGGGAAAGGATGGTTAATTGGGTGGCGCCTCCCTTTTCTGCTTCAATCGCATCTTGCACTGTGTCAACAATGATTTCTAAAACTGGCATAAGTTACCCCGATACTTTCTTTCTACTTATAGATTTGCATGTGACGGAATAGGACATGAACCTTCTGCGATTCTTCAAATCCCCATGATGTGTTGTTCAATTATCTATAAATTTTGATTATTGTCAAATAATTGATAGGATTTTGGTCGTTCTTAATTCTTCGGTATAATTCACGCGTTTGGATAATACAAAATAAATGCATAATATGGATAGTCAATTGGATTTTACAACGTGTATCTTTGATTTCGATGGTATTCTTGTTGAATCGGAAAACCTGCTGGTTATGATTTGGGAAAAAGCAGCGCGAGAATACGGATTCAACTTCACCGAAGCAGATTTCTACCCTGGGCTTGGGCGAAGTATTGACGATTATAGGAAGATTCTTTTAGCCAGGTTTGGTGAAGAATTTCCGTTTGATGCGGTGTATGCCAGAGTTCAGATTTATTTCAAGTCTAGAATCCAATGCGAAGGATTACCGTTGGTAGAAGGTGCTACAGAACTCAGGCAGTATCTTGAAGAGATGCACATCAAGATGGCGGTGGCAAGCTCTACCTACCGCGATGAAGTCTTGTATCGTATGCAGAAGACAGGGTTGAGTGGCTTATTCCCAGTGGTGTTGGGTGGCGATGATATCCAAAATGCAAAACCAGCTCCGGATATTTTTCTTAGAGCCGCAGAGTTACTGGAGTCAAAGCCACAAGATTGCCTTGTTCTTGAGGACTCAGAGAATGGAATATTGGCTGCGAAAAATGCAGGGATGAGAGTTTTTCTGGTTAAAAATTTAAGCCCTGTTACTGCTATCATGCAAGAAAAAGCCGATGCGATCTTTTCTTCCCATCATGAACTACTTCAGTACCTTCAAATGAACGGGGCAGCTTTATCCTGAGATAAGCTGTTCGTATAGCAGTTGCGTTTTATAAGCTTCTAGAGCATCCGTGCTGGGTTGCTCGCGTGTTCGTACGCAGTGAAGAAAATGCTCTATCTCTGGAATAAAACCACGTTCCTGCAGGTTTGGAATCCAACTACCGGCACGATCCGCGCCATACATTTCCTCATGGTCATGTTGATGGATGATCAGGTTACGAAAGGCGTTCACATGGACACTGATCTGGTCGCCGTGCAGGGTGGCACTCTCCTGCCAGGCTCCTGCGGTGTGAGAGGTTAGCAAAGTTCCTAGCCCATTATTGGGGAGATGTACGGTGCTGACAGCACCTTGTAGGATTCCATCCTTCATCTCATATTTTGTTTGAATAGGGATGACCTCCCCGCACAGAAACCGCATCAGATCGATCTGATGGATGATGTCTTCCAGATATGCCTCCTGCAAAGAAGGGTAATGTGGGTGAGTGCGATGTTTTTGAATGACCGCAAGTTGGATGGGTTTCCCTTCCATTATCTCTTTTGCTTTACGGTAGAGGCGAGCGAAGCGGCGGTTATATCCTACCATTACAATGCGTTTGGTTTTTTGTGCCAGGTTTACCAATTCAAGGGCTTGCTGGCTCGTTTCTGTAAACGGTTTTTCCAGATACACATCCATCCCGTTTTCAAGCAATGTTTTCGCCAGATCAAAATGGGATTCTTTGTTGGTGAGCAGAAAAGCAGCTTTTGCATCCAGTT
>LDZT01005263.1_pt1 | contig 27974 bp, 24 predicted proteins | sample 615521 | NCBI WGS metagenome assembly LDZT01 (sample SAMN03408292, study PRJNA278302) | terrestrial metagenome | isolation source: oil reservoir sample SB1 | place: USA: Alaska, North Slope, Schrader Bluff formation | collected 2011-09 | reverse complement strand
GGAAGAGATCAGTTCGATCATTCGGCAGCAGATAGAAAATTATGAAGCCAAGATTGAAATGCAGGATGTTGGCATGGTCATCCAGGTTGGTGACGGAATAGCCCGTGTTTATGGAATAGAGAACTGTATGTCGATGGAGTTAATCGAGTTCCCTGCACCCCAGGAGGGCGCCGAGCCAACGTTAGGAATGGCTTTAAACTTGGAAGAAGACAATGTAGGTTGCGTGCTTTTAGGCGCATATACCCATATCAAGGAAGGAGATATGGTTAAAAGGACCGGCAGGATTGCTTCCGTTCCGGTAGGAGACGCATTGATCGGACGTGTTGTTAACCCGTTGGGGCGTCCGCTGGACGGCAAGGGTCCCGTAACCAGTGATAAGTTTCGGCCAATCGAACGTATTGCCCCTGGTGTTATGACCCGCCGGAGTGTTAACCAGCCCATTCAGACCGGCCTGAAAGCCATTGACTCGATGATTCCTATTGGCCGCGGCCAGCGTGAATTAATTCTTGGCGACCGCCAAACGGGAAAAACGGCTATCTGTGTTGACACAATAATTAACCAGAAGGGCAAGGATGTTATTTGCATTTATATTGCAATCGGACAGAAAGCCTCTACTGTGGCAGGTATTATCCAGACTTTAACCGACCACGGCGCGATGGATTTCACTATCGTGGTTTCAGCCACTGCGTCTGATCCTGCCCCTCTTCTTTATATTGCGCCATATGCAGGGGTTGCCATGGGCGAGGAGTTCCTGGATCAAGGACGCCATGTCCTGGTTGTTTACGATGATCTGTCCAAACAGGCGGTTGCCTACCGCGAACTTTCATTGCTTCTGCGCCGTCCGCCTGGCCGTGAAGCATATCCTGGCGACGTGTTTAATCTGCATTCACGCCTGCTGGAAAGAGCCTGTAAGTTAAACGACAGTTTAGGCGGCGGTTCCATTACAGCGCTGCCGATTATTGAAACACAGGCAGGCGACGTTTCAGCATATATTCCTACAAACGTGATTTCGATTACAGACGGCCAGATTTATCTTGAGCCGGACCTGTTTTATGCCGGTGTGCGGCCGGCCGTTAACGTTGGTCTGTCGGTATCAAGAGTAGGTGGTTCTGCACAGACCAAGGCTATGAAACAGGTTGCCGGACGTCTGCGTATTGAATTGGCCCAGTACCGTGAGTTGGCTGCGTTCGCTCAGTTTGGTTCCGACCTGGACAAGGCCACTCAGGCCCGTCTGGTTCGCGGCGAGCGGATGGTTGAGCTGCTTAAACAAAACGTATATGTGCCTATGCCGGTTGAAGAGCAGGTAATGGTTATATACGCTGGTATTAACGGCTACCTTGACGATCTTCCGATAGAAAAAGTGTTGCCTTTCGAAGCCGGATTTTTAAAATTTGCGAGGTCAACAAAGCCTGAGATAGGCGATGCAATTTCTAAGACGGGACAGTTAGGCGGCGACCTGGAAAATAAGTTAAAGTCATGCATCGAAGAGTTCAAAAAAACCTTTTAATACAGTTGAACAACTAGCTTAAAAGGCCAAGGTGGTGAAATATATAGATGCCTAGCTTGCGGGATTTACGGCGGCGGATAAAAAGTATCAATAGTACCCAGAAAATAACAAAGGCGATGAAAGCTGTATCCGCGGCCAAAATGCGCAGGGCACAGGATCAAGTCATAGCTGCCCGCCCCTATTCAAGGCGTATAAAAGATGTTTTAGGCAGAATTTCTACTTACGCAAAGGGTGTCAATCTCCCCTTGCTTGAAGAAAGGGAACCTAAAAATGTAGCCTTTATAATGATTACGGCCGACAGGGGGCTTTGCGGAGGATTCAACAGCAACCTGATCCGGAAAACAGTGGAACAGGTCCGCAGTTATCCAAATGTTAATATGATCTGTGTGGGACGTAAAGGACGGGACTTTTTCCGGCGCCGGGGATATAACATTGTCGGGCAGTATATCGGCCTGGGGGAAACCATAAGATTTACCCAGGCACAGGAAATTGCCCGATTCGTAATCGATAAGTATATTTCCGGCGAGTTTGACGTTATCTACATGGTGTTCAGTGAATTTGTCAATGTTCTGGTTCAGCGTCCCACTGTGATCAGGCTTTTACCTATTGAACCCCCTGAGGAAGTCGCTAAAGGGATTGCAGACTACATTTTTGAGCCCTCAGCCGAAGGAGTGCTGGCGGATTTGTTGCCGCTTTACGTGGAAAATACTGTTTATTACGGCTTACTGGAGTCCAAGGCCGGTGAGCAAAGCGCCCGCATGACAGCTATGGATGCGGCGACCAAAAATGCAGGAGAAATGATTGATAGGCTGACATTAGCCATGAACCGGGCCCGTCAAGCCGCTATAACCAAGGAAATAACAGAAATTGTCGGCGGGGCGGCAGCCCTTGAATAAAACCACGAGGAAAGGGGAGAGACCAAAAGGACATGAACGTTGGTGAAATAGCACAGGTTATTGGTGTAGTAGTTGATATACGTTTCCCGCCCGGCCAGGTGCCTACGATTTACAACGCTCTTAAAGTTGAGCGGGAGCAGGGGGAACTAATCCTTGAAGTAGCGCAGCATCTGGGTAACAACTGTGTTCGGACCGTGGCCATGTCAAGTACCGATGGCTTGGTCCGGGGTATGAAAGTTATCGACACCGGCAAACCTATTACCGTGCCGGCAGGTCGTCCTGTTTTAGGACGCCTGGTCGATGTACTCGGTAAACCAATTGATGGTAAAGGTGAAATTAAAAGCGATGTTTATTACCCAATCCACCGTCCCGCCCCGGCGGTTGCCGATCAGGTAACACGGGCGGAAACGCTGGAAACAGGCTTGAAGGTTATTGATTTATTAGTACCGTTCTTAAAGGGCGGTAAAATCGGCATGTTCGGCGGCGCCGGCGTCGGCAAGACAGTCGTCGTTATGGAGTTAATCAATAATATCGCCAAGCAGCACGGCGGCGTTTCGGTGTTTGCGGGCGTAGGTGAACGTACCCGTGAAGGAAACGATCTGTACAATGAAATGACGGAATCAGGAGTTCTGGATAAAATCACCATGGTGTTCGGACAGATGAACGAACCCCCGGGAGCGCGTTTAAGAGTTGGACTGACCGGATTGTGTCTTGCCGAATACTTCCGTGATGAAGAGGGAACGGACACACTGTTATTTATTGATAACATTTTCCGTTTTACCCAGGCAGGTTCTGAGGTTTCCGCCCTGCTGGGCAGGATGCCTTCCGCAGTAGGATACCAGCCTACCCTGGCTACAGAAATGGGCAACTTACAGGAGCGCATTACATCAACCACAAAGGGTTCCATTACATCGGTACAGGCCATTTATGTGCCGGCCGACGATCTAACTGACCCTGCTCCGGCCACGACATTTGCTCATTTGGACGCTACAGTCGTGCTTTCACGTGCGATTGCCGAGTTAGGGCTGTATCCGGCAGTGGACCCGCTGGATTCAACATCACGTATTCTTGATCCGCATGTTGTCGGTGAGGAGCATTACGATGTCGCCCGCAGACTACAAAAGGTACTTCAACGATACAAGGAGCTTCAGGATATCATCGCAATCCTTGGAATGGAAGAATTATCAGACGATGATAAACTTATTGTAGCAAGGGCCAGAAAACTTCAGCGTTATCTTTCTCAGCCCTTCCATGTTGCGGAAGCTTTCACGGGTATGCCGGGTGTATTTGTGCCTGTTAAAGAAACTGTTAGAGGATTTAAAGAAATTCTCGACGGCAAGCACGATGATTTGCCTGAAGAGGCATTTTTCATGGTCGGCGTAATTGAAGATGCGGTTGCAAAAGGGAAGCGTCTGTTAGAAGGAAGTGCATAATATGGCTGGAAAAACACAACGCCTGGAAGTTGTTACTCCTGAACGCAAAGTGTACAGTGAGGATGTTGAATTTGTAGTTGTACCAGGTTCAGAAGGTGAAATGGGCTTTCTGCCAGGACACACACCTTTGGCCAGTAGCTTGAAAATTGGGGCTATCAGAGTTACCAAAGAAGCCGGCGCCAAACCTTTACGGATTGCCATTACCGGAGGATTTGTCGAGGTAATGGATAGCCGTGTGACAATTCTTACCAATGCCGCCGAACGGGAAGATGAGATTGACAGAAAACGAGCGGAGGCTGCCAAGGAAAGAGCTGAGCAGCGTCTTGCGGCAAAAATGCCGGATTTAGACGTGATGAGAGCTGAGCTGGCTTTAAAACGAGCTCTGAACAGGCTAAAATTATTCGAGTAAAAACAGTTTAACCTAAATTTATAAAAATAAGCCTTGATGCTGTATTCATCATGGCTTATTTTTTTCTAAATAGGGCATGTATATAGTGTATATAAAACATATATAACAATATATGGTATAATGATGTAATATATTTTTGAGGAGGTGTGAGCATCAGAAGGTTTTTAATTGGAATATTTCTATTGATAATTGCTTTGTTTTTAGGAGTACCGTATTTAGCAAACCTATTTTCCCCTGTGCAAATGAAAAAGCAGCAAACCTTAGTCAAGCTGTATATCCATGATCAGAATAAGATTGTCAATATCACAATTGACGATTACGTACTGGGTGTGGTGGCTGCTGAGATGCCGGCAAGTTTTCCGCTGGAGGCTTTAAAAGCACAGGCTGTAGTTGCCAGGACTTATATACTAAAGCGTTTAAATTCAGGTGGACTTCTTAACCCCAATCATCCCGGCGCAGATATTTGTGATGATCATAAGCACGGGCAGGCATGGATTTCAAGGGAGGAAATGAAAAAGCGTTGGGGTTCTTTAAGCTATTATTATTACTACAATAAAATTGCTCAGGCTGTGAAGGATACAAGGGGGCTTATCATAGTCTACAAGGGGAACCTTATTGATCCGGTTTATCATTCTTCATGCGGAGGCAAAGGAACAGAAGATGCGGAAGAAGTCTGGCATTTTGGGGAACCATATCTGGTTGGGGTTTCCTGCCCCTATTGTTCTGATTCCAGTCCTGTGCAAAGCTCATTTTTGCCTGTTGCAAGAGTAAATTCGCTTTTAGGGTTAAACAAAGGCTGTCTTTCGGCAACAGGTAAACTTGGTATGAATACAAGATCATCTATCCCGGTAATGGAAGTAGTAAAATATACTCCTTCCGGCCGTCCCAAAGAAATAAAAATTGGCCATAAGATATTTTCAGCTATAATGGTTAGAGATCTGCTAAACCTTCGTTCTGCTGATTTTACAATGGATTTAAAAAACGGGGAGGTGGAAGTGACCACCCGCGGGTATGGTCATGCAGTAGGAATGTGTCAATATGGAGCAAAAGGTTTTGCAGAACACGGATATAACTTTAACAAAATAATAAAGCACTATTATAAAGGCGTTGATGTTGCCAAACTGCCGGACAGGTAGGAAAAATCATTTTAATCTGGATATTTCTAAACCTACAGGGTATTTCCACATTTTCAGCGCATATAATTTTTTAGTAGCTTTTTGCTGGGAAGGTGGGGGCTATGCAGGAGTATATCCAGAAAAGAGTGCTGGAAATCTGTGCTTATATACTTGAGACAAAGGCAACCGTACGCCAGGCGGCGTCTGCGTTTCAGGTTAGTAAGAGCACCGTCCATAAGGATATGACAGAAAGGCTTTCTTCGTTAGATAAGTCTCTTGCCCGCAGGGTAAGGCTAATCCTTGAACATAACAAAGCCGAGAGGCATTTGCGGGGTGGGGAAGCTACCCGTAAAAAATATAAAGAAACAGTTTAAGTTCTTTTATTAATCGGGCAGCCAAACATCAAGGCCGTATATTTAACTCGCTCCAGGGCTATATTATGCTTAAATTCTATCGTCAGGGAGTGAGTAAATTTGTCTGAGCAGCACCCTATAGAAGGTTTAATGAAGACTGCTATGGAGAGCATTAAAGAAATGATTGACGTAAACACTATAGTAGGAGATCCTGTAGAAACTCCAGACGGAACAATAATCATCCCTATTTCAAGGGTAACCTTTGGTTTTGGCGCTGGCGGCGGTGAATTTGAACATGATGTGCAGGAAGAAAGGGTTGAAGATCAAAAACCTTTTTTCGGCGGCGGCAGCGGCGCCGGTGTTTCAGTGCAGCCAGTTGGGTTTTTGGTAGTTGGACACGGCAATATTAGATTGCTGCCGGTGGAAAATAACGTAATTCTCGACAGGCTTATCGATCTTGCGCCTCAGGTCTTAGAGCAGATACAGTCAATTTTAGGCGAAAAAGTACAGCAGGCGAAGAAGGGTAATTCATCAACTCGATATCAGGAAACAGTTATTAATACAACACCGCCTTTGTAAATCAAAGGTGATTCCTCCTTTCAAATCGGTTTCAACCGACCTTTTTTGCACTTAAAACTTAATAAAGGCCATCGACCAGGCTAAAGTTCTATCTTGTCCACCATTTACATAAGATTAGGAAAAACAGTGAATAACCAGAATTGGTGGTGGGCAGAGTGGTTAATTATATCTGGCTGGGTATGATCGTTTTTAGTATTATTGTCGCGAGTATGAACGGACACATTGAGATTATCACCAAAGCTGCGCTTGAAGGCGCCGGCGAGGGAGTTAAAACTTCTCTTCATCTTATATCGATTATAGCATTTTGGTTAGGTCTGATGCGCATAGCTGAAGCTGCCGGGCTTGTACAGATACTTGCCAGTATTATGCGTCCCCTTACACGGATTTTATTTCCCGATCTCCCCAGAGATCACCCGGCACTTGGCGCAATAATCATGAACATTAGCGCAAACATACTTGGCCTTGGGAATGCTGCAACGCCGATGGGTTTGATTGCCATGCAGGAACTTCAAAAAATAAACAATGAACCAAAAACTGCCTCACCGTCTATGTGTACCTTTTTAGCATTAAACACATCTTGTCTGACTTTGATACCTTCAACGATTATTGGTATCCGTCTGCTGCATAATTCAAGTGATCCAACGTCTGTGGTAGGGACAACCATATTTGCAACAGCCTGCGGGATGATTGTTGGTGTTTCCGTTGATCGGCTGATGCGTTTTATTTACCGCGTCCAGGGGAGGTAAGTTTTATGTACGGTGTTATAGCTGAAATTTCTCGCTGGGCAATACCGTTTGCAATATTTTTCATCCTTCTTATCGCATCTCTTAAAGGATTGCAGGTATTCGAGATATTTGTTGAGGGCGCAACTGAAGGGTTTGCCACAGCAATTAAAACTATTCCTTATCTTGTAGCAATGCTTGTAGCCATAAATATTTTTAGGGCTTCAGGGGCGATGGCCATTATTTCAAAGCAAATATCCCCGCTCTTAAATAATTTTGGTTTTCCCGCTGAAGTATTGTCCCATGCCCTGATGAGGCCTCTTTCTGGAAGCGCAGCCCTCGGTATTGCAACAAACCTTATCTCAACGCACGGGCCGGATAGTTTTATTGGTCAGTTGGTTTCCACAATGCAAGGCAGTACTGATACAACCTTTTATGTGCTTGCTCTGTATTTTGGCTCCGTCGGAGTTACAAAATATCGCTATGCCATAGTTGCAGGCCTGGCTGCTGATTTTACATCGCTGGTTGCATCTGTTTATATTGTTAATAAGCTGTTTGGGTAATGTTACGATAGGAAGAAAATTACAAAAGAAATAAATCGGGGCGTAACTGGGATGCTTTTCTTAAATAGACATGTTTTATTTCCTGCTGCGGCCTCTCTGTATTTATATGCAATAAGACACGGATACACATGCCGAGTTTCCCTGGCGCATTCATTTCATTCATGCATAGCAGAGGCACACACTTCCAGCCCAATAATTCGCGTGCGGCTTCTGCAGGGAATGCAGCGTCCAGATCGTTTGTTACAGTAAAAATAATACTGACTATATCCTCACTAATAAGATCATTTTCCTTAACAATTATTTTAAGCAATTCAAGAGTTGCTTCCAGAATTTCTTCACGGTCGTTCTTTTCTACCGTTGTCGCTCCCCTGATACCACGTACAGCTGCGGACAAGATTTTATCTTCGCTCCTTATATCTAACGCAAGTTATGTGTATGTTCAAAGCGGAGACGGTAATCTCTCACTTCTTCGGAAATAGCGAATATTAATCTTTCTAAATCGTAGCGGTGAAGAGAAAGTGCAGTTGGTGAACTTATTTCAACTTTTCTAAAATCATCACGCATTGTGAACCTGATCAGGTCTTCCAGTGAATCTGCGGTCAGTTGCAGCACTACAGGAGCGTAGGCAACCTCAAAACCGCTGCTTTCCTCATAAATTGTATAAATTTCAATGCCCAGATCTATATCATCAATATGTATACCCTGAATGGGCACATTTCGTAGTAAAGTAACCTGTTGTTCCCTTGATTCCTCAGCGGCCTTATCCATTGTTTTACCGCCGAATAAAAATTTTCCCGGCCTGGCTACGCCTTTTATATCCAAGCGTACCTTTGCCTTAATATCACGGTCGTTATTATCTCCGGCCTGTAAGCTAGCCATGCCATAACCTCCATCTAGATACTTTGCGACATTTTTTGCCACTGTACTGCTTGATTGTATTTAGACTTTTCGCCACAGGTAACAAATTTCCTGCAACAATTCTATCTATTAAGTCAAAATACCTGCCAATATTTTTAATTGCTTAATTTCTTCAAAAGAAAGAAAACGGTATTGGCCAGGATTTAAACCATCAATTTTGAGTTGGCCAATGCTGATTCGCTTAAGACGTTTCACGGGATGGCCGATTTGGTCGCACATTCTTCTGATCTGCCTTTTGCGGCCTTCATAAATTGTAATTTTAAGTACAGATCCATGTTTTGTTGTTTTTTGAAGACTGACCTGGGCGGGAGATGTCCGGCCATCAGAAAGCAGCAGACCTTTTGCCATCATCGAAAGCTCTTCACTGGAAGGATTTCCCGAAACCCATGCAAGATATGTTTTAGGTATCCGGTGACTGGGGTGTGTAATCAGATAGGTTAACTGTCCGTCGTTCGTTAAAAGAAGCAGTCCTTCGCTGTCATAATCAAGCCGTCCAACCGGGAATAAACGATGGGGAATATCTTTGATCAGATCAGTTACTTTGCGCCGGCCCTGTGGATCATGAAGCGTGGTAACACAGTTCCTTGGCTTGTATAACGCAAGATAAACTTTTGCTTCTGTTTCCTTAAGGATTTTTCCGTTTATTTCAACCCTGGTTTTTGATGGATCTATAAGAATACCAGGACGTGTTACCGTTTCACCGTTTACTTTTACAATGCCTGAAGCAATAAGCTGCTCGCAACGCCTGCGTGATGCTATTCCTGTTCTGGCCATATATTTTTGCAAACGCTCCATAAGTCATCCTCAATATTGATGCATTACCGGGATAAAGCCCTGATCTTCTTGCAGGGGCTTTTTCTTACTGGCCTCTTGGGCAAGCTTGTCACAACGGTTATTGTATATATTATCATCGTGGCCTTTTACCCAAACCCAGGTAATTTTATGTTTTTCAGCAAGGTTTAAAATTTTTATCCACAGGTCGGCGTTCTTCGCTGGTTTATTACGGTCACGGCGCCAGCCGTTTTCTTTCCATTTCCCAGCCCATCCTTTGTTCAGCGCATCGATTATATACTTGCTGTCGCTGTATATTTTAACCGCACAGGGTTTTTTTAAAGCTTCCAAACCTTTGATTACGGCAATTAATTCCATCCTGTTATTTGTTGTTTGACGGTATCCCCCTGAAACTTCTTTTATGTTGTCTTTGTACTTTAAAACTATCCCGTAACCGCCGCTTCCAGGATTGCCGCTGCAAGCGCCGTCAGTATAAATTTCTACTTCAGGAAATTGTTCCATCATTAACCACGCCCATTTTATTTTCAACTATTATATAATAATTTAACATAATTACACAGCTTCACTAAAAATTTAATAAAATAGATTGCTTTTTTTGTACTGGACAGCAACATGAAAATATGATATGCAAAAATTTAAAATTAAATATTACCGGGGTGCCCCTGCTTTAGGGAGGCAGGGGGTAATAGGGAACCAGGTTAAAATCCCATGCTTCAGTTATCTCATCTGGGACGGCTGGAGTTTTTATTTTGCGGAATGCGCCCTGGATTATGAATCTTTGATCATGGACCGCTTTTATTTCCCCGTTGAATCTTAATTCTCTTTTTACCGTTTATGCAGCCAGTTTCTGGTTTGATACTTTTCACGCGCTTGGCAACGCATCTTTTTGTCTGATCTTTAATACGAGCTTGGCGAAGGTTCTGCAGCGTTTTCAAAAGAAGCTTGAAATAAGTGAAATCATAAACGAATAAAAATGCCCTGCTTATAAGGTGTCAAAGGCTTGAAAAATAAGCAAGGTTGTTTTTTTGCTTCGTATATACTAAAATATCAATAATGTTTTTTAGAATTGGTAAAGTTAAAATTTTCCGGGGGCTTTGTGATGATTCAGGAAGTAAGGGTGACAAACCGTTCTGACGCTGGTGACCCTGTAGGAAACGGGCTGCTTTACGATATTAATACTTTTTTGGGTATAAAAAGCATAACGGGCATACGAACTGCTAAAATATACAGGTTTGAAAACATCAGCGAAAAACAAGCCGATCTTTTAGCACAAAAGCTTCTGGCGGAAGAAGTATTTCAGTTGTATAGTATAAATGCTCCAGTCCTGCAAGGCGCCCAAAGGGTTGTTGAGGTAGCCTACAAACCCGGGGTGATGAACCCTGAAGCAGCCTCGCTTTTAAAAGCGGCCGCAGATTTGGGAGTTTATGCTGATGCTGCCGATTCAAGCAGGGAATATGCCTTTTATGGCACAAAAATTAAAGAGAAGGACATCCTGGCCATAATCGAACATCTCTTAGTAAATACGACTGTTGAAAGAGTTGTTGACCAGGCGCCTTTAACACTTATAATCCGCGGCAATCCCACCAGTTCCGAATCTATTCCAATCGCACAGATGGACGATAGGCAGTTAATGGAACTTAGCAGTGAAAAGCTCTTTCTAAATCTGGAAGAGATGCGGTTAATCCAAAGTTATTTTAAGAAAGCCGGTCGCAATCCGACAGACTGCGAAATTGAAACTATCGCCCAGACATGGTCCGAACACTGCAGTCATAAGACATTCAAAGCAAAGCTGATCGTCAACGGAGAGGAAAAGACTCCTCTTTTAAAACGTCTGCAGCAAGCAACCAGTGATACGCGTCATCCGCTCGTTCTCTCAGCATTTGTCGACAATTCGGGAGTAATGGATTTTTACGATGGATGGGCAATTTGCGGAAAAGTGGAAACGCACAACTCACCCTCAGCAATTGAACCGTATGGCGGGGCGATGACCGGAAGCGGTGGTGTCTTTCGGGATGTTCTTGGAACAGGGCAAGGCGCAAAAGTAGTTGCTTCCACAGATATTTTTTGTTTTGCTCACCCGGATACCCCAAGAGAAGAGATTCCTCCAGGCTGTCTGCACCCGCACTATTTGCTGCGCAGGGTTGTAGCAGGGGTAAGAGATTACGGGAACCGCATGGGCATACCGACTAATAACGGATCGGTCCATTTCCACCGGGACTTTCGCGCCAAGCCAACCATAATAGTGGGGGCATACGGCATTTTACCGCGGGAAAGGTGCACGAAAGGGCAGCCGCAAATTGGCGATCTCGTTTTGGCTATTGGTGGCCGCACAGGACGGGACGGCATTCACGGGGCGACTTTTTCAAGCGGGGAAATGACTGAAAGAACTACAGAGGTCAATTCCAGCGCGGTCCAAATCGGGCACCCGATAGAAGAAAAAAGAGTAAGTGACGCCATAATAAAGGCAAGTTTAGCCGGCTTAATAAGGGCTGTAACAGACTGCGGGGCCGGGGGGTTTAGTTCCGCGATAGGTGAAATGGGTTCGCAAACAGGTGTGGAGGTTGCCCTGGAAAAAGCTCCTCTTAAGTACCCGGGACTGAAACCATGGGAAATATGGGTGTCGGAAAGCCAGGAAAGAATGGTCCTGGCGGTTGCTCCTGAGAATTTAGGCAGTGTTTTAGAAATTTGCAATTTGTTAAACGTTGAAGCTTCGGTTCTCGGCCAGTTCAAAGACAGCAAAAAACTGGTTGTTACTTACCGGGGAGAGACGATTTGTGATTTGCAGATGAGCTTTCTTCATCACGGGCTGCCTCAAAGGGTAATGAAGGCGTCTTTTGCAAAAAAAGACTGTATTGAAGTTAAAAATATACCCCTTCCCGCAGATTTTCCTATATTATATCAACGGGTAATGGGTCATCCCAATATTTGTTCAAAAGAGCCTATCGTGCGCATGTATGACCATGGGGTTCAAGGCTCTTGCTGCTTACCGCCTTTTTCCGGGATCGGCGGGGACTGTCCCAATGATTCAGTGGTCTTAAAACCACTGCTTGGTTATCCTTACGGTATGGTCATCAGTCATGGCCTGAATCCTGTCTTAAATACGATAGACCCTTATTACGGAAGTTTATGGGCGGCTGCGGAAGCTGTGTCAAATGCGGTCGCTGTTGGCGCAAATCCGGAAGAACTGGTTCTGATAGATAATTTTATCTGGCCGTTTCCTGATGAGGAATCACTGGGAGACCTGGACAGAGCTGTTGACGCATGTGTAGATTTCGTACATGCAACCGGAATGCCTTTTATATCAGGTAAGGATAGTTTATCAAGCACTTATCGCAGAAGTGACGGGACATTGCTGAAAATACCTCCTGTCCTTTGTGTTTCCGCTTTTGGCAGAATAGCGGACGTGAAAAAAACTGTTTCAGCTGATTTTAAGCGTCCGGGCAGTTCGATTATAATCGTGGGAAAACGGGAACTGGAACAAATGGGGGGTTCAACATATTACGACCTGGAAGGATTGGAAGGCCCTCTTCCAGTTATTAATCTGGATATAATGAATCTCACCTTTAAAAAAATTCATCAAGCAATCGGCAAAGGGCAAATTCTTGCCTGCCACGATATAAGCGAGGGTGGGGTTGCAGCCGCTCTTGCCGAAATGTGTTTTGGAGGCGGCATAGGCGCAGAAATAACTTTGGGAACAGAAATAAGGCCTGATTACTTTCTCTTCAATGAAACAGCAGGTTGCTTTCTTATTGAGATGAATTCAGAAACAGACTGCGAAACTGTTTTTTCGGGTGTTCCGTATGTAAAAATAGGCAATACAACAAGTCAGCGCGAAATTAGCCTGTTGGCCGGTGATAATGAGCTGTTCAGAATAGATCTCGGGCTTTTAATTGAACCATGGAAAGGTCTGATGCAAAAGGTTTTTAATGCCTAGAAAACGGATGAGTAAGGAGACGGGCCGGTATGAAACCAAGGGTTTGCATACTTAGAACAGACGGTACAAATTGTGATGAAGAAACTTTTTACGCCTTTAATAAATCAGGTGGGGAAAGTGAACTTGTTCATATCAATATGCTCCGCAGCGGAGAAAAGAAATTGCTTGACTATCATATTCTTGTTATTCCTGGTGGATTTTCTTACGGAGATGATGTTCATTCAGGGAAAATTCTGGCTGTAGAATTGACCTCCTTTTTAAAGGAAAAACTCCAGGAATTCGTAGCAGCCGGCAGGCCGGTGCTGGGAATTTGCAATGGTTTTCAGGTGCTGGTTCGTACTGGGCTTCTGCCGGACAGGCAGGTTTCAGGAAAAATAAAGGCGGCTTTAATTCATAATGACAGTGGCCGTTTTGAATGCCGTTGGGTGAAACTTCTGATCGAAAATACAAATTGTGTTTTTATTAGAAACAATGAAAGCGGGCAGATAAGCCTCCAGGTAGCCCATGGAGAAGGTAAATTCTATACAGATTCTGCTACGTTAAACGAGATAGAGGCTGCTGACCAGGTGGTTTTTAGATACACCAGCGATGGATTCCTTCCGACTGGCGAATATCCCGCAAATCCAAATGGTTCATTGAATGCTATTGCAGGTATTTGTGATTCAACAGGGCTTATTTTAGGCATGATGCCGCACCCGGAAAGATTTGTTGATCAAATCCATTATCCCAACTGGCGCCGTGGAAACCAATTACAACCCCAGGGAGAGGCAGTTTTCCGAAATGCTGTAAACTACGCAAAAGAGATGTAAATACCGGTCCGAGGCGAGCCGTACCGCTGTTGGCGCTTGGGCACCGGAGTAAGCGGCGATAAATAGTTAGTTGTTATCCATTGGGGGAGATGAAATGGAAGAGCAGAATCCAAGTACCGGGCCGGTTGCAAACAGGAATAATTCAAAACTAAAAATGATAAGCTTTGCAGTCGTTGCTATTATAGTATTGGGAATTGCCGCAGGCGCTTTTTTATGGTGGCGCGATCTGCGGATTTCAGTTTCCACCGATGACGCACAGGTCAGCGGTGACATTATTAATATCAGCCCTGCAATAGCAGGCCGCCTGGACAAAATATATGTTAAGGAAGGGGATGTTGTCAAGGCGGGCCAGACAGTAGCTGAACTCGACAATGATCAGTACTACATAGCGCTTGCCCAGGCTGAGGCAAACCTTAACCTTGCCAAGGCCAATTATGCCAAGCTCCCTTACGACATCAGGTCGGCGCAGGCCGCGCTGGACAAGGCCCAACAGGGCCTGCTTGCCGCTCAGGCGCAAGTCAAGTCAGCAGAATTGGGCTGCAACGACGCAAAAAGGTTTCTTGACCAGTATCAGTCTTTGTATTCTTCCGGCGCTGCTTCGAAAGAACAGCTGGATACGGCTCAATCGCGCTTTGGAGTCGCGCAGGCGTCATTGGAAGCAGCTAAAGCTGGGTTTGTATCCGCCCAGGAGTCCCTGAAAGACGCAAATGTAAAGCTTGAAGCCCTCAACAACACCGGAGCGGGCGTTTACCTTGCCCAGCAGAAACAGGCCCAGGCAGCTTATGACAATGCCAGGCTTACTTATAACAATTCGATAATTCATTCTACAAAAAACGGTACTGTGATCCGCGTATCAGCCAAGGAAGGGGAGAACCTGGCGCCCTATCAAACTATTCTTACTATCTGTGACCTTTCTTCTACATGGGTAATCGCAAATATCGAAGAAAAAAAATTCAACCGGATCCATTTGGGCCAAACAGTGGATATAAATATTGACGCCTACCCCGGAAAGGATTTCAAGGGAGAAGTAATAGAGTTAGGCGGAGCAACTCAGGCAACTTTCTCTCTTATTCCTACCCAGAACTATTCAGGGAATTTTACCAAGGTTACGCAGAGACTGCCCGTAAAAATCAAGCTAAACAAAGGAGATCAGGTTTTAAAACCGGGCATGTCTGCAGAAGTAAAAATACATACCGCTTAAGCAGGAAAATAACTCTTGACCAGAACATGTGTTTGCTGGCATAATCAGATCAAATATGTTCGATCAGGAGTTTTTTTATATGTTGAGAGATATCCTGCTTGCGGATATGAATGCTTTCTTTGCCAGCGTTCATCAGGCCCTCGAACCGGATCTCAGGGGGAAGCCCGTGATAGTCGGGGGCGACTCAGCCAAACGCCACGGCATCGTTCTGGCAGCCAGTTATGAAGCCAAGTCTAAAGGCATAAAGACCGGCATGACGGTCCACGAGGCCCGCATACTCTGTCCGCAGGCAATCTTCATCAACCCCCAGCACCACCTTTATGTCCACTTTTCCACACGTATTTTACGTATTATGAAGGATTTCACACCTTTAGTCGAACCTTTTTCCATTGACGAGGCATTTCTCGATGTTACCGGATGCCGGGGCCTTTTTGGGGCGCCTGTTGATATTGCCAGGAAATTAAAAGAGCGAATCCGTAAAGAAACCGGCATAACATGCAGTATAGGTATAGGGCCGAACAAACTGCTGGCAAAAATGGCCGCCGGCCTGCAAAAGCCTGACGGATTGACCTTTCTGCGTTATGAGGATGTGCCTTTCCGGATCTGGCCCCTGCCGGTGAGACAGCTTTTCGGAGTGGGACCGCGGTATGAACGCCATTTAAACCTTTTAAACATTCACACTATAGGGGACCTTTCCAAATTTCCCGTATTCATTCTTAAACGAAAATTCGGGGTTTACGGAGAAGTGCTCTGGCGAAGCGCCAATGGGATGGACGGCAGTCCTGTCGATCCCAATACTTTGGACATTACGAAAAGTATTGGCCAGCAAATAACCCTGCCGCGCGATTACCAAAGCCGCGAAGATATAAAAGTAGTTATTCTGGAGCTTGCCGATCTGGTTGCGGAACGGGTCAGGGCAGGGGGCTATGTGGGGAGGACAGTCGTTTTGTCTTTGAAAGACAGCAACTTTACCTGGCTGTCCAGAATGCATACACTGCCTGAATTTACCGACCTTGCTTTCGATATCTCCAAGACAGGATTGACAATTTTAGAACGGCACTGGCCTGATGGCTGGCCTGTGCGTATGGTCGGGGTGGCGTTGGCGGGTTTAACCTTTCAAAGAATGCAGCAGTTGACCTTGTTCGGTGAAAAGGAAAAGCTTAAAAAAATGGAAGAAGCGTGCGACAGGATCAGAAGCAGATTTGGTGAGAAGGCTGTTTTCAGGGCGGTTTCTCTTACCGGGGCGGGGATCAGATATGCATGATAATAAGCTCTGGGAAGGCCACAGGCTTATCCTGCCTGAAATGAGGGAGAAGGCCTTGATGTATTGCCGTGACTGCAGGTTCTTTACGCAGGTGCGGGGCAGGGAGGAGGTCAGACGCGGCTGTTTGGCCGGTGTGCCTGCTTACGGGACCCTGCAGAAACGGGTCCCTCCGGAAATAAGTTATCTTGAGCTGTTGAAGATGGCCGGCCCTGCGGGAGCAAATAAGATATTGGAAAGCGGCAATCCGGATGCCCAGGCCTGCGGGTTGTTTAAACCCGGGTATAAGCCTAAACCTGGAGCAGTTCGCGAATCATCCGGGCGTTTCGGACCGCCTGACCGCGGTAATGGTTATTGAAGGCGACAAATACCTGCTTTGCCTGTTTGGCCAGCTTATTTATTTTTGGGGCCCATTTGCCGATTTCCTCCAGGGTATATAGATAGTCATATCTTTCGTATGATTCTTCATGCTTCCACCATTTGGCAAGATTGCGGCCGTGAAAACGGACATAGGCAACTTCACTGGTGCATGTGGCTGCCTGGCCGACAAGTCCTTTTATATTTGGTTCGTCCACACAGACATACCCTATTTCCAACGTTCGCAGAAAATCCCAGGTAGCTTCTTTAACCCAGCTGTGGTGCCTGAATTCAACAGCAAGGGGGATTGATTTTAAGAACAGCCCCTTTAAGCCGGCCAAATAACGCCTGTTTTCCTCCTGATTATGAAAGGAATACGGAAACTGCAGCAATACTGCGCCAAGCTTTTCTGTCTGTAATAGAGGTTCTAAAGAGCAGCAAAACTTTTTTGTGTCTTCCGGAACGCTTTCCTGCCGCTCGTGGGTAAGTGTTTTGTATGCTTTTATCGTAAATATAAAATCTTCGGGGGTCCTTTTAGCGAGCTGAAGAAAGAGATTTTGTGAAGGAAGATGATAGTAGGAAGAATTTATTTCCGTGAAGGAAAACTCTTTTGCGTAAAACTCCAGCATTTTGTTTTTACTGACCGCAGCGGGGTAGAAAGGCCCCCGCCAATCATCATAACTATACCCTGAAGTGCCGATAAGAATTGACATGTCAAAACCGTCTCCTTAGAATCTTTTTCTTAATTTGATTCTTCGCTGTTTAAGGAGTTAATTAATTCAAGTGTTTGTATTATACGTGTATCTTTTTCAACTATTTCGGAGTCTTTTATTTCGTTTCCGGCCGCAGCTCCGTATTCCTTGAATTTACGCGCGCTGACCAGTACCCTGCTTTCCAGAGCGCCTACAGCCCTGTTGTATGCTTCGATTGAATTATCCAGACTCTTCTTGAGGTCTGAAAAATATCCGGCAAGGCCTCTCACCCTTTCGTATAACTGGTTGCCCAGGATGCTGATAGCTTTTGCGTTCTCGGCCAGTTTTTCCTGTTTCCAGCCATAGGCTACCGCATGTAAAAGAGCAATTAAAGTCGTGGGGGTAGCCATTAGAACATGCTGCTCAACGCCGAACTCGATCAGGCCCGGTTCCTGTTCGAGCGCCGCGCTGAAAAAAGCTTCACGCGGCAAAAACAAAACCACAAATTCCGGACTGGGTTCAAACTGGCTCCAATATGATTTGCTTCCCAGTTTTGTCAGGTGGGTGCGTATATTGCGAGCGTGTTCTTTTATTTTTTCATTCTTAATTCTCTCATCCTGAATTTCTAAAGACTCAATATAGGCTAAAATAGGCGCTTTTGAATCAATGACAATGTTTTTATTGTTGGGGAGTTTAACGACCAAATCGGGCCGGAGGCGGCCCTGCTCCGTATTCACCGATTCCTGTTGGATAAAGTCACAGTATTCAATCATTCCGGCTATTTCAACTACTCTCTTAAGTTGAATTTCACCCCAGCGCCCGCGAACATTTGGTGTCCGGAGAGCATTGACAAGGTTGGACGTTTCAAGTTTAAGCCTGTCCTGTGTCTGGGATAAAGCTTCCAATTGTTTGGTAAGGCCTGTATATGCCTCCAAACGGGATTTCTCCAGTTCATTAATTCTAACATCTACTTTTCCCAAGGAATCTTGAACGGGTTTGACAATTTCATTAACGGCTTTTTGGCGGGCTTCAAGGTCTGTCTTTGCGCTTTCCTGGTATTTTTCCAGGGCTGTCGCAGCCAGTTCCAGGAAGGTTTGGTTATTGACACGCAGGGCGTCCGCAGAAAGAGCTTTAAAAGCGCTGGAAAGCGATTCTTTTGCTTCTTCCAGCAGGAGAAGTTTCTCTTTATTATCATTGCGTTCTTTTTCAAGAAGTGTTGTTATCTGGGCAATCCTTTCCTTTAATCCGGTAATATTATCCTGCGCCTTGAACAGGTCGGCGTCTTTGTTTTTTAAAGCAAGCTCAAGTTCGTTGATCCTTTTATTTTTCTCTTTCATAACTGCCATTTTCTCGAAGAACAGGATTGCCAGGAAGCTTATAATAAAGATAATAAGGAAAACGATCAGGGCCTTTTCCATAAAGAGTTCCTTTCAGTTAAAGAAATCAGCGTGCTAAAATATAAAAACATGTTTACTTATCCATTATAGATCCCATATTATTTATTAAAGGAAACAGATTTTAGGCATATAATAAGTTGCAAGGATGATTAATTTATACTGACTTAAATATAACACATTTTCATCCATTCAAACATATATATACATTAGTTCTCATACTTTAAAGATTGTAAAAACGTAAAATGTTCCCTAACTCAATACAATTGGCTTATACAACAAAATAAGGTCCCGTTCTTTTTGAGCGGGACCTCTTTTTGCTTATAAAACAATCAGCCGGATTATCGTGCGTTGAGCATTTTAACAATTTCCCCAGGTATAATATTAAGTGGCAGCAGGCACTCAGCGCCGCCCTTTTCATAAGCAACCCTGGGCATACCAAAGACAACTGAAGTAGCTTCATCTTGTGCTATCGTCCTGGCGCCCGCAAGACGCATGGCCAACATGCCGTCAGCTCCGTCGCTGCCCATACCGGTTAGCATAATTCCTATAGCGTTGGCGCCGACGTATTTAGCAACTGACTGGAAGAGTGTTTCTACACTGGGGCAGTGGCCATTAGTCTCTTCAGTCGAATCGCAGTTTACCTGGTAAATACCTCCGGATCGAACGACTTTCATCTGTCGTCCCCCCGGAGCAATAAGAACCCTTCCGGCCATCACACGATCTCCCGTTTTAGCCTCCATTACTTCCATAGCTGATAGACCATTCAGCCTTTCTGCAAAATGCTTTGTAAACCCGGCCGGCATATGCTGCACGACTACTGTGCCCGGCATGGTTGAATGAAAGCTGCTTATGATAGAGCGTATTGCTTCCGTTCCGCCGGTGGATGCTCCTATGGCAATAACTTTGTCTGTTGATTCAGCCAACGCCCGGCTGGGCTTTTTTAAAGGAACCGGTTGTGAATTTCTGTTACTTAACAATACATTAAGATTCGTGGAGGCTGCAATCTTTACCTTGGTTCGAAGTTCATTCAACATCATGGTCAAACCACGTTTAATATCAGTGTTCGGTTTGGTTACAACCTCTACGGCCCCGGCTTCAAATGCGTCTAAAGTTATGGATGCGCCTTTTTTTGTTAACGCGCTGACTACCACTACAGGCAAAGGATACTGCGGCATCAAACGGCGTAAAAATTCAATTCCGTCCATCCGGGGCATTTCTACGTCCAGTGTAAGAACATCAGGGAGGAGATGAACAATTTTATCGCGTGCGATATAAGGATCCGAAGCGGTTCCAACAACTTCGATCTCCGGATCCTGAGAAAGTCCCTTGGTAAGTATTTCCCTGACCAGGGCAGAATCATCGACAATCAGAACTTTTATCTTTTTCATCCGCTCACCCTTTTTTTAAATTTTTTGGTATATTGCAGGTTTTATATACTTGAAAAAACCAAGGGAACGGTCTATTGTTTCCGTATGCCCGATAAACAGGTACCCGCCCGGCTCCAGGTAACGGTGAAACCGTTCCAGGAGAGACCGGCGGGTGGGGCTGTCAAAATAGATCATTACATTCCGGCAGAAGATAACATCAAACTTGCCTTTAAAAGGGTAACTGTCCTGGATCAGGTTCAGCCTTCGAAAGAGCACCTTATTTTTTAATTTTTGATGAATCGTCCAGTCGCCATCTTCGACTGAAATAAAATATTTCTGACGGTATGATGGCGGAACTGTTTCCAGTTGTTCTTTTGCATAAGTTCCTTTTATCGCTTTATCCAGGGAACTGATTGAAATATCCGTGGCTAAGATACTAAAATCCAATCCCTGGACCAAATTATCTAAAATAACCATAGCGGCTGTGTAGGGTTCTTCACCAGAAGAACATCCTGCGCACCAGACCTTAAGTTCCTTATCACCATTTTTTTCGAATGGTTTGGCAGCTTGGGGCAGCAATGTTTCCTTTATAAAGTCGAAGTGGTCTTTTTCACGAAAAAAAAAGGTATGGTTTGTAGATACCCTGTCGATGAGAATTAGAAGCGCGCTTCCGCTTTTTTCCTCAACTACATATTGGTAGTAATCCTTAAAACTTGTAAATCCGCCTTGCTGTAATACATGCTGCAGCCTTCCTGTAATTAAAGCTTGCTTTTGTTCATTCAGGCTAATTCCAAATTTATTGTAGATCAGACCGCTGATTAATTGGTATTCCTTTTGATTAAGCTGCATTTCGTTCAAATAAATTTCCCCTTAAGTCCCTTAAGTATATTTTTAAAAAGCAAACAAGGGGAATTTACCCCTTGTTTGCATCAGTTTTAAGGAAGACTTAGAAACGGCCAAAATCAGTGTCGTCTAAAGAAATTATTTCCTCAGGCCTTAATCTGGAAGCGGCTTTCTTTTGTCCGCTGTTGTTATCCCTCTTGAGTCCTGCCAGGGAAAGCCCTTGCTCCTGTGTGTGCTGCTTTTGAATCATCGATTGCAGCATTTGGATCATTTCGGGTGTTATCCCCTGTAGCAGTGCGTTTGCTGCGGGACTGCCGAAGCTTTGTTTTCTAAGCTTGAACTTGTGCAGGGTTTGTTTTAACTGGATTGCTTGACTGGAAAGTTCCTCGCTTGCCGAGGCCAGTTCCTGCGCACTGGCCATATTCTGCTGGGTTACTTTATCCACCTGTCCAAATGCATCGCTGATCTGATCGATGCCCAGAGCCTGCTCTTTTGAAGCCGAGGCAAGTTCACCGATAACATCAGTGGACTTTGTAGCTCCGATGGTTATTTCTTCAAGTGCCCTGGACGTTTCTTCGGCTATTTTTGTGCCGACTTCTGTTTTCTTAATTGAACTCTCAATCATTTCGGCGGTTTCTTTGGCGGCTTTGGCGCTGCGCTGGGCAAGGTTCCTTACTTCTTCGGCGACTACTGTAAAGCCTTTGCCGTGCTTGCCTGCGCGTGCCGCCTCAACTGCGGCGTTCAGGGCAAGAAGGTTTGTCTGGAAAGCTATTTCGTCGATTGCCTTGATAATCTTGGATACGTTGGATGAAGATTCGTTGATGTCATCCATTGCCTTGACCATGTGGGTCATATGCTCGGAGCCTTTTTCAGCGCATTTTACAGACTGGATAGCCAGTTGGTTGATCAAAGAGGCGTTTTCGGAAGTCTGTTTGGTCTGTTTGGACATTTCCTGCATTGAAGAGGAAATCTGTTCAAGCGAACTGGCTGACTCTGTAGCGCCCTGGGAAAGCGACTGGCTTGAATCCGATACCTGCTGAGCACCAGCGGCGACCTGATCGACCACGACAGTGACCTGGTTTAAAAGGTCATTCATACTGGATATTGTAGTGTTCAAAGCATCTTTGATTAAGACGAAGTCGCCCTTGTATTCTCCTTCCACCGAAACATCCATGTTTCCCTTGGCCATCTCCTGAAGGCATCTTACCGCCTCCTTCTTGATGATTTCATTTAAGGAATCAAGGCTTGTATTAAGAGAATCTTTGAGAATGGTATAATCGCCTTTGTAGTCTCCGGTCATTCTCACGTCAAGGTCGCCCTCGGCCATTGATTTCAGACAAGCGACGGTCTCATTAAGCGGGTTTACTACAGCATCGAGCATATGGTTCATGCCTTCGATAATCTTCCGGTATTCACCCTCATGCTGGGAACCGTCCGCCCTGGTTTCGAGCCTTCCATAAACACAGGCTGCGGCCAGCATATGCGCGTCTTCCGAACATTTTTGGATGGCCTCCATCGCTCTAGTATATGCCGGTACAAGTTCATCGTTCTCACATCTGCGAACAACCTGCTTGTATACGATAAGATCATCAAGTATTCCTTTGCTGATATTAGTAGTAGTACTCAAGATTTCCTCCATGCGATAATGAACATCATTTGTTGCCAGGGCTAGTTCATTCCAGACGCCGCTGTATTGTTTTTCTATTTTTTTGGTAATGTCGTTTAACGCCATCCTGCCGAGGACGTCGGTTAATTCACTTACCGGTTCGGCCATAGAATCAAACAACTGGTTCATTCCGTTGAGAATGTCAAGATAAGCTCCCTTAAGGCCGGAAGTATCGCCTCTTTTGGTGACAACCCCTGCCATCGCTGCCTGCGTAAGCACCTCAATATCGCTGATAACGCCTTTTAACCTGCCTGTCATGGTCTTAAGCGATTTCATCAACTGGTCGTTTTCGGATCTCACCTTAATATCAACCTCAAGGTTGCCGTCGGCTATTGCCTGGGCAGAGTCGGCTACCTGCTGGGTGGCGTCAATTAAAATGTTCAGGTTGTTCTTGATTTCATTGAAATCACCCTTGTATTCTTCAGTTATTCTCGGTGGCACGTCCCCTTTGGCGATCCGGTCGACGTACTCGGCTGACATTTTCAGAGGCCTTACAATTTCGTCTACGGCGTCATTTGTCCCGCGCAGAATCTTGCGCCAGACTCCTTGCACCCGGTTCAGATTAGCTCTTTGTTCCAGTTTACCTTCCTTAGCTGCTGTTATAACGACGCCTATTTCATCAACAAGGATTCCAATTTGTTCGATAAATGAATTCAGGTTGTTCTTAATCGTGTTGAAGTCACCCTTGTACTCATCAGTAATTATGGGAGGTGTGTTGCCTTGAGTCCACCTTTCAATATATTCTGCCGCCAGTTTCAAAGGAGTGGTTAAGGCATCAAGGGTATCGTTGATCCCCTGGACTATTTTTTTATATCCGGATATTTTATAGTTTTCGGGTTTGCCTCTTGTTTCAAGATTGCCATTATTGGCAGCCTCCATTATCTTGCTGATTTCTTCGACTGCTTTTACCTCTTCAGAGATATCAAGCATATATTCCATGCCGCCAACGATATTGCCGTTCCTGTCCACGATTGGCGAGGCTGTACAGCGGACTGGCAGATCACCGGAAGAAAGCTTTGCCACTGTATCTCCTTTAAATACTCCTTTTTCCTTTATTGCCCTGACAACATGGCAGTTTTGCGTATTGCAGCAGCCCATGTTGAACAGGTCATAACACTTTTGTCCATGGCATGCTTCTTGTGTTTTACCGACAAGCAAAGCCGCAGCTTCATTTACAAAATAGATATTCAGATCATTATCTACCGCTATAACCGGTGTGGGGATCTCGTTTAAAACTTTTGCTTTTCTGTTTATGTTACGCATATTCTTTTCAAGTTCTGTTATATCCTTGATTAAGCAAATGAAATAGGCTGCTTCTTTTTTACTTTTCTCGGCAAAAACAGGGGCAAGATCACATTCCAGAGTAAACTTCCTGTCACTAATGTTTGCCCGGACTTCAAAGCGTGCTTTCTTACCGTCCGCCAGAGCTTTTTCCAGCAGGCTGTCTTTTGTTTTAATAAATGTAGGTACCTGATTCCCGACTATTTTATCTTTAGTATATCCTGCCATTGCTGATAATATCTGGTTTACGTATAAGATGTTGTTGTCTTTCCCGATAATTAAAACAGGAGTGTCAAGTGAGTCAAATATGGAAAAGTCCTTATGATTGTTTTCAACCTTTTTTCCGTTTGTCTTTTCAGCAGTTTCTTCTGAACCGTTATGCATTTATTCATCCCCCTCATAAAGTAGTCTGTTGGCGTTGAGCAGAATTTTAACTTTATCGCCTACCTTGCCTAAACCCTGGATAAAATTGCTTCTTTCACTCCTCCTTATTTTGGGTGGCAGTTCTATTTCAGTTTTTGGTATGTCCAGAACTTCAGAAACCCTGTCAACGATTAGTCCTACTGCCTGCTCATTAATATTTATAACAACAATGCATGTGCGGTCATCATAGGGACGTTCTTCTATATCAAAGCGCAAACGTACGTCCATAACAGGTATAACTTTGCCGCGAAGGTTGATCACACCTTTGATAAAACCAGGCATGTCCGGAACCTGGGTAATATTCTGAATACCCACAATCTCTGTGACATATCTGATTTCGATGCCATATTCCTCTCTGTTCAGAACAAAGGTGAGAAACTTATCCTCCTGGGTGTCTTCATCTTCATAATCTTCCTCAAGCAGATCTGCTTCCAATCTTTCTTTAACGCTCACAGTCCCACCCCAATTTTTAATTATTTTCCACGGAACTTATTAAATCTTCAATGTCGAGAATCATACTGATATCACCGTCGCTTAAAATTGCGCAGCCCGAGATTCCTTTCGCATGCCCAAGGTAGGCCGGTAGTCCCTTAATGACAATTTGCTGCTGACCGATTAATTCATCTACAAATAGGCAGCATTTATTTTCTTCATTGGCTACAATCACTAATATCCCGTCAGAAAGTTCCTGGCGCAAAGGTTCTATATTATATAGTTCGTGCAGACGAAGGACAGGCAGAAGTTCTCCGCGAACACTTACAATTTCCAATTTATCAGGTGTATATGTAATCTGATCTGCCCTGGTCTGAAATGATTCTTTTATAGAAACAATTGGGATTATATAACGGGTTTGCCCGACTTTTACGACCATTCCCTCAATTATGGCAAGGGTGAGCGGGATACGGATAATAAACATGGCGCCTTTTCCTGGCTTGCTTCGGATATCCACCCGTCCTCGCAGCTTTTCGATATTTTTCTTGACCACGTCCATGCCTACTCCACGCCCTGAGATATCAGAAACTTGTTCGGCAGTTGAAAAACCCGGTTCAAAAATAAGTTTCCAAATTTCTTCATCTTTTAAATCATTGTCACCGTCATAGATTAACCCGCGTTCAACCCCCTTTTGCAATATTCTTTCCCTGTTCAATCCCTTGCCGTCATCTTCTACGATGATCCAAACTTCACCTAACGAGTGCTTTGCTTCAATTGTCAACCGACCGGTTTCCGGTTTTCCAACGGCCCTTCTTTCTTGAGGGTTTTCTATTCCATGATCCACGGCATTACGAATCAGATGTACCAGTGGATCAGAAATATGTTCTATTATTGTTTTGTCCACTTCTGTTTCCTCGCCGATTATTTCCAGGTTGACCTTTTTGTTTTCCTTATTGGCGAGGTCACGAACCAAACGTACCATTTTACGGAATGTTCCTCCCAGGGGAATCATTCTCATGGACATGGATACTTCTTGAATTTCCCTGGTTATTTTATCTAACTGGGTTACCGTTTTTTCAAACCTGTCTATTTGAAGGCCTCTCAAAGTTTGGTTGTTAACAACCATTGCCTCGGCGATAACAAGTTCTCCAACCAGATCCAGGAGTGTATCCAGTTTTTCAACATCAACTCTGATTGCCTGCTGTTGCCCGTGCTGAGGCTGTTTTTCAGGCGCAGCGTTCTCTTTTTTGTCTTCGATTGCCAACGTCTTTTTTACGGTTTCAGGTTGTGTTTGAGCTTGAGGGCTTTTTTCTTTCTTGTTTTCCGTATCTTCCTCCGTTATTTCCACCGGCTGAAAAGATGCTGTTTCAACTGATTTTTCGGCAGGAGGAACAATAAGTTTTTCAAGGTGTTTGACCAGTTCATCTATGCCTGGTATTTCAGGATCTTTACCATCGTTGATTAAAGCCATTGCGTTACGCAGAGCGTCAACAGCGATTAGCAGGAAAGAAGTAGTTACGGAGTTGCAGGATTGTTTCCCTTCTCTAATTTCTCCAAGGACATTTTCAACGTGGGAACTTACTTTTTCAAGCTGCTCAAATCCGAGAAAACCAGAGTTCCCTTTAAAACTGTGTATGAAACGGAAGCAATTATTTGCCAGTTCAAGATCGTCAGGCAGTCCTTCCAATTGAAGCAGAACGTTTTCCGCTTCGTCTAAAAGTTCATTTGCCTCTTCTATGAAACGTTCTGTAATCTCATTACTGTCAAGGATATCTTCGGAGTTATTTTCGGCAGGAATCTCATTGGGTTCGTTTAAGGGTTGGTTCACCAGTTCTTTTGCTTCAGTGGCAGGTAAGACGTTGTTTTCTTTTCTTTCAGAATCAACATGATTCCGGCAGGATAAAGAGTTAATTGTCTTTGTTAGTTCATTACCTATTTTTTTAGCGCTGTCTTCGAAGCCCGTATCGTTTTGCCGTTCATCCAGTACATCCAGAATATTTCTAATCAGGTCAACGGTGCAAATAAGAAGATCAACATGTCCGGGTTCAATAGCGACCTTCCCTTGACGCAAAATATCCAACAGCGTTTCTGCTTCATGTGTTACTCTGATTACATTATGAAGTTCCAGGAATGAAGCCGAGCCTTTAATGGAGTGAAATAAACGAAAAACGGTATTAAGGGCTTCCTGATCAATTTTCCCTGAATTAAGGGCGCTTTTTTCCATAATAATGATTTGTGGTTCCGCATCATCAAGAAGCTCGCGGCTATCGGCTATAAAAAACCTTAGCAGTTCCATTTTCTCAGCTAACAAATCGTTCACGGCTTATCCTTTTCACCCCCCGGGTTTCCTTTAATATTTATTTAATACATAACAGACGCCAAAAAGAAAAAAAGAGATAAATATTTCATCTCATATATAATCGGCACGTTTTAGTTTTCTAAACAGTTAAAAAGCAAGTATAGTCAATAAATTTTCGCCTGTTCTTTAATATTTGAAAGATGCGTAAATAGATTTCTTAAATTTGGGAGACTGTTGGAATGCATAAAGGATTGCATGCAGCAGGGAAGAACACTGATTGCAACAAACAGTGATTACACCTTTAAATAGGCTATAATATTTTTAATACCCGGGCGGCTTTACTTGAGGTGAGGAGGTTTTACTCATTAAGGAAATACGTGTACGTTATGTAAATCGCAATCACCAGCACCGTTTATACGGTGAGTGTGGTATAGTAATTGTTCGCTCTAAAGGACCCGGGCCGCGAAATATATTGGTCCGCTTTGACTCAGGTGAATTGGTAGTTGCGCCATGGGGAAACTGGCGCAAAGCAGAAGACAGACGGAAATAACAAAAAAAGCTGATAGCAGTTTCTACTTTGAAAATAAGCTTTTCATGATTTGTGGCGCCGCTGGCGGCATGGGGAACTATCCTGAAAATAAGTATCCGATAGGCACGGCAATATCAACGCTCACTCCGGTGCTTAAGCACCGACAGCAGCACGGCTTGCTTCGGACCGGACTAGC
>LDZT01004572.1_pt1 | contig 27991 bp, 23 predicted proteins | sample 615521 | NCBI WGS metagenome assembly LDZT01 (sample SAMN03408292, study PRJNA278302) | terrestrial metagenome | isolation source: oil reservoir sample SB1 | place: USA: Alaska, North Slope, Schrader Bluff formation | collected 2011-09 | reverse complement strand
CTACTGGTGATTTGGCTATAATCTTACCAGGCAGGATTTCCACCTGCTAAATATCGCGACCTAATCCTGGCCGCACCAGGCGAGACGCCTGTCCTACGATTATGGGGTAGAATCATCATTAACAGACATATGCAATACGCCCCTTTTTTCTCTTTTCTTCACGATATACTATATACGATATACGAAATACGATATACGAAATACGAACCAGTGCTTGATTTTAAATTAAAATAATGTTAAAATTACCAAGTAAAATTAATATTATCGAAAGGAAATAATTATGCCCCAAATAAAGTCAGCAATAAAAAGAGTTAAAACTTCTGAAAAAAGTCATTTAAGAAATATATCTTATAAATCAAAAATAAAAAGCAGCATTAAGAAATTCAATCTTACCTTATCAGAAAATAATAAAGAAGAATCTATTAAATATTTTAAAAATACTATTTCAATTTTAGACAAATCTGTTAACAAAGGCATCTTGCCTAAAAATACTGCTTCTCGCCAGAAATCAAACTTAACTAAAAAACTAAATACTTTGATAAAACCAGAACAAATCAAGAAGTCTACGCCTGCTGCCCCTAAAAAAGCTGCAGAAGCTGCTAAAAAACCGGTTGCTAAAAAAGCGGCAGCCCCTAAGAAAAAAACAGAGACTAAGAAAACAGCTAAAACCAAAGAAAAACCAATAGCTAAAAAGACAGTAAAAGCTGTAAAAAAACCGGTTGCTAAAAAAGCAGCAGCCCCTAAGGAAAAAATAGTAACTACAAAGATAGCTAAAACTAAAGAAAAACCGGTAGCTAAAAAAACTGAAACTACCGAAACAAAATCATAATTAAAAATTCAAAAAGATTTTTCCCAATTTGTAGGGGCACAATGAATTGTGCCCTCTCTGTCTTTATATTATTTCCGTTTACCCTGGGCACGATGCATCGTGCCCCTACAGCACACTTATTTCGGGCAGACACAAAGTCTGCCCCTACTTTTCTCTCTCTTATTTTCTTAACCAGCTAACCAAGTAACTAACTAACCAACTAACTAATTTTATACGCTACACGCTCTACACTATCAAGGCGTATGCAATACGCCCCTACTTTCTTCTGTTTTGTTTTTTCCTTAACTATATACTCGATACGAGATACGAGATACGAATCAGGCTTCTGATTTCTGAATTTTATCTTTTATTTTTTTTACTAAATACTATCCACTATTCACTAACGACTAATTTTCTGATTAATAATCTTCATAACCAATTCTTCTAAAATAATCTTTGGTTCCTTCTGGCTATCTTTAAATTCTAAGTCAGCAATATTTAATAATTCATAAGATTTACAAATTTCCTTAAAAGTATATTTTTTAGACTGTTTTATTATTTTTTCGACAACAAAGTAAGGAAGTTTTAGTTTCTTCTCTACTTCTTTAAAGTTAAATCCTTTTGTAAGTAATAATTTTGTTTGAAGTATAAGCTTTATTTGCCTGTATATCATAGCAAATATGGATAAATGATGAAGGTTGCCTTGATTTAACTTCACCAAGCCATCTACTGCATTTTTTACATCTTTATCTCCAACAGAATCTAATACTTTGAATATATTAACTGCCTCTGAACCACCAATCGTTATCATAACATCTTCTTTTTCTATTATTTTTTGATCTTTCGTATAAATATCTATTTTTTCTATTTCATTAAAAAGACGGCCTAAATCAAAACCAACTATAGATTGTAAATAAAATAGAGCCTCCTGAGTAATTTTTTTATTACTCTGCCTGAATTTAGATTTTATCCATAAGACTATTTTTGCTTTATCTGTTATGCTAAAATTTGCTGCTATCCCTACCCTTTTAATTGCTGTGATTAATTCTTTGTTTGGGCTACTCTCTTTATAAATGATTATTAGAGTTGAAAAATTGTTTTTTAAACTTGGCCGGTTAAAATATTCTATTAATTTTGTCTCATCATTTTTGTTAATCTTTTCTGCTTCCTTTATTACTAATAATTTATGTTTCGACACCATAGGCAATGTTTCTAAATCATTTATTACCTCATTTATAGATAATTTATCACCATAAAAAACCTTATAATTTAACTCTCTATAAGCAGAATCAACTAATCTGCTTCTAAGTTTTTTTAAAATGTCTTCTTTTAAATAATTCTCTTTTCCGTAAAACAGGTAAATAGGATATATTTTCTCTTGTTTCGTAAGGTTTAATATATTTTCGTAATTCATATATCTTCCTTGGTTCATCTTAATTATTTCCTCTCAGTGTTCTTATCCAATATTCCTGGCCATTTGTTCTTATAATGACTGTTCCATTTTCATCTGTTCGGTATATTTTTATATTTTTATCCTCTAACCTTTCTATAACTTTTTGCGAAGGATGACCAAAATTATTTTTCCCCACAGTAATAACCGCAATTACTGGATCAACCTTATCTAAAAATTCCAATGTAGTGGAAGTTGAACTTCCATGGTGACCAAGTTTTAAAACATCACTATTTAATCTATTTTGCCAAACTAATAATCTTTTTTCCGCTTCCCTTTCAATATCTCCGGTAAATAAAAAATTTGAATTTTTATAATATAATTTTACCACAATCGAATGGTTATTAAAATCAGAATCGTTATCTAAATTTGAAGTATGTGGAGGATTAAGTATAAGCATCTCCATATTTTTACTAAAAATATAATTATCTCCCGATTTAGTTTGATAATATGGAATATTCTTTTCTTTTATAGTTGAAATAAATTCCCTATATTCTGAAACATCACAAATAAATCCGCTATCTAAGACCGCATCTACTTTAAGTCGTCTAAGAATAGGCAATAATCCTTCTAAATGATCCAAATGAGGATGTGTTAAGATTAGCAAATCAATCTTATTTATCCCTTTTCTTCTCAAGTAAGGTATAACGATTTTACTTCCCACATCAAAATCACTTTGAGGGGTGCCTCCCCCATCAATTAAGATATTTATCTTGTTAGGGGCTTCAATTAAGATGCAATCTCCTTCTCCGACATTTATAAAATTTACTTTGAGGTTGTCTGCCGGATAAAATATTTGAACAATAATTATTAGCAATGTAATCGATAATACAATTAAAGCAGTTTTTTTCTTTATTTTCTGCGATAGTGTTTTTTTACAGAACATTTCAATAATAAAAAATACCGTTAAATAATATAAAATAATTACCAATATTGAAGGTTGAGCAACATAAACATAGGCAAAAGGAAGCAAGGAAAATGATTTAGCTATTAAGGTTATTAGATTTAATAACAAATAATTTATATTGGCAATTACACCAGCCAGAGAGATGCTTACCATTCCGATAAAAAAAGTTACAAATCCTAATATTACCGTTATCCCGGTTAAAGGAATAATAAATATATTAGAAACAATGGAGATTATCGATACTTTATTGAAAAAATAAGCGGAAAGCGGAAAAATACCTATCCAGGCAGCTGTTGAAACTGCTAAAGGATTTCTAATCCAGACTACTATTTTGGAATACAATTCTTGCAAGATTGGTGATAAATTTATAATAAAAAAAGTAACTATAAAGGATAAGAGAAAACCTGCATCATATAATATTAAAGGATTTAACAATAAGATTAAAAATGCTGCAAAAAAAAGAGAAATATTAAGATTTCTATTTCTATTAATTAATTTTCCTCCTATTAATATAATGAACATAATGGTCGCTCTTAACACAGAAGGACGATAGCCGGTGATAGAGGCATACATTATTAGAATTAATATCAAAGTAATCAGTTTGAGCTTCTTCGGTAACCGCAATACACTTAGGAAAGCAAGCAAAGCCATAGCAATTATTCCTACATGTAGACCTGAAACTGCTAATATATGCATAATTCCTGCTTCGGTAAAAACTTCTTTTAAAGCAGGAGGGATAAAATTTTTTTCTCCCAATAGCATACCAATAAGAAGATAATTATAAGGCGGTGTCAGGGTCTGTTTTGTAATCTCTTTTATTTTATCTCTCGCGGATAAGGAGAAAGATACTAAAAAATTCGAATCATCTTCTCCTATTTTTGAAATGTCTCTTTCCTGCCAGATATTAAGGTAAGTAAAGATTTTTTCTCGAGCTAAATATAATTCATAATTAAACTCACCAAAATTCTTCTGTTTTATAGGTTTCTCTAATTTCCCTTTAATTTTTAACACATCTCCGTATTCATACGGACAATCCCCCAAATAGGTATTAACCAATATTAGGCCCTGTGTTCTAATGCTGCAATCTCCTTTTTCTATTTGATTTGCTCTTACCTTAAAAGATATTTTCTCTTGATTGGGATAATATTCTTTGTCTAAAACCGTACAAACAATGGTTAACTTCTTATTTTCTACAAAATTTGCTATATGGTTAGCCCCAATAGGATTAGAATTAAGGTTATAATTGAATATGCCGATTAAAAATATTATTAAAAATAATAAAGCAGTGGTTATATTCCACTGCTTTACAAAACTTATAATAGAAATTAATATCAACAATATTATAATCGAAAACAAAAATATCAGATCAATATTAATGAATTTACCATAAATTATTCCTATTATATATAGAGCTAAAATTATAGGTAAGGGTCTAATAACCTTATATTTGCTATCTGGAGATATGTGTTTTATTGGACACAAATTATATCTTTAATTCCTTCAAATTTTTTTTCTCCAATTCCGGAAACATTCTTTATATCATCAATAACTCCGAAGAATCCATTCTGATTTCTATATTCTATTATTCTTTCTGAAAGAACCGGTCCAATTCCGGGCAAACTCTGTAACATACTAGTATTAGCCGTGTTAATATTGATTTCCCCGGATATAGAACCCGAAGAAGAAGAAGAAGAATACATGACCTCTGCATTGTTATCTATATTTTTATTGATTTCTTCGCCGTTTTCGTTATATATTTTATAAGGAACAATTATTTTCTGTCCATCCTTGAGAAGAGCAGCAAGGTTAATCAAATCCAGGTTGGCTTCTTCGGTTACTCCTCCTGCGATTTTTACTGCATCAACAATTCTATCGGTTGATTTTAATTGATAAACTCCAGGGTTTTTAACTGCACCAGTGATATGAATAATTACCGGTGGAATTTCTATTTGCATTGCAGCAGGCTTATTTTCTGAAATATCTGAAGCACGATTTATGGTAAAATTATCTTCGCTATTAATGTTTTTATATAGAACTATTCCTCCGCCAATTATTATTACTATTAATAACAAAATTATGGTAATTTTTTCTTGATTGGAAAGGTTAAACATAATTATTTATACTCCTTACTTCTATAGAGATTATACTTTTAAACTAAAAATTACATGCAAAAATCATTATAATAATTTACCGATTAGCCAATTCACCAATTGACCGATTAGCCAATTCACCAATTAAATTAGTCGTTAGTGAACGAACGGTATTAGAGCGAAAAGTGTAAAGCTAAAAACGAAAAACCAAAGCTCAAAACTTAAAATTAAGAAAATGTTTATATATGGAAGCGCGACTAATAAAATTGAAACTAAAGAATTAGCAAAAATATTAGGTTCTAGCATATTGACTCTCAAAGGGAAAAATAAGTTTTGAATTTTAAATTATGGTTTTGCGTTTTTCGATTTAAGTTTTTAGCTTGATTTTATTTTTAAAGTATCTCTTTGCTTCACCTACAGTATATAGTGATCCGGTTATACATATTAGATCATCTTTTTTGGATTTCGATAAAGCACAGTTTATGGCCTGAGGAATATTTTCAGTAACTATTATTTTATTCTGATCTATATATTGTGCCGCTTCTTCAGCGATTTTCAGAGGATTAGTTGCCCGAGGGTTTTTTGCCTTAGTAGTAATAATTAAATCGGCGTTAGGCACTAATATTTGTATCATCTTTTTGTAATCTTTGTCACCAAAAATAGCTAATACCAAAATAAGCCGGTGATAGGAAAATATCTCTTTTAGGGCATCTCGCACTACCTTTACTCCATTGGGATTGTGTGCCCCATCTAATACTAATGTAGGATTATTCCGAATGATTTCCAATCTCCCTGTCCATTTAACTTTTTCCAATCCGACCCTTATTGCTTTTTCAGTAATGTTTACTCCTCTAATTTTGAGTGCTTCTATGGCTGTAATAGCAGTAGCAGAATTGTCTGCTTGATGTCTGCCTAATAAGGGAGTATGAAGATTTTTATACTCATTATATATTCCTTTTAAATCGAATATTAGGCCCTTAATATCAGATTTTACTATTTTGTATATTATTTCTCTTCCTACGCTATAAATAAGGGAATTTTTCTCATCGGCTATTTTCTTGATCTCATTATAGGCCTCTTCATATTGGTTAGAGGATATTACAATCCCCTCCGGTTTAATAATCCCTCCCTTTTCCCTGGCAATTTCTCCTAAACTGTTTCCTAATTTGTCCATATGATCATAATCGATATGAGTAATGATAGAAATTAAAGGTTCGCAAACATTTGTAGCATCTAATCTTCCACCTAATCCTACTTCTAAAACCAAAAAGTCTACCTGCTCTTCAAAAAAATAGAGAAAAGCCATAGAAGTTATAACTTCAAAGAAGGTGGGGTGACCGTAGGAAGGTGTATTGGCAACCTTTTCTATGTAAGGTTTGATTCTTTCTAATAGCTCACTTACTTTTTTTCTGTCTATTGGTTTACGATCAATTTCGATTCTTTCGGTAAAATCAACTAAGTGAGGAGAAGTATAGAGACCAACTTTATAACCATCAGATTGAAGAATTGAACTAATTAAAGAACATGTTGACCCCTTTCCATTTGTCCCGGCAACATGAATTATTTTTAATTTTTTATGAGGTTCGCTTAAAAGATAAAGTAAATATTTTATGTTTTTCAATCCTAATTTTATGCCATATTTAGTTAAATCATAAATATAATCTAATGCTTCTGAATAAGTTATCACATTTGCCTCACTATTTAGTTAGTTAGTTGGTTAGTTGGTTACTTAGTTAGTTGGTTACTTAGTTAGTTGGTTAAGAAAATAAAAGATTAATTCGTATATCATATATTGTTAATAAGAAATTATTAAATAAAACCTAACATTCAAGACAAGAAAAATAAACAATTAATTTGATTTATTTGTCATTGCGAGCTCCGATTTATCGGAGCGTGGCAATCTCAGTTTTGATAATTTTACAAGCAGGTTTGATAAATCAAGCCCCTACTTCTTTCTCTTTTTTATTTTCTTTGCTAAATACTATTCACTAACGACTAACGACTATTTACTATATAAGGATTTTAGGTTATTTTCTAATCTTTCTTTAATATCTCTTAAATCATTTGCTTTATTTCTTTCTTTTTTAACAATATCTTCCGGGGCCCTGGATAGAAAATCTTTATTATTTATTTTTTTGAAAATTACATTAAGCTCACTATTTACTTTATTTAATTTTTTCTCTAAACGGGCTATCTCCTCTGAAATATTTATTATACCTTTTAAGGGAATAAATATTTCAACCCCTTCTAAAACAGCTGTAGCCGAATACTCTGGTTTTTTAATCCCCTTTCCTACTTCTAACGATTTTGTTTTAATCATAGTTTCGATATAACAAATATTTTCTTCTATTATTAAGTTTATTTTATCTTTTTCGTTAATATTTAAATATAAATCGATTTTTTTGTTATACGGAATATTCATATCTGACTTAATATTTCGGATAGCTTTAATAATACTCATTATTTTTTCCATCTTGTTTTCTGCATCTTTATTCTCATATTCTTCTTTGTATCCTGGCCAGGGTGAAACCATAATACTTTCCCCTTTATGAGGCAGCTTTTGCCATATTTCTTCAGTTATAAAAGGCATAAAGGGATGCAAAAGCCTTAAGGTATTTTCTAAAACAAACCACAGAATATATTGAGAAGTTCGTTTTTCTATCGCATCCTCTTCTTGATATAATCTTGGTTTAATGAATTCTATATACCAATCACAAAACTCGTTCCAGGTAAATTCATAAATTATTTTGGCGGCTTCTCCATATTTATATTCATTAAGACACTCAGTGGTTTTTTTTATTGTTTCATTTAACTTGCTGATTATCCATTTATCAATTAATGTCATTTTTAATTTATCTTTTTCTATTTTGTCAATATCGAAATCTTCGAGATTCATTATAGAAAATCTTGATACATTCCATATTTTATTAGTGAAATTTCTAAATCCTTTAATTCTCTCTTCAGAAAGACAAATATAATTTCCCTGAATAGTTAGAGAGGCAAGGGTAACACGTAGAGTATCAGCGCCATATTCATCAATCACAGTTAAAGGATCTAAAACATTCCCTTTTGATTTACTCATCTTTTTACCTTCTGCATCTCTAATTAGGGGATTTATATAAACTTGCTTAAATGGAACTTCACCGCGAAACTTTAAGCCCATCATTATCATTCGAGCCACCCAAAAGAAAATAATATCAAAACCGGTAACTAATACTGATGTCGGATAGAAACATTTTAAATCTTCTGTTTCTTCTGGCCAGCCTAAGGTAGAAAAAGGCCACAAAGCAGAGCTAAACCAGGTATCTAAAACGTCCGGATCTTGTACTAAATTATGGCTTCCACATTTTTTGCAGATCGTAGGATCTTCAGTTTCTGCCATTACCTCTCCGCAATCTTGACAATACCAGACCGGGATACGATGTCCCCACCATAACTGACGTGAGATACACCAATCTTTAATATTTCTCATCCATTCATAATATACTTTGTCCCAGCGAGAGGGAATAAATTCAATTCTATCCTCCTCTACAGCAGAAATAGCAGGTTCAGCAATTTCTTTCATCTTAACAAACCATTGTTTCGAAAGATATGGTTCAATAATAGTTCCACATCTGTAACAATGACCGATAGAATGCTTATATTCTTCGATCTTATTTAATAAACCTTTTTTTCTTAATTCATTCAAAACTCTTTCCCGACATTTAGTTACGGATAAATTTTTAAATTTTCCTGCCTGTTCATTCATGGTACCGTCACTATTTAATAAATTAATCATGGCAAGGTTGTGACGTTTGCCTAATTCAAAATCATTTAAATCATGGGCAGGAGTTATCTTTACTGCACCAGTTCCAAATTCAAGGTCAACGTAACTATCAGCTATTATCGGTATTTCCCTATTCATTAAAGGCAATATGGCAGTTTTTCCAATAAATTTTTTATATCTTTTATCATCAGGATGAACAGCTACTGCAGTATCACCAAGCATTGTTTCAGGACGGGTAGTAGCAACAGTTATAAACTCACCTTTAGAATCTTTTATAGGATAATTTATATAATATAAATTTGCATCTTCTTCAATTGATTCAACCTCAATATCAGCCAGAGCAGTCTGGCATCTTGGACACCAATTTATTACATAATTTTCTCGATATATCAGTCCTTCTTTATACAATTGTACAAATACCTTTCTAACAGCCCGGGAAAGACCTTCATCTAAAGTAAACCGTTGTCGAGACCAATCGCATGAACATCCCAATTTCTTTAATTGATTTACAATATTATTTCCGTATTTTTCCTTCCATTTCCATACTCTTTCTACAAATTGTTCTCTTCCTAAATCGTATCTGCTTTTCCCTTCTTTAGCAATTTCTCTTTCTACTACATTTTGAGTAGCAATTCCGGCATGGTCAGTCCCTGGCAGCCAAAGAGTATTGTAGCCTTCCATTTTTTTCCATCTAATTAAAATATCTTGTAAAGTATTATTTAAAGCATGTCCGATATGCAATGATCCTGTAACATTGGGTGGGGGTATAACGATAGAAAAATTATTTTCTTTATTATTATATTTTGCTTTAAAATAATCTTTTTCTAACCAGAATTTATACCATTTTTCTTCAACTTTTTTAGGATTGTATACTGAAGATATTTCAGTATCTATTTTTTTCATTATCTTTTCCTCCTTAAGCTTAAAAACAAAAACTCCTTTCGTTTCTCAAAAGGACGAAAGGAGTCTATCCGCGGTACCACCTTAATTCCTGTCTAAGAATATTCTATAATATCTATATTAAACAGGCTCTCAATGTTTAAGTTATAACGTAACTATCGGTTAATCCTACTCTTGTTTTTCAGATTAACAGCTTAGGGATGACTTTCGAACAAAATTATAGCCAACTTTATTCTACTCTTCCCCTTAAAACTTTTCTCTTAATTTTAACATATATTACTATAAGTAAGATTATAAGTCAAAAAAAATACTAATTCCCCAATTTTCCAATCCACCAATTAACCAATTAAGAAAAAATAACAAAATACTTGTTTATTTGGTCAAGTCATTTATTTAATTAAAACTAACAAAAATTCAATGTCATTCCCGTGAAGCTTGTCCTCGACCTGATCGGGGAACGGGAATCTATCTTTCTTTATTCCTTTTGGGTGTACCTAACGCAGCTTTTTTTTCATCACGGCAACGCCGTAATGCTAAATACTGTACGCTATACGCTAAACTATTCGCTAACAATTATTTTAACTGGCCAACTAGTAAGCTTAATTGACCGGAAAACCGGTATACTGAATTAATTGGAGAATTGGTAAATCGGTCAATCGGTCAATTATAAGCACTTGCATCTTGAAACTTGCAGCCTTCTCCTCTCTTCACTATACACTATATACTCGATACTATATACTGTTCTTATAATCCTAAAAAGGGCTTCTAGTAAGGGCGTTTTTTAAAACTTCATCTAAATTATTTACCATAATAAATTTTAACCTTTTTTTAATATCATTAGGTAAATCTTCTAAATTATTAAAATTATCTTTAGGAATTATAATAGTTTTAATACCAGATTGATAAGCGGCAAGTATTTTTTCCTTTAAGCCTCCTACCGGTAAAACCCTTCCTCTTAGGGTAATTTCGCCAGTCATTGCTACATCTTTTCGAATCGGAATCTCGGTAAGTGAAGAAATTAAAGAAGTAGCCATTGTTATACCAGCAGATGGACCATCCTTAGGAATCGCTCCTTCTGGAATATGAACATGAATATCACAATTTTCGTAAAACTTATTATCTATCTTAAATTTTGCTGCTCGAGAACGAGCGTAGGTTAAGGCAGCTTTCCCTGATTCTTGCATAACATCTCCCAGTTGTCCGGTAAGGGTTAATTTGCCTTTTCCGGGCATTACTATAGTTTCCACTGATAATACTTCTCCGCCGATTTCAGTCCAGGCTAAACCTGTTGCCAAACCAATAGCATCTTCTTTTTCAATTTTATCAATTTTATATTTGGGTATTCCCAAATAATTTTCTAAGTTTTTTAGGCTGATTCTAACTCTTTTATTTTTATTCTTTTTAAAATAAACTACGTTTAAAGCAACCTTTCTACATATAGATGATATTTCTTTTTCTAAGCCCCTTACTCCTGCTTCACGAGTATATTCTTTGATTATTTTTTTCATTGCCTTTTCTGATACCTCTATATCATCTTTTTTAAAGCCATGATTATTTAATTGTTTTGGTAATAAAAATAACTGGGCAATCTGTAATTTTTCATACTCAGTATAACCAGGAATGTTAATCATCTCCATCCTGTCTCTCAAAGAATAAGGTATTTCATCTTCATTGTTAGCAGTGGTGATAAACATTACCTCAGAAAGGTTAAAAGGTACTTCTAAATAATGGTCTCTAAAAGTGTTGTTTTGCTCAGGGTCTAATACTTCTAAAAGAGCAGAAGCGGGATCACCTCTAAAATCTGTACTCATTTTATCGATCTCATCCAATAAATAAACAGGATTCTTAGTCTTTGCGTTAACTATCCCTTGGATAATTCTTCCCGGCATAGAACCTATATAAGTTTTTCTGTGTCCGCGTATCTCTGCTTCGTCTCGTACGCCTCCCAAAGAAGCTCTTACAAATTTTCTACCCATTGCCCGGGCTATTGATTTCGCCAATGATGTCTTGCCTACTCCCGGAGGCCCTATTAAACACAAAATTGTCCCTATTTGTTTATTGCTCAATTTTTTAACTGCTAAGTATTCTAAAATTCTTTCTTTAATATCTAATAAACCATAATGGTCCTTATCTAAAATATTTTTTACTAATTTTATATTTAATTTCTCTTTAGTTTTTTCGTTCCAGGGGAGGGATATGATCCATTCTAAATAATTTATTATTACCCCGCTCTCGGCAGATAAAAGCGGTATTTTTTCTAAACGATTTGTTTCTTTGATACACTTCTCTTCCACTTCTTTGGTAAGTTTCAGAGAAAATATTTTCTCTTTAAATTCATCAGCTTCTGAAATATTTTCTTCATTATCTCCTAATTCTTTTTTTATTTCTTTTAATTGCTCTTTTAGATAATAATCTTTTTGGTAATTTTCTAATTTTACTTCTACTCTTTCTCGTATCTTTTTTTCTAATTCTAAAATACTTATCTCTTTTTTTAATATAACAATTAATTTCTCCAGTCTTTCCAAAGGATTAACTATTTCTAACAAATTTTGTTTTTCTTTTACCTTTAAAATTAAATTTGAAGCAATTATATCGGCTAATTTATCTGGTTTTTCAATATTCTTTATTGACAGCATCATTTCAGAAGGTAATCTATTGTTTAATTTTAAATATTGTTCGAATCTATTGATTGTCAATCTCATTAAGGCTTCTATTTTTAGATTTTTACCGTTTTTAACTTTTATTTTTTCTACTTGTACTTTAAGAAAATTATTAAATCTCTCTGCATTTTTGATTTTTGCTCTACCGAGTCCTTCCACTAATATTTTTATGGTATCATCTGGTAGTTTATAGATTTGTACTATCTTGGCAATTGTTCCGATAGAATATATATCTTCAACTTTTGGTTTTTCTACCTCTGGATCTCTCTGAGCTGCAATAAATATTAAGCTTTTTAAATTTATTGCTTCTTCTAAAGCATTAACAGATTGTTCTCTCCCAACAAAAAGAGGAATAATCATATTGGGAAAAACAACTAATTCTCTTAGTGGTAATAAAGGTAGTATATTTTTGTCTAAGCTTTTTATATTTTTGTTATTCATGTAGAATATTCAATCTCCCTTTTTTTCTTTCGCATCGCGACACGCGATAATAATCAATTATAGTTTTCATCTTTTATTTTCTTAACGAGATACGGTTCACGAGATACGGGATACGGGATCACGCTGTTTCTTTTCTTAAACCCTCTCTATATCTTTTTATTTCAGGCATCTGTCTCTTTTTCACAACTTCTTTGTTAATAGTGCATTTTTCAATATTTTTCTCCGAAGGTATCTGGTACATTATATCTAATATTGAATCTTCCATAATTGAACGCAAGCCCCTTGCTCCTATTTTTCTTTTTATACTTTCTTCCACGATAGCCTCTAAAGCTCCGGAGGTAAGATTAAGTTCCACACCTTCTAATTTAAATATCTTTTTATACTGTTTTACTATAGCATTTTTGGGCTGGGTTAATATTTTTATTAATGTGTCTTTATTTAAAGCTTCTAACGTAGAAACTATATGTAATCTCCCAACTAATTCGGGAATTAAGCCATACTTTATAAGATCTTCCGGTAAAACATTTTCCATTAATTTATAATTTCTTTCTTTATTATTCTTACTTTTTATATCTGCTTTAAATCCAATATTATTTTTGCCCATTCGGTAATTTATTATGCTTTCTAATCCCTCAAAAGTTCCCCCACAAATAAACAATATTTCCTTGGTATCTATCTGAATATTCTTTTCTTGCGGGTGCTTTCTCCCTCCGTAAGGTGGTACGCTTGCAACCGTACCTTCTATAATTTTTAAAAGAGCTTGCTGTACTCCCTCTCCCGATACATCTCTGGTTATTGATGGATTCTCAGATTTACGGGCTATTTTATCAATTTCATCTATATATATTATTCCCTTTTGGGCTAAATTTATATCGTTGTCTGCTACCCTCAGTAAATTTAACAAAATATTTTCTACATCATCACCTACATATCCCGCTTCAGTTAAAGTTGTAGCATCAGCAATAACAAATGGTACATTTAGTTTTTTAGCTAAAGTCTTGGCTAACAAGGTCTTTCCACACCCAGTAGGACCGATTAACAGAATATTGCTCTTTTCTAATTCTATCTCTTCCCTCTCTTCCCTTGTCTTATCTATTTTTTTATCTTTTTTATCTAATCTATCATTATTATTACTTTTGATTCTTTTGTAGTGATTGTATACGGCAACTGAAAGTATTTTTTTTGCCTTATCTTGTCCTACTATATATTCATCTAAAAAACTTTTAATTTCTTTAGGGGAAGGGACATTGCTTAAATCAAATGACTTGTCTTCTCTCTTTCTTCTATCTAATATAATATCATTACATACTTTAATACATTCATCACATATACAAACACCAGGACCTGCAACTATTTTATATACTTCATCTTGACTTTTACCACAAAACGAACAATTCATTAATTTTCAACTCCTCTCTTTTCTCGTATTTCGTATATCGTTAAAGCTTTTTGATCAAACTTGAAGTCATTCTACTAATGTGATCTAATTTTTCAGCCAGTTTTGCTTCTTCAATTTCATTTATATATTTTAACTCTTTTGCAATAATTATCTGTGTTTCTAATTCAGCACAACTTCCTAAAGTGATAAACAAAAATTGTTTATACTCTTTATTGTGAAACCTTTTAAATCCTTCGGCAATATTAGAAGGAATGGAAATTGCAGAACGTCTTAATTGTGAAGTTAAACTGAACAATTCTTCTTTGGGAAATTTCTTAGTTAGTGTGTAAATATCAGTAACGATCTCTATCCCTTTTTGCCAAATTCTTAAATCTTTAAAACTTTTTATTTTTTCTTCCATTTTTCTCCCATTCTACATACGATATACTATTTTTTCATCTATTTTGTTTTCATCTTAATACGATATACGATATACGATATACGATATACGCTATTTTACTGCTTCTTCTTTACTTTTAATTACTTCATCAACCAATCCGTATTCTTTAGATTCTTGAGCAGTCATATAGAAATCTCTATCAGTATCCTTCTCAACTTTTTCAAATTTCTGGCCGGTATGGTAAGTTAATATTTTGTTTATGGTATCTTTAATTCTTTTCAGCTCTCGAGTCTGTATCTCGATATCTGTAACCTGACCCTGCGCTCCACCTAATGGCTGATGAACCATAACCCTTGAATTAGGCAATACAAACCTCTTCCCCTTTGTACCCGAAGCTAAGATTAAAGCCGCACCGCTTGCAGCCATACCTATACATATGGTCGCAACATCAGATCTTATATATTGGATAGTATCATAAATAGCAATAGTAGAACTTACGGAACCACCAGGGCTATTAATATAGATAAAAATATCCTTATCAGGGTCAGTTGCTTCCAAAAATAATAATTGGGCAATTATAGTATTAGCTGTCGCGTTATCTATTTCTGTTCCTAAAAATATTATTCTATCTTTTAGTAAGCGTGAATAAATATCATATGATCTCTCCCCTCGAGGAGTTTGCTCTACTACAATAGGAACTAAAGTCATTTGGATTTGTCCTCCTTTTTAGAATTTATTGTTTTTATTTGTTTATTTAAAAAATTGATTACTTTTTCTCTTTTTATACTTTCTTTTAGACCGTCTAAATTGTTATTTTTTTTGAAAGTAGCTTCCACTTTTAAAGGATCTTGTTTCATCTCTTTAGCAAGAATCTTAATTTTATCTTTAACTTCCTTTTCAGTAACTTGAAGATTCTCTACTTGACTAATTTTATCTAAAACTAATTCTTGCTTTATCCTTTTTTCTGCGACAATTTCATATTCTTTTTTAACTTTTTCGTCATCAGTCTTAATACTCTTATAATAATCCTGTAAAGATAAACCTTTAGATTTTAAATCATCTTCTAAAGATTTCATCATATATTCCATTTCTCTTTCAATTAATACTTTTGGAACTTTTACTTCACAAATATCCGTTACTTTTTCTAATAATTTACGTTCATAATTATTTTTATTCACCGTTTCAATTTGTTTCTCTAATTTATCTTTAATATCTTTTTTAAAATCATCTAAAGTTTTATAATTACCCACTGTTTTAACAAAATCTTCATTTAATTCAGGTAGCTCTTTTTCTTTTATTTCAATTACTTTTACCTTGTAGATAATTTCTTTACCTGCTATTTTTTTATCCTTAACATCCTTGGGAACTAAAACCTTTATCTCTTTTTTATCTCCTGCCGAACAGCCTACAAGTTTCTTATTAAATTCAGGTGGCATATTTTTTCCTAATTGAATAATTTGTTTTTTAACCTTACTTCCTTCTACTACTTTTCCCTCAATATATCCTTCGGAATCAACTACCAGAAAATCGCCTTCTTTTACTTTACGGTCTTTAACGACTTTTAATTGAGCTAAATTTTCTTGAATTCTTATTATTTCGTTTTCTATATCACTATCTGTAACTTTTATATCTTCCTTTTGAATACTAATTTTATCAAAAGAGCCCAGTTTTACTTCCGGTTTTACTTGAACAGTTGCCTCAAATATTAATGGTTTATCTTCTTCTATTTGTATTACCTTGATTTCCGGTTGATTTATTGGTTGGATATTATTTTTGTTTATAGCTTCGAGATAACATTCCGGAATTAATTTTTCAGCAGTTTTTTCATAAAAATATTCTTTCCCTAAATGTAGGTTTAAAATATTTTTAGGGATTCTACCCTTTCGGAATCCTGGTATTTTTATTTTATAAGATGTATCATTGTATACTTTATCTAAATTACTATTTACTTTTAACTTGTCCATTTCGATCTTAAGTTTCACTTCATTTTCTTTTTGCGTCGTAATTTCTACTTTTACCATTACATATAACCTCCGACAATATAATAATTCCCCGATTAGCCAATTCTCCAATTCACAGATTAACCGATTAACCGATTCTCCAATTTATCGATTAATTAGTCTACCAATTTACTAGTTACCCTATTAACCAGTAGTTCGTTTTCTAAATACTTTTACATTTTCCTCCGTCATTACGAGGGAGCGAAGCGACCGAAGCAATCCCTTGATTTGTAAAGACTTGGGATTGCTTCGCTATCGCTCGCAATGACATTTCTTTTTCTTATTTCTGTCTCCTAATTTCTGGATTCTGTCCTCTATTTCTTTAACCAGCCAACCAGATAACTAACTAACCAACTAACTAATTTTACACGCTATACGCTAGTCTTATTCTACAATTGCAACAAAGCCGCAAAATTATTTGCGGCTGTTTTTATCTATTTTAACTAAATTTTACAAATTTCATAAATTAAAATACTTATATTTTCTTATCGTATTTTTTGGTGCGAAGGGCGGGACTCGAACCCGCATGGAGTTACCCACTGGATCCTAAATCCAGCGTGTCTACCAATTCCACCACCCTCGCATTTTTATTTTTTGGTGGGCCGTACAGGACTCGAACCTGTGACACCCTGATTAAAAGTCAGGTGCTCTACCACCTGAGCTAACGGCCCACAAATTAAAAATATTAAATGCTTATACAAAATATAGTATCGAGTTAAAAAAGAGAAGGAAAAGATAGAAAAAAGTTTACATTAACTACATAATACTATATTTTTTAGTGAAATTCTACTATTATGCTTGGCGCGCTCGGAGGGACTCGAACCCCCAACCATCGGATCCGAAGTCCGCAGCTCTATCCAATTGGGCTACGAGCGCAAATTGGTAATCTGGGGTGAGCGAGGGGATTTGAACCCCCGACCTCTGGAGCCACAATCCAGGGCTCTAACCAGTCTGAGCTACGCCCACCATATTTTATTTTAAAATGGCGCGCCTGGAGGGAATCGAACCCCCAACCTACGGATTAGAAGTCCGTTGCTCTATCCTATTGAGCCACAGGCGCGAGATATTACATTGGAGCGGGAAACGGGTCTCGAACCCGCGACAACTAGCTTGGAAGGCTAGTGCTCTACCAACTGAGCTATTCCCGCAAAGTCGGGGCGAGAGGATTTGAACCTCCGACCCCCTGCTCCCAAAGCAGGTGCGCTGCCAAACTGCGCTACACCCCGAAACAAAAGCTATTATATAAGAAATATATATATAAGTCAATTATAAAACAGCAAAAATTAACCAATTTACCGATTCCCCAATTCTCCAATTAAGATTGAAATTAATTAACTATTCGAGATATATATTTAAATTTTAAGTTTTGAGCTATGGTTTTGCGTTTTACGCTTTTCGTTTTTCGCTAAATACGCTTTCGCAGTCTATTATTTTTCTCTATCCTATACTAACGACTAATTCAACCAGGTAACCAACTAACCAGCTAACTAATTCTATACGCTAAACGCTGTACGCTATACGCTAATTTCTTTTATTATCTCAACCATCCTTCTCATTGCTTTACCCCTATGGCTTATCTTGTTCTTAATCTTATCTCCTAATTCTGCAAAAGTTTTATTATATCCGGGAACTAAAAAAATAGGATCATAACCAAAACCATACTCACCTTTTGGGCTAAAGGTAATACTTCCCTTACATTCTTCCTTAACCGTATATATTTTACCATCCGGAAAAACAAGTACTACAACACAAACAAATTTCGCGTTTCTTTTATTTATGGGAATATTTTCTAATAAATTAAGTACTTTATTTATACGCTCTTCATCACTATTTCCCCATCTTGAAGAATATATCCCCGGCTTTCCTTTTAAATAATCAATTTCTAATCCTGAATCATCTGCTAAACATATTTTACCGGTATACTCTGAAATCTCCCTGGCTTTCTTAAAAGCATTTTCTTGATAGGTTTTACCATCTTCCTCTATCTTCGGAAGATGAGGAAAATCTTTCATAGTTATTATTTTTATTTCAGGACTGTCTAAAATATCTTTTATTTCTTTAACTTTGCCTAAATTATTTGTAGCAATAAGTATTTCTAACATATGTCTCCCAATATTTTCTTTTCCTTTTCAATTATCTGTTTTATTCCTGTCTCTGACAATTTAATCAATTCCTGTAAATTTCTTTTAGAAAAAGGCTTGCCTTCAGCCGTACCTTGAATTTCTATTATCTCTCCTTTTTCAGTCATTACCATATTTAGATCGACTTGAGCATGAGAATCTTCTTCAAAATTTAAATCTAATAACATTTCTCCGTCAACTATTCCCGCGCTAATTGCCCCTACATAATCTTTTATAGGAATACCAATTATTTGTCCTTCAGCTTTTAGATAATTTAAGGCATCAAATAAAGCAATGAAAGAACCAATAATTGCTGAAGTTCTGGTTCCACCATCGGCTTGTACTACATCACAGTCTATCCATATAGTTCTCTCTCCTAATTCCATTAAATCTACTACCGATCTTAAAGATCTCCCTATTAGTCTTTGAATCTCAGAAGACCTTCCACTTATCTTGCCTTTTATCGAATCCCTAATATTTCTAATTTGATTTGCTCGGGGAATCATAGAGTATTCGGCTGAAATCCAACCGCTTTTTTTCCCTCTTAAAAATAAAGGGACTTTATTTTCAACCGAAGCGGTACATATTATTTTAGTATCCCCCATTTCCATAAGGGTGGATCCTTCAGCATATTTAATGTAATTCCTGGTAATCTTCATAGGTCTTATTTCATTATATTTTCTATTGTTCGCTCTAAACATTTTTCCTCCAATATTTTCGTATATCGTATGTCGTATATCGTATTTCGTATATCGTATTTCGTATATCGTATTAGTTATCCAGTTACCCTGTTTACCAGTTAAATTAGTTATCGGTTTTTAGTTTATGGTTTACAGATAAAGAGAATCGTATTCTGGTTCATGGATACTATTTTCTTTACTATATACTAATCTATCTTTTGATTTCTTTCTTTTTAACGATATACGATATACGACATACGATATACGAAATACGATATACGACATACGATATACTTCTTTCATCTTTTTCTCGTTAACAGATAATCAGCTAAACTTTTTAATGTATCGGCTTTTTGATTGAATATTTTTAAAGACTTTTTTGCTTCCTTAATTAATCTTTCGGCTTCGCTCTTTGATTCTTTCATCCCAAATTTATTAGCATAAGTAGGTTTTCCCGTATCCCTTTGGTCTTGCATAATATCAAGCATATCGTCAACAATTTGAAAAGCCAATCCTATATTTTCACCATATTTGGTTAAAGCTTTAAGTTGCCTTTGGTTTGCCCCGGATAATATTGCTCCTGCCCTAATAGAAAGACAAATTAAGGCAGCAGTTTTTTTCATGTATAGATTAATTAAATCTGCTTTTGTGATATCTTCATTCTTCAAGGTTATGTCTTCTACTTGTCCTCCCAACATGTTTTCAGTTCCGACATAAAAGGATGTTTCTTTTATCATTTTTAAAATAGACCGTTTTTTTATTTCTTTAACTTCCGAATTTTTAATAATTAAGTCAAATCCGGAAACTAAAAGGGCGTCCCCTGCTAATAATGCTATTGCTTCTCCAAATACTTTATGATTGCTTGGCTTCCCCCGTCTGAAGTCATCATTATCTATACAAGGGAGATCATCATGGATTAATGAAAAAGTATGAATTAATTCAATTCCGCAAGCTGCCTTTATTACACTTTCAGTATCTCTTCCAAACAATTCAGCTGTTGCCAAAGTTAAAATTGGCCTAATTCTCTTCCCTCCGCCAAAAACACTATAGCGCATTGCTTTGTGAATAATCGAAGGTGGGTTCTCTTCCAGCGGTAAATATTCATCTAAAGCTTTATCTATGATATTTTTTTTATTTTCCAGATATTTTTTAAAATTCATTAATTGTATCTTCTCCCTTTTTTTCAGAAAAAGGTTTAGTTGAATAATTCTCTTCACCCTCGATTACTAATTGTTCTATTTTCTTTTTAGTTTTATTCAGTTTTTCCAAACATATTTTTGATATATTCATTCCTTCTTCATAGGCCTTTACTGATTCGTCTAAGGTTAATTCACCTTGTTCTAATTTGTGCACGATTTTTTCTAATTTCCTTAAATATTCTTCAAAAGGAATATCTTCTATTCTTTTCTTGCTTTTCAATTTGAAACAGCCTCCTTTTTTTCTACTTTACTCAATATCTTACCATCACTTATGATGACTTCGATTTTTGCGCCAACTTCGATTTGCTCCAATCTTTTAATAATCTCTTTACCGGGTATTTTTCTACAGATACTATATCCTCTTTCAATTACCGCCCAGGGGCTTAACGAATCCAGTCTTTGGGAATCTTTTTTTACCCTTTCTTCATATAATTCTACCAGGTGCTTAATCCTTGAATTCAAACGAGCACTAAATTCATCGATATATTGATAATATTGATTAATTTTGTTTTCCGGTCCCTGATATTTAAGGCTTCTACTTATAGAATTTATATTTTCTGTTTTTAACTCAAAGTTTCTTTTAACTGCTCTGGTTATCTTGCTTTTTAATAAACTTAGATTATTTATCAGATTATTTTTATCCGGTATAGTCATTTCTGCTGCGGCAGAGGGAGTGGGAGCACGCAGATCAGCCACAAAATCTGAAATAGTGAAATCTGTTTCGTGGCCTACCGCAGAAACTATAGGTATTTTAGAGTTATAGATGCTGCGAGCTAAAACTTCTTCATTAAAAGCCCATAGCTCTTCTAATGAACCTCCACCTCGGCCAATTATGATAAAATCTAAATCCTTAAAATATTTATTTAAAAAATCTATCTTTTTAGCAATTTCCTGAGCGGCGAATGTCCCTTGCACCAGGGAAGGAACAACTAAAATTGAAAGATTAGGAAATCTTCTCAATGAAATAGTTATAACATCCCTAATTGCTGCTCCGGTAGGAGAAGTTATAACCGCAATATTTTGCGGAATGAGCGGCAATTTCTTTTTAATTTCTTCTAAAAAAAGCCCTTCATCTTTGAGTTTTGTTTTCAGTCTCTCAAAAGCTAAATAAAGTTCACCTTTCCCAGCTTCAATAAGTTCTTTTACATACAGTTGATATTCTCCTCTTTTTTCATAGACACTAACATCCCCTCGCACTTTAACCTTCATTCCATCCCCTGGCATAAATCGTAAATTATAATTGTTCCCTCTAAACATTACACATCTAATTTGGCTTTCCTTGTCTTTAAGCACAAAATACATATGTCCTGAAGAATGCAGCTTAAAATTGGATATCTCTCCCAATATCCATATATCCTGCAGATTAAAATCATTTTCAAAAAGTTTTTTTATGTATTTATTAAGCCTGGAAACTGTATATATTTTTGATTCTGTATAGTTATTCATAATTGTTTAATCTATTTTCTTTAATATTTTATCGATTTTATCGATTTTGCCTAAAACTCCGTTTACAAAACTAAAAGAACTTTTTGTCCCATATTTTTTGGCTAATTCAACTGCTTCGTTAATAGAAACGCTTTTCGGTATATTTTTTAAGTGTAATATTTCATAAATTGCTATCCGAAGAATATTTCTATCAATATTAGTAATTCTTTCTAAAGACCAATTGTTAGTATAGTTATTAATTGCCTTATCTACTTCAGATAAATTACTCAGCACTCCTTTAACTAATATTAGAGTAAATTCCTTAACTTCATCTGAAAATTTACCATTTTCAAAAGTATATTTCAGTGTTTCGTCTATATTAGTACTAACTAAATCAATTTGAAATAATACTTTTAAGGCCATTTCTCGGGATAATCTTCTTCCTCCCATTACTCCTCCTGAAATAAATGTTAATTTAGAAAACTTTTATAAATAAATTTGAAGCGACTAAATCTTTTTTACTTTGCCTTTTCTTAGGAAACTGTATCCCTTGAACATGAATATCTATTTCATTAATCTCTATACCTAATTTTTTTATTAAACCTTCTTTAACTCTACTCTGAATATCCCAGGCTATATCAGGTATCCTTACACCATACTTTATAGTAATAAATAAATTTATCAAAGGTTTATTATCTTTTATCTCTACTTTTATAGTGCGGGAAGCTTCTTCTGTTTCATTTTCGCTCGTATCTCCTCTTAACATATCGGTTATCTCTTTTATAATTGACTTTCTGCTTCCGACCACACCTTTAACGTCAGTTAATCTTAAACTAACTATACTCCTGATGGTTTCCCTGGTAATATTTATTTCTCCCAGATCAGTTTTAATAGTTTGCATTGATTCTTTTCACCCCATCCTCGTATCTCGTATCTCGTATCTCGTTAGAGAAACAAATTTAAAAATATCAAAATCTTTAATATCCTCAATTATTTGCTTCTTTACGAGATACGATTCACGATTCACGCGATACGAAGTTATTCTCTCTCTATGTATTTCTTCTCCCTGGTGTCTATTTTAATTATATCTCCTTCTTTTACAAACAAAGGAACTTGAATTATCGCTCCTGTCTCTAAAGTAGCTGGTTTAAGGGCACCGGACACCGTATTTCCCTTTATACCAGGCATAGTTTTAATAACTTTTAAACTCATAAAATTTGGTAATTCAGCACCAACCAGTTCTCCTTTGCAGAATACAACATCCACATCATTACCTTCTTTTAATAAATCGGTTATTTCGCTTATCTGTTCTTTAAGTAAAGAAATTTGCTCATAATTTTCTTTGTTCATAAAACAATAATTATTACCATCATTATATAGATATTGCATAGTTTTCCTATCAATTATAGCTTGTTCCATTTTTTCTCCTGCTCTGAAGGTTTTGTCTAAAACAAGCCCGGTTTTTAAATTTTTAAGTTTAGTCCTTACAAAAGCACCACCCTTGCCGGGCTTTACGTGTTGAAAATCCACAATACTGTATATTTCTCCATTTAATTCGATAGTTAAACCTCTTTTAAAATCGCTGGTAGAAATCAAAATAAAACCTCCCTTTCATTTGAATCCTTACTATATAAATTTTTTACAGAAACTTTCTACCTCTTCTCTTACTTCGTCTTTTATTTTCTGATTTTCTGTATCACTCAGGACTTTGTTTATCATATCGGCTACTACTTCCATATCCTTCTCTTTCATTCCCCGGGTAGTTACTGCAGGAGTCCCGATTCTTATTCCGCTGGTAACCATAGGCTTTTGAGGATCAAAAGGAACAGTATTTTTATTTACAGTAATCCCGGCTTCTTCTAAAGCTTTCTCTGCTTGCTTCCCGGTAATTCCCTTATTCCTTAAATCCACTAACATCAAGTGATTATCAGTTCCACCGGATACTAAATTATAACCTAATTCTATCAATTTTTCAGCCAAGGTTTTAGCATTTTTAACGATTTGTTTCTGATAGTTCATAAATTCTGAGGTCGTTGCTTGCTTAAAACAGACCGCTTTAGCTGCTATAACGTGCATTAGTGGGCCGCCTTGAATCCCAGGAAAAATAGTTTTGTCAATTGCTCGACCATATTCCTCTTTACACAAAATTAAACCGCCTCTGGGACCTCTTAAGGTTTTATGAGTAGTTGTAGTAACAAAATGGCAATGAGGTACAGCATTTTGATGGAGGTCTGCAATAATCAAACCGGCGATATGAGCAATATCCGCCATTAAATAGGCCCCAACTTCATCAGCAATAGACCTAAATGCAGAGAAATCTATTTCGCGTGGATAGGCACTCGCTCCGGCGATAATTAATTTTGGTTTATTTTTTATGGCTAAATCTCTTAAATTATCATAATCTATTCGTCCGGTATCTTTCCCTACTCCATATGGAATAATATTAAAGAATCTACCAGAAAAATTTACCGGGCTCCCGTGAGTAAGATGGCCTCCGTGAGAAAGATTCATAGCTAAAATGGTGTCTCCCACTTCTAAAACACTAAAATAAACCGCCATATTTGCCTGTGAACCGGAATGAGGTTGAACATTAGCATGATCTGCCTTAAATATTTCTTTAGCCCTTTCTATAGCTAAATTTTCTACAACATCGATGTATTTGCATCCACCATAGTATTTCTTCCCCGGATAGCCTTCAGCATACTTATTAGTTAAAACCGAACCCTGTGCTTCTAATACTTCCGGAGAAACAAAATTTTCTGAGGCAATTAATTCTATGGTGGTCTTTTGACGATTCTCTTCATTTTTTATGGCTTCAAATATTTCAGGATCTACTTTCTTTAAATTACTCATACATACCCTCCTCATTTATTTTTATTGTAGAGGTCGGATTCATCCGACCCGTCCTTATATTTTTTAAAGATTCAATATTTTAGGAAACCAGGTTAATATTTCGTAACCTACTTCAGTTATCAGAATCGAATCTTCAATCCTCACTCCGCCAACTTCGGGTAAATATATTCCGGGTTCAATGGTAATTACCATTCCGGGCTGTAAAACCGTATCATCACTGAAAGAAACTCTAGGTAGTTCGTGAATATCCAACCCTACTCCATGACCCAGACCATGTCCAAAATATTTTCCATAACCTTTTTTTTCAATTATATCCCTTGCTACAGAATCCACTTCACTGCACTTCACGCCCGGCTTTAAAAATTCAAGTGCTGCTTTTTGAGCTTCTAATACAATTGAAAATATCTCTTTTTGTTTTTCGTTTTCCTTCCCTATAATTATAGTACGGGTTATGTCAGAATTATAATTCTGATAATTCGCTCCCATATCAATAGTTATAAGCTCCCCTTCGGCGATCTTTTTTTCAGAAGGTTTTCCGTGCGGCAGTGATGATCTTTCGCCGGAAACCACAATTGTTTCAAAGGCTTCCTTTTGGGCGCCTTTTTTTCTCATAGTATAAGCCAACTCAGAGGCAATATCAAGCTCCCTTAGGCCCGGTTCTATCATTTCAAATACATCCTTTAAGCTTTCTGTGGCTATCTGAGCAGCTTTCTTTATTTTAATGATTTCCTCTCTATCTTTTATCATTCTTATCTCTTCGATAATGTTATCAGTGGGTAAAAATACTATAGAATCAAAACTATCTGAATATTTTTTAAAATCAGCATAGGTTAAATTATTACTTTCAAAAGCAATTTTTTTTATTTTACCTTTTTCCAATATCTTTTTTAATGTTAATATCCGTGCATTCTTTTTCTTCGGTTCATCAGTTATTATTTTAAAATCAGGGCTTTCTTTTTGAGCTTGTTCGGTATAGCGTGAATCAGTCAACAGATAATTTTTACCACTGGCCCCAATCAGAGCAAACCCTTCCCCGTCAAATCCGGATAAGTAATTTAAATTTTTCAGATTGGTAACCAAGAACCCTTCGATTTCTTTGTTTTCTTTTTTTATTTTATCTCTAAATATTTTCAATCTTTCTTTAATCAAAATTAATCCCTCCCCCTACATACTTTTCAATTATCTTCTAATCTCTCCAACTAAATCATATTCGGAAGCTTCTGTCACTTTCACTTTTATGAATTTTCCGACTTGGGTCTTATCTCCCCTTATTATAACTTTTCCATCTATTTCCGGAGCATCTCCTTTAGTCCGTCCTATGGCAGTTTTCGGCAACTCCCTTTGTATTTCATCAATTAATACCTCCACTTCCTTCCCCACGTAAGAACTGTTTATCTCTTTTGAAATCGACTGCTGAGTTAGCATTAATTCTTTTAAGCGCTCCTTCTTAATTCGCATAGGAATTTGTTGAGGAAACTTATAAGCCGGAGTTCCCTCTTCTCGGGAAAAAATAAAAGTCCCTAACCTTTCAAATCGAAATTTCTTCACAAAATTCAATAATTCCTCAAATTCCTTATCAGTTTCACCGGGGAATCCCACCATAAGAGTAGTACGCAAGGTTAAATTCGAAATTCTATCTCTTAATTTATTAATTAATGAAATAATATATCTTTTTTTAATTGGCCTATTCATTCTTTTTAGCATTCTATCACTTATATGCTGTAAAGGTAAATCCAGATAAGAACATATTTTAGGATAACTGGCTATTACTTCGATTAACTCTTCATTATAATGAGCAGGATGGGTATATAAAAGTCTTATCCACTTCAAATTATTTAATTCGAGAAGAGAAAGTTTTTTCAGCAATTCAGCCAATTTATATTCTCCATAGAGATCGATTCCGTATAAAGTTATATCCTGGCCAATTAAAATTATCTCAGAAAGATTTTGTTTTTCAGAAAGCATTTTTACTTCGTCAATTATATCTTCCATCTTTCTACTGCGATAATTTCCTCTGAGTTGAGGTATCAGGCAATAGGAACAATTATTTTGACAGCCTTCTGATATTTTAATATAGGCGTAATGCTGAGGGGTTAAAATAGTTCGAGGGGTATTATGGTTATAAATAAATTTAGGTTCAGGACATATTCTATAGATTTGTTTGCCTTGCAAAACATTTTTTATCACGCTATCAATATCTAAAAAATCTTCTACTCCTAAAAAAGCATCGACTTCGGGGAGTTCCTGACTAAGATTGTCATCTTTATATCTCTGAGGGAGACATCCGGTTACTATTATGTACTTTATCTTTCCTTCTTTCTTTAATTTTACCAGATTAAGAATTTCTTCAATGGATTCTTCTACGGCATCTCTTATAAAACTGCAGGTGTTTATGATCACTATATCTGAATTATCAATCTTCTCACTTATTTGGTATCCTTTTTCTCTTAACTTCCCACAAATTACTTCAGTATCGACAAAGTTTTTAGGACACCCTAAGGATTTAATTCCAATTTGCATAATATATAGTGTTGTTTCCTTTCGAAAATTATTTTTGAATATAATTAATTTAACTCATAAAAACATTAAGCTTAAGCTAAAAATTTTAAGCGAAAAACGTAAAACCATATACCAATTAGCCAATTCACCAATTCACCAATTGAGTTCAATTTTATACTAATTATTATTGCTATCTACATTCTTTTAATAAATTTTTAATGTAATTTCTTATCTCTTTATGTAATTCCCGCTCTCTTTCTGTCTTTCCCGCGAAGACCCGTGTTGTTTTGACGGGTTCGATGAATCGAACTACATTTACATAGAGTCGAGTAGATGAGTATCTCTCAACCTTAGAAACAACTTTGTATTCCCTGTTATCTTCCCGTTTCCTTAATGGAAGTGTCACAATATTAGT
>LDZT01005407.1_pt1 | contig 28070 bp, 29 predicted proteins | sample 615521 | NCBI WGS metagenome assembly LDZT01 (sample SAMN03408292, study PRJNA278302) | terrestrial metagenome | isolation source: oil reservoir sample SB1 | place: USA: Alaska, North Slope, Schrader Bluff formation | collected 2011-09 | reverse complement strand
CTTTTTCCGTACGGATAGTCTGGATAAGTTTATGGTTGATATAAACTTTTCCTGTCTTTTTGTTTTTTGTAGTAATAGTGGCTATATGCATATTGTTATAATAATCCAGAGGGGTGTTTTGGGCTAATTATGATCTTGGGGAGGGGAAAGTTGGGTTAAAGATGTGGAGATGCTGGGCAGGATATTGAACCTGCACACCCGGCAGAAAACTAGCATCGAAAGGGTCGGCAAACGCTTTCGCTGGGCTGTTTCCCCCTATTATGCGGCGCTGGTTGCAGCCGGAGAACCGCAGGGACCGCTGTGGCGCCAGTCAATACCTCACCGGGCGGAGCTGCACGATTCAAACGGAACTATCGATCCGATGGGGGAGGAACTGAACAGCCCGGCGCCCGGTATTACAAGGCGCTACCCCGACCGCCTGATTATCAACGTCACCAACATGTGCGCCATGTACTGCCGCCACTGCCAGAGAAGGCGTCACATCGGCGAGATGGACAGGCATAAATCCAAATATGTTCTGATGGGCGCGCTGGATTACATCAGGGCCAACCCCGAGATCCGCGATGTTCTGATCACCGGCGGTGACGCACTGCTGTTGAGCGATCAAAACCTGGACTGGCTTCTGGATGAATTGGACAAGATTAAGCATGTGGAGATAAAACGGCTGGGGACCAGGGTGATTGTCACAATGCCCCAGCGGATAACTTCCGGCCTGTGCGCCGTCTTAGGAAAACACCCCCCGGTATACATCAACACACAGTTCAATCATCCTCTGGAGGTTACTCCGGAATCCGCTGCAGCCTGCAGCCGCCTGGTCAATGCAGGGGCTGTGCTGGGGAATCAGGCGGTTCTTTTAAGGGGAGTGAACAACAACCACCACGTGATGAAAAAGTTAAACCAGGAACTGCTCAAGATTCGCGTCCGGCCATATTATATTTTTCAGGCCAAGAAGGTTGTGGGAACCGCGCATTTCATCACTTCCGTTGATGAAGGGCTGGAAATTATGGAAAAACTTCGCGGCTGCACATCGGGCCTGGCTGTACCGACATACGTCATCAACGCCCCCGGCGGACTCGGCAAGACGCCTGTTTGTCCCCAGTATGTTCTGGCCAGAACCAGTCAGTTAATCACACTGCGAACCTGGGAAAAGAAAATAATTAACTATCCCGACATGGATGTATAAACAGCAAAAAGTTGGTATTTTACAGAAAAAAGTCGGAAAGTATTGTCCTGCCCGTTATTGCTTTAAGTTCCCTTTAAAGGTATAATAAAACCAACAATTCCTATAAAGGGGGGTTATCTGGTAAATGGAAGCACAAAAAGATGTGATCGTAAGAGAACAAGGCGGGGTAATCAAAATTGCCGACGACGTGGTCAGGATTATTGCGGGCCTTGCCGCCAGCGATGTCCCCGGGGTAGCCGGCATGAGCGGCGGTATAGTTGGCGGAATCGCCGAAAAACTGGGCCGCAAAAACCTTTCCAAGGGTGTAAAAGTAGAAGTTGGAGAGAAAGAAGCTGCTATTGATCTTTTTGTCATTATTGAATATGGGAAAAAAATATCGGAAGTAGCTTCCGAAGTTCAATTAAAAGTAAAAGACGCTGTTCAAAACATGACCGGCTTAAAAGTTAAAGAAGTCAACATAAATGTTCAGGGAGTCGCTTTCGGTTCCGAAGGCAAAGAAGATATATAAGGCCGGTTATTTTTTTAAAAGACAGACAACTCGTATTAGCCTATAAAGTTGTATCATGTCCTGTAAAATTAGGTAATTTATGTCATACCGGAATGCCTATCATGGAAAACCGCTACATGGCAGGCATTCCGGTTTTTCAATCAACTAAAACAAGCTTGTCACCTGCTGGAAAAGGTGATAAACTGTAAAAAATTATATTTTTGTGTATTTATTATTTATTATGGCTAAATCCTTTAAACAACAATATAGAAGCCCATGGCTCCTTGTATTGCTTTTACTGCTGGGCGGTCTCATTGGAGATGCAGTGGCTTTGGTACTCCCGCGGGGGTTAAGCTTCCTGAAAGCTGTCGGTACTCTGGGAATCAGCCCGACAACACTTGATCTTCATTTTCTTAAGCTGACTCTTGGATTTACTTTTGATTTCGGGATTTTAACTGCCCTGGGTCTAATTTTGGGTTTCCTGCTCTACCGCAAAATGTGAAAAGGGAGATATCATGCTGTACCTGGCCTCTTCTTCACCCCGCAGGCGAAATTTATTGGAGCAGTTGGGTGTATCTTTTTGTGTCCTTGAGCAAGAAATTGATGAGGAGGCAGTTACCCTTGAGATGCCTCCCCAGATGCGTGTACAAGAACTGGCTCAGCGCAAGGCTTTAGCGGCGGCAGAAAAGGTTGCCGGCGGGCTGGTCATCGGCGCGGATACGATTGTTTATTGCGGCGGACAGATACTGGGCAAGCCTGCCACACAAGAGGAAGCGGAGCAGATGCTCTTTCTTTTGCGGGGCAGGCAGCATGAGGTTTATACAGGTGTAGCCGTTGTTGAAAAACCTTCCGGCAATATGCTGGTTGATTTTGAAAAAACCCTGGTCAGGTTCCGCCCCCTTACCGCAAAAGAGATTAAAGCTTACGCAGCTACGGGTGAACCTGCCGGTAAAGCGGGAGCGTACGCTATCCAGGGGCTGGCGGCTATTTTTATTGAAGGCGTCATCGGCTGTTATTTTAATGTTGTCGGCCTGCCTTTAGCCCGACTGGCCGGGATGCTGAAAACTTTTGAAGTAGATCTTCTAGACCTGAGAGGATGAAGATTGGAAACTATAAAATATCACCTGACGATCAAGGAATTGCCCGCCAACCTAAGGCCCCGCGAACGTCTGCTTAAAGAAGGCGTACAAGCCCTGAGCGATGTTGAACTGCTGGCCATATTACTGCGTACCGGATCAGCCGGGGGGAGCGTTCTGGAGCTGGCGGCGGTTGTTTTAAACCGTTTCCGGAGTCTCAGGGAACTGCTTCAGGCCAGTATAGAGGAATTAAGCAGTATAAAAGGTATAGGCCCGGCCAAAGCAGCCCAGGTTAAAGCAGCCCTGGAACTTGGCAGGCGGGTTGTAGACGAAAAGGTAGATGATCGGGCGGTAATCAGACATCCTGAAGATGCAGCCGGTCTGGTAATGGAGGAGATGCGGAGCCTGGATCGCGAACAGTTCAGGGCGCTGCTTCTCAATACAAAGCACCAGTTGATCGGCAGGGAAATTATTTCAATCGGTACATTAAACTCCTCCATGGTACACCCGCGGGAATTGTTTAAAAACGCAATCAAGCGGAGCGCCGCGGCGATGATTCTGGTCCATAACCATCCCAGCGGGGATCCGGCGCCGAGCCAGGAGGATATAGGGATTACGAAACGCCTGCTGGAAGCCGGCGGTATAATAGGTATTGAAATTCTGGATCACCTTATTGTGGGGGACAGCAGGTTTGTCAGTCTTAAAGCTAAAGGACTAATGTAGGTTTTGCCGGGAAGTTAAGGAGGGAACAAGTTGCGGATCGGATTATTTTCCAAGGATATGGGAATAGACCTCGGCACAGCCAATTCCCTGGTTTACGTCAAGGGAAGGGGTATCATACTCAGGGAGCCTTCTGTTGTTGCCATTGAAAAGGACAGCAGCAGGGTTCTGGCGGTCGGCGAGGAAGCCAGGCAGATGATCGGGCGCACACCCGGAAATATCGTTGCCATCAGGCCCATGAAAGACGGCGTGATTGCCGATTTCGACGTTACCCAGAGCATGATTAAATATTTTATTGACAAGGCGTTGAGGAAGAGAACATTTTTTGTGCGGCCGCGAGTCGTTGTCTCCGTACCTTCGGGGGTAACGCCGGTTGAGGAACGGGCGGTGCGTGAGGCGGCAATCCAGGCAGGCGCCAGGGAAGTATATCTTGTTGAAGAGCCGATGGCGGCGGCCATCGGGGCGGATCTGCCGGTTCATGAGCCAATGGGCAACATGATCGTCGATATCGGAGGCGGAACAACAGAAGTGGCTGTTATTTCCCTGGGCGGAATCGTAACCATCTGCTCTATCCGGATTGCCGGCGACGAAATGGATGAGTCCATTATCCTGCATGTTAAAAAAGCATACAACTTATTGATTGGCGAGCGTACCGCCGAAGAAATAAAAATCGGCATCGGCACAGCCTATCCCATGGAAGATTCAGGCGACTATGAGGTTCGGGGCAGGGATCTGATTACCGGACTGCCTAAGACAGTACGGGTCACCGCCGAAGAAATTTACCGGGCTTTGTCCGAGCCGGTCACCGCTATACTTGATGCCATTAAGAATACTCTTGAGCAGACTCCCCCGGAACTTGCCGCAGATGTTATGGACCGCGGCATTATAATGGCTGGAGGAGGTTCCCTTCTAAGAGGTTTGGATTTACTAGTCAGTGAACAAACGGGAATGCCCGTTCACCTTGCCGATGAACCACTGCTTTGCGTAGCCAGGGGTACGGGACGTGTTCTTGAAAATATAGATATTTTAAAGCGTGTATTGATCAGCCCTAAAAAATATTCGTCAGGTTAGGTGCCATTGGATGTCGAAGAGAGCGGGCGGAAAAGTTGTTCTTTTAGTTATAGCTATAGTTATAGCTTTATTAATGCTAAAAGGAACAGTTTTAAGAGAAGTATCTTCTCCTTCCATAGAAGGAGCCTTGAGGGACGTTTGCTCTCCCGTTCAGAAAATTTTCATTGCGATAGGCAGTTGGGGGAAAGGAGCTTTAACCTTTCCTCTTTCTTTGCTGGCCGCCTCCAGGCATAACCGGGAACTGACCGAAGAAGTGTCCAATCTCCAGGGAGAGATCAGAAAACTGGAAGAATTCCGCCTGGAAAACGAACGATTGAAAAAGATGCTTGATTACCAAACTTCCGTAACTTCTTACACATACTCTCTGGTAACCGTTGCTGCAGTAATCAGCAGGGACCCCGGCAACTGGTTTGATACGATTAACCTGGGAAAGGGTTCCAGGCAGGGTATCAAAACGAATATGACAGTAGTGGTTCCCGAAGGTCTAGTGGGCAGGATAATTAAAGTAAGTGAAAATACAGCCCAGGCGCTGTTGATTACCGACTCGCGCAGCGCAGTCAGCGGGCTGATCCAGCAAACGCGCTCACCAGGGCTGGTGGAGGGCGACGGCGGTGGCAGCGGGGGTCTGCGTATGGTAGATATTCCTTATGATGTTGTAATTCGCCCTGATCAAGTGGTAGTAACTGCGGGAGCGGGCAGCTTTTTCCCAAAGGGGCTCCCCATCGGGCAGATCAAAAGCTCCGCCAGGGATCCGTCTGGTCTTTTTTATACTGCTGTGATACGCCCGTTTGTTGATTTTAACCGTCTGGAAGAAGTATACATCATTCAAAAAACCAGTTCATAAAATCCAAAGTAAATCATAGGAGCTTGCGCTTATGAAGCAGGGTTTGTGGCTGCTGATAACTTTGCTTGCAGCTTTAACTCTTCAAGTGACTGTTCTTGATTTTTTCAGAGTGGCCGGCGTTAAACCCGACCTCGTTCTGATTGTGATTATCTTCAACTCTTTCTTGCAGGGCTCAAAAAACGGGGCCCTGTGGGGATTTGCAGCCGGATTTCTCGTTGACATTTCCACAGGCTGCTATTTCGGTCTGAACGCACTGACGCTTGCCGCAGCAGGATACCTTGCGGGTGAAGCCAAAACGGGACTCTACCTGAACAGCGGCATCAGGGTTGCCACCATTACACTGGCGGTTTCACTGGCTGCGGGAGTGTTTCAATATCTTCTGCTGACTTTTTCCGGTGTTTTTATCTCACCGTGGCTGGCTCTGGTTGGGATTATTATTCCCGGGGCGGTATACAATACCGTGGTTGCCCTCCTGATCAAGCTTTTTTACCATCCGAAGATGCTTTTTGACTGATAGGAGCGGACAATTTTTATGGACCGCAAAAGCATGGAGAAAAAAACGCGTATTTATGCAGCCCTGGTAATTGGGGCTTTTTTGGTACTTATCATCCGGCTTGCTTTTCTTCAGCTCATTAAGACCGAGGAGTACCAGACCAAAGCACGTTTAAACCACCAGAGGCTGATCGCGATCACCGCTCCAAGGGGTGAAATGGTTGATCGAAACGGCATACGCATAGTCGGCAACAAGCCGGTCTATACTGTTTCCGTTGCTTACCTGGGATCAAAGGACACTTCAAAGGTAGTCGAGAGGCTGGCCTATCTTCTGGCCGGCGAGGATATCTACAAAGGATGGAGCGCCGGCAGAATCAAAGAAGATATAGACAAAAAAATGCAGGTGCAGAACCTGAAGCTTTATGAACCTGTAAAAGTGAGCGTGGGGATATCCTATGAAGCAGTAACCAGGCTTGAAGAAAACCGCCTTGATCTGCCTGGTGTTTTTATAGATATCCAGCCGATCCGGGACTATCCTTTAAAAGACCTGCTTGCCCAGACGGTCGGTTTTGTCAGGGAAATCGACCAGCGACAGCTGGAAAAGAATAAAAACAATGGTTATGAAGCCGGAGACAACTTCGGGCAGACCGGCCTGGAATCCCAGTATGAATACTTCCTGCGCGGGCAGGACGGCGGCCGGGTGATGGAAGTGGATGCTCTGGGGCGCCCGGTCCGCTATCTGGGGGTCAAATCGCCGGTGGCCGGGAATAAACTGGTTTTAACCATTGACAGCCGGCTCCAGCGCGTGGCGCAGGACGCACTTGCCCAGGGAGCGCAGATGGCCAAGCATTTAGGATATGCAAAAGTTCCGGCAGGAAAATACATCACCGGCGCGGCGGTTGTTTTGGATGTCCGGACCGGCGAGGTGCTCGCCATGGCCAGTTTCCCTTCTTACGATCCTACAATATTTACACGCACTTTATCGATTGAAGATTACAATAAGGTCAGCAGCCAGGGCGCTTTGAAGAACCATGCCGTCGAAGATGTTTACACACCCGGTTCCACATTTAAAATGGTGACCTCGGCAGCTCTTTTAGAAGGTAAGATTGTTACTCCTTTGACCAAATTATTTTGTACAGGGTATTATAAATATAAGAAGGACTGGAAAGCGCACGGAGAAGTCGATCTTAGGAAAGCGCTTATGTATTCCTGCGACGCTTATTTCTATCACTTCGGCGCTATCATGGGTCCTGACCTGATGGTCAAGTATGCCAAAGAATTTGGCCTCGGGGAGAAGACGGGTATTGACCTTCCCGGTGAGGAAAGCGGGCAGATAGCTTCCCCCGAGCATAAAAAGGAAGTCTGGAAAGGCAACGCCTGGGAGTCGGAATGGCATGAATACGACAGCATGGATATGTCCATCGGGCAGCAGGATAATAAATATACAGCCCTTCAGCTGGCCAATTATGTCGCCATGATTGCCAACGGCGGAAAAGTCATGCAGCCGTATATGGTTCAGAAAATTGTCGGCCCGGACGGGAAGGTTGTTCAGCAATTTTCCTCTAACATGACCCGCGAGGTGAATGTTTCTCCTGAAACCCTGGAGGTTATCCGGGAAGGGATGCACATGGTCACCCTGCCGCCGTCAGGCACCGCGTACGGTGTTTTTGCGGGGGCGCCGTACCAGGCTGCAGCCAAGACAGGCACTGCTGAGGTTGGTGATCCAACAGGGAATACGAACGCTCTTTTCGTGGCTTTTGCGCCTTATGACAAACCAGAAATTGCAGTTTCGGTAGTGCTCGGGTACGGCGGCAAAGGAAGCGGGATCTCCGGGCCTGTAGCGCGTCAGATAATTGATCAATTCTTCAAAGATAAGAAATAACAGCCTATATATTTTGGTTTTCATAGAAGGATTTGGTTCCCGTATTGTAGAATATATATCTGTCCTTAATCTGGGGAGAGATTTTTTTTGCAGTTTATCGATCAGGGTAATTTAATTGATGATAATACCATATTGGTCAGAAGAACGCTTCGTTCGGGGCAAAAGGTTAATTTCAGCGGCAATGTGGTCATCCTTGGCGACGTTAACCCCGGCGCCGAGGTCACAGCCTTCGGCCATGTGATAGTTTTCGGTTCCCTGCGGGGCATGGTGCATGCCGGTGCTGACGGAGATGAACAGGCTGTAGTAATTGCCTTTCGTTTGCAGCCCACCCAGCTGAGAATTGCCAACCATATCACCCGTCCCCCTGAGGACGGGTCGGCAGCGCCCGACCAGCCGGAAATAGCCCGCATTAAAGACAATGTCGTTACCATAGACACTTTCCAGTCCGGAAGTGAACGGCAGATTCCCTAGAGAGAAACTGACAGATACTTAACTTGAGGAGGTAAAACCGTCAATGGGTGAGGTAATTGTAATCACTTCTGGCAAGGGAGGAGTAGGGAAAACTACAACTACCGCCAACCTGGGCACCGGCCTGGCGTCAATGGGCCACCAGGTTGTCCTGATTGACGCTGATATTGGGCTGCGCAACCTGGACGTACTGCTCGGTCTGGAAAACCGGATTATTTATGATCTCACCGATGTAATAGATGGTAAATGCCGTTTAAGACAGGCGCTGATCAAAGACAAGCGCTATGAAGGGCTTTATCTCCTGCCGGCGGCGCAGACCAAGGATAAAACTGCCGTCAACCCGGACCAGATGAAACAGCTCTGCGAAGACCTGCTGAAGGAGTTTGAGTATGTGCTGATCGACTGCCCGGCTGGTATAGAGCAGGGCTTCCGCAATGCTGTTGCGGGCGCTCAGAAGGCAATCGTGGTGACTACCCCGGAGATGTCCGCAGTACGGGACGCAGACCGCGTGATCGGGCTGCTGGAGGCTTCGGAACTGAGAAAACCCGCCCTGATCATCAACCGCCTGCGGCCCAAGATGGTCCGTCACGGGGACATGATGAGCATGGAAGATATTATCGATATACTGGCGATTGAGCTTTTAGGTATTATTCCAGAGGACGAAATGGTAGTTATTAGCACCAACAGGGGTGAAACCGTTCTAAGCGACGAGCGGGCGAAATCCGGACAGGCTTTTCGCAATATTGTCCGGCGTTTAAAAGGTGAAACCGTGCCTTTGATGGAACTTGACGGGGACGGGCTGCTTACCAGACTGCGCCGTTTTATAGGTTTGAAGTAAAAGCATGACGGGGGTGTACAAGGTTGTTTGAATTTTTGGCTAAATTATTTGGTAAAGATTCTGGCGGCAGTAAAAACATAGCCAAGGAGAGGCTCCGCCTGGTCCTGGTGCATGACCGGACCAGCGTATCCCCGGAATTGTTGCAACTTTTAAAGACTGAGTTGATCAAAGTTATCTCAACATATCTGGAAATTGACGAACAGGCTTTGGAGGTTTCTCTGGAAACCAGCGATAACCAGGTAGCCCTGGTTGCCAACATTCCTGTCCGGGGCATGAAACGTTTAAACGGTGAATTGGCTTCTACTTAGATCTTGAAATTTAAAGGTGGTTATCATGAGCCTGGGGAGAATCCTCAAAGGTCTTGACTATCCCCTGATCATGGCGGTTGTCGCATTGGTTCTGCTTGGCCTGATCATGATTGGCAGCGCCACCCTTGAATACAAAGATGACTCATTCAGCCAGTTTAAGAACTTAAATGTATTTGCCCGTTTGCTGCATCTTGATTACCATTATGTATTCCAGCAGATGCTCTGGTTTGTCCTGGGAATTCTTTTAATGGGGACAATAGCCTACCTGCCCTATGAAGATCTCATGAAATACACCCGCTATTATTATGCCATCACTCTCATACTCCTGGGGGTTGTGGCTGTTATGGGCCATTCCGCCCTTGGCGCCCAGCGGTGGATTCAAGTGGGCACACATACCATCCAGCCTTCCGAGTTTTCCAAGTTCCTGATGATCATGTCCTTTAGCGGCTTTTTAGTAAAAAGGCAGGGAAACCTGGAACGTTTCAGAGATCTTCTGCCCTGTTTCATTTACTTCGGCATACCCATACTATTTGTGCTCATGCAGCCTGATCTTGGAACTGCGCTGGTTTTTGTCTTTATTATGTTCTGCATGATGTTTTTTGCCGGGGCGAAGCCGTCCGTCCTTTTATGGTTGCTTGGGGTTGGTCTGGCGCTTGTGGCCAGCCTGTTTTTCATTCACCTTTCCCTTCATAACCTTGATCTCCAGCAAAAGGAGCAGCTAGCCCTACTTGAGCAAAGAGTGCGGATTTCGGCGAATACTCCCGGCGGGCAGGAACTGAACAAGAGTTACCTGGCGCTTGCCGAAAAAAACCGGACTACCCACGCAATCCATGAAAAACTCCATAAGTACACTTTCAAAGAATACCAGATGACGCGTCTGTTCATATTCTTAAATCCCCGCAGTGACCTGCTTGGCGCAGGCTATCATGTCTGGCAGTCGCTGATTGCCATCGGCTCCGGGGGATTCGCCGGTAAAGGGCTGTTGGAAGGGACCCAGAGCCACCTTACCTTTTTACCGGTCAGACACACTGATTTTATTTTTTCCGTGGTGGGTGAGGAATTCGGATTTATCGGAGCTTTGGTTATCCTGGGGCTGTTTTTCTTTATTCTCTACAGGGGCATTCAGATAGCCACCGTGGCCCGCGACATGACGGGAACCCTGCTGGCGGTCGGTATTGTATCCATGCTGTTCTTCCAGGTATTTACGAATATTGGGATGACTACCGGGATAATGCCTGTTACAGGTATTCCCCTGCCCTTTGTAAGCTATGGCGGAAGCAGCCTGTTGATGTGCATGATGGCCCTCGGCCTGCTTTTAAATATCTACCTCAGAAGAAGAAAAATTCTCTTTTAAATCCTTGTCTACTTTAATAGAATAGCTTGTCATATTTGTCCCCTCCGGAAAATATAATTTTCACCAGGAGGGGATTTGTTATGCGCTGGAATAGGAGCAAGCGGCTGATTACTTTTAACCGTGCCAGGGATCCATATCGGCCCTGGCCCCAGTATACCCGTGAGGAAGCGGGCAGGGGATTCGGCAAAAGAACTTTCTACCGGCTGGCGGCGGCGCTGGTCATCCTGGCTCTCCTGTTGGCGGTAAGGGACTTCAACACTGCCGGGGTTGACCTGCGCCAGGAGTTAAGTTATGTGCTGACAACCGATTGGGGTGTTCAGCCCCAATTGGAAAAGGCCGCCCAGTTTTGCACGGAAGTTATCAGCCGGGTCCGTCCTCCCGCAGTAGAGGAAGTAATGGGCAAAGACAATCAAAATGTTGCAATGGTTGTGCCTGTTTCGGGAAAGGTGGTCAGGGGATTCGGCTGGTCCGAGGACTCACTGGATAATTTGGAAAGGTTCCACACGGGAATCGATATTGCCGCCGAACCGGGGACTACGGTTAAGGCAGCCTGGTCGGGTAAGATTACACGCCTTGACTACGACCCCACTATCGGATCTTATGTAGTACTGTCGCACGGCCAGGGACTGTACACTCTTTACGCCTGCCTGAGCGACCCGGTTCCGGTAACGGAAGGGGAAAACATAAACAGGGGTCAGGCGTTGGGGACAGTGGGAACTCTGGGAGACGTGAGTGGCGGCGGGCTGCATTTTGAAATGAGGATAAAAAGCAAACTGGTCGATCCGGCGCCGTACCTGAAGGCTGAGTAAAAAAGAGGTCATTTCCGGATGAGGATAGGACGTATTTTTGGTGTTGAGCTTTATCTGAACGTGTTTTTTCTGGCTATCCTGGGTCTTTTTTTTATTGCCGGGATTATGGCAAAGGGCCTGATAGCTTTCGCTGTCGTACTGGTCCACGAAATGGCTCATGTTTATGTGGCAAGGCGGCTTAATGTTCCTGTCGGGGAGGTAGAACTGCTGCCCTTTGGCGGAGTAACCAGGATGGGGCAGGATCTGGTCCTGGATCCCTTCAAGGAGGTTATGGTAGCTTCAGCCGGCCCTTTGAGCAATCTTTGTATGGTAGCCCTGGGCTTTGCGCTGAAGAACTATAACATCTGGGATGAGCAGCTGGGATCGTTTTTTTTGCAGTGCAACCTTCTGATAGCGTCCTTTAATTTACTCCCTGCCCTGCCATTAGACGGAGGGCGTGTCTACAGGGCTTACCTGGCCTTAAGGGTCGGGATTCGCGAAGCAACCAGAAGGGCGGCTGGTTTTGGCCAGTTTTGGGCGGTGAGTACAATTATTTTCAGTCTTTTCGGCATTGCCTTTCATTTCAGCGGTCTGGATATTCTTTTTACTGGTCTTTTTCTTTTTTACGCTGCGACAAAGGAAAAAAGGATGGCCGCTTATCTGTTTATGCGCCATCTGATTAAAAAGAAAGAAGAATTAACAAGCCTTGGAATGCTTCCTGCCGAGTTGGTCGTTGCAGTCGAAAGCCTGACCCTCGGTGAGATAGTCCGCCCCTTTTTACCGAGGCGTTTCCACCTCGTTATGGTTGTTAACGAACAGTGGCAGCCGAAAGGCGTGATCAACGAGGCGCAGATCATTGACGGTTTGCTGGAACACGGGGCGGACTGGCCTGTAGGCAGCCTTCTTTTGCAGCCGTTATAACGGTACGTTTGTTTAGGACGAGTGACACAAGAGAACCGTCCCCTTGTGTTCCCAGGACGAGTGACACAAGAGAACCGTCCCCTTGTGTTCCCTTGTGTTCACTGGCTGTATTTAGGACGAAAGGTGTGGTAAGGGCTGTGGATTTTCAAAAAAAGCTAAAGCAGCAGATATCCGATCTCCTTGATCTGCCTGGTGATGTAATGATGGATCTTCCCAGAATCATCATGCTTGGCAGCGCGCAGATGGTCATTGAGAATCACAGAGGAATTACAAAATATAATTCCGAAGAGATTTCAATTTCAATTTCCGGCGGTGAAATTGTCATCAAGGGATCCGACCTGAAACTGCGCAATGTTCTGCCCGAGGAAATCTACGTCGAGGGCGGGATAAAAAGCCTGGCTTTTGAAAAATAGGTCATGGAAAAGGATTTGGTAGCATGTTTTTACAGAAGATGAATAATTACCTGGCCGGTTATGTAACGATAACGGTCAGCGGCGCTGTTGAAAGATTCATCAACCTGGCGACAAAACAGGGTATTTCAATCTGGGATGCGCAGACAAAAAAAGAAAACGAGGTTGTCCTGAACGTCAGGGTGAAGGCGGTCAAAAATCTAAGGAAGGTCGCCCGAAAGTCAGGATGCAGGTTCAAAATTAAAAAACGCGCAGGTTTGCCTTTTCTTCTTTCGCATTTTAACAAACGCAAGGCCATGGTCCTGGGCTGCATTTTTTTCCTGACGGCCCTTTATATCTTCAGCTCTTTCGTCTGGTCAGTACAGGTTACCGGCAACCGGAATATTAAGGCTGCAGATATTTTACAAGCGGCTGCAAAAGCGGGGCTTGAACGCGGCGTTCCGAGGCGGACTGTAAATATTGGCGCAGTGGAAAAGAACATACAGGATCAACTGCCCTTAGTGTCCTGGATAGGCATCGAAATCAAGGGAACCAGAGCCGCCATAGAAGTCGTTGAAAAGACGCAGGCACAAGAGCCCTATAACGGGCCGGCTCACGTGGTTGCCAAAAAGAGCGGTCTGGTAGAGGATGTACTGGTTTTTCAGGGTGATCCCGTTGTCAAGGAAGGGGATGCAGTGGTGGAAGGGCAGGTATTAATCTCGGGTATTATCCTTCCCCCGGAAGATCTGGACAAAAAGGCGCCTTCTGATCAGGCGGATAAAAAACCTCCCCAGAAAAAGACTTATGTCAACGCAAAGGGTTCTGTCCGCGCCCGGTGCTGGTATGAAAGATACGGGGAAGCCTCTTTGATTGAAAAAGGCAGGAAGTATACCGGGCAGGTTATTACCAGGGTTTGCATGAAAATCCGCGGCAGGGAAATAATTCTTACTGGCCCCCAAAGTATTCCCTTTACATCTTATAAAACAGGGGGTAGTTTAGTAAAAAGGGCTCCTCATTGGAGGAATTATAGTATACCCGTCGAATTCATTACAGTAAAATATTATGAAATAAAAGGATACAGCCTGCATAGAACACGGAATCAGGCCAGGGATCTGGCCGGCGCCCAGGCGCTGGACGGGATAAAGAAGCAACTGCCCGCAGGCGCTGTAATACTGAATAAAAGGCTGGAAGAAGTAATCGTCAATCAGCCGGAAGATGTGGTTCGGATGAGGGCCTTTGTTGAAACAGAGGAAGAGATCGGTTTAACCAGGCGGTTTGTGCCGTGACAGGAAGATAATACGGAGGGACAAATTGGCGGAAAACGCACAGGCCAGAATAGTTCTCAAAGACATAGGGGCGGCTGCTGAAATCTTTGGCAATCAGGACGAAAATTTATCCTTAATCGAGCGCATTCTTGGCGTACGCCTGGTGACACAGGGCGGGGAACTGATCGTTATCGGCAAACCGGAGCAGATCAGCCAGACCCGGGAAGTGTTCGATCAGCTTGAGGACTATCATCAGGCGGGGAGTCCGATAACCCTCCATGATGTTGGTTATGTTGCAAGGTCTGTCCGTTCAGGAGCGCATGATGCTCTCACCAGTCTTGCCCGGAAGGTTGTTCTGGTTACAGCCCGTGGAAAGCAGGTCAAACCGAAAACCCTGGGTCAGAAACAGTACCTCAAATGTATTCGGGATAACGACATTGTCTTTTCAATCGGCCCTGCCGGCACCGGTAAAACATACCTGGCTGTAGTAATGGCCATAAGTTTCCTGCGCAATAAAAAGGTGAGCAAGCTTGTTTTAACAAGGCCTGCCGTCGAAGCGGGAGAAAAGCTTGGATTTCTGCCCGGCGACCTGCAGGAAAAGGTCGATCCTTACTTGAGGCCGCTTTACGACAGTCTTTACGATATCCTGGGCCTTGAAAATACCCAGAAATACATCGAACGCCATACTATTGAAATTGCTCCCCTGGCTTATATGCGCGGCCGGACCTTGGAGGATGCCTTTATTATTTTAGATGAGGCGCAAAACACCACCAGGGAGCAGATGAAGATGTTCTTAACCCGTCTTGGCTACGGATCCAGGGCTGTTATTACGGGGGACATCACCCAGATAGATCTGCCCAGAGGGCAGATTTCCGGTTTGGTTCATGTGCAAAAAATCCTGGCTCATATTGAAGGTATATCCTTTCATTATTTGGGAGGGGAAGATATAGTAAGACACCCGCTGGTTCAGGAAATTATCAAAGCCTACGAAGAACCCGGCCCGGATGAAGAAGTAAAAAGGGAACCGTAGCGCCAACCTAGAAGGATTAATGATACTGGAGGAAGTTTTTCTATGCTTGCTACCATCTTTAAGAGGGCAGCGGCGCTAATTACATATTTACTCAAGCAGTGGCAAACACGCCGGGGTATTGCTGCTTTATTATTTTTTGCCCTGACTACCTTGCTGCTTTCCATTGAAATAGTCCCTCACCGGGTCAGTTTAAGTGAGGGACAGGTATCCACAAAAGACATTTTTGCAACTCGTGATATAGTTTTCATTGACCAGGAAAGAACAGAGAACCTGCAGGAACAGGCTGCTTCCTCTGTGCGCAACCAGTATGACAGGGACGCTATGGTCAGCGGGGCTGTCCAGAATGACGTTGCGGGAGCGCTGGCGGAAGTTAAAAAAATCCAGGGCGATACTTCCACCAGCCTGCAGGACCGCCTGAACAGGCTGCGCAAACTGCTGCCGGTTTACAACCTGCCGGAAGAAACGCTTGCCGGACTTGCCGCGCCTTCCCAGAAGGAACTGCAGTTGACCGAGCAGGGGGTAAACGGCCTGATTTCCCAGGCTATGGACTCCGAGCAGGGAGTTACGCAGGTTAACCTTGAGGATACAAAAAGCGTAATCGAGGTAAAGATAAGGCGGCTTGATCTGAGAGAGCCTTACGAAGAACTCGGTGTTTTACTGATGAAGAAATTCCTCAGGCCAAATACATTTCTAAACGTTGAAAAGACGCGCCTGCTCAGGGAGGCAGCCAAAAAAACAGTGCCCATCCAGCAGGTTACCATTATCAAGGGTGAAAAAATAGTCGGCGCCGGGGAAATTGTCCGGGCTGACCAGATGGCCAAGCTTAAAGCGCTGGGCCTGACCAAGAGCTATTTCCCCTGGAGGACGCTTTTGGGCAACGCCTTGCTTGTGATTCTTCTGATGGTAGTGGTCCTGTTCTATTTGTACCAGCAGAACAAGGAAATCTATAAAAGCCCCGGGCACCTGTACCTGCTGGCTCTGATTGCGATACTGGTCCTCGCCCTGGCCAAGGCTATAGTTGCCATTAACAGCACCCAGTGGCCGGAGTTTGGCTCCCTTTTCGGCTATATGGCGCCTGTTGCCGCGGCCGGAATGCTGATCGCCATCCTGCTGGATTCGCGCCTTGGCGTGCTGATCGTTGCCATCCTTTCCTTCCTGCTGATGCTGATGTCCAACGGCCAGCTGCGGTTTGGTGTTGTAGGAATGGTCAGCGGGCTGACCGGGATCTACAGCGTAAGCAAACTGAGCAAGAGCGGGGATTTGACCAGGGCAGGCTTATATACCGGCCTGGCCAGCATCTGCGCGATCGGTGTGATGGAGCTGTCCTCATCCACCCCGCTGGGGATAGTGATTACTTCAGCTGCGCTTTTCGGGATAACCAACGGAATCATCTCCTCAATTCTGACAATCGGAATACTTCCCTATCTTGAGAGCACTTTCAGGATTACTTCCTCAGTACGCCTTTTGGAACTGTCCTATCCGGGCAACCCTCTTTTAAAGCGCCTGCTAACAGAGGCGCCGGGCACATATCACCACAGTATACTGGTTGGTAACCTCGCCGAAGCTGCCGCCGAGGCGATTGGCGGAGACAGCCTGCTGACCAGGGTCGGAGCTTATTACCATGATGTTGGCAAACTAAAAAGGCCGTACTTTTTTATAGAGAACCAGATGAACACCGACAACCCCCACGATAAAATCGCGCCTACTTTAAGCACCCTGATCCTGACTTTTCACGTTAAGGACGGTGTTGAACTGGCCAGGGAGTACAAGCTCCCCGAGGATATAATTAATATTATTGAACAGCATCACGGAAGCGGCCTTTGCACGTACTTTTACCATAAAGCCCTGGAGAACGGGCAGAATGAAAGTGTGACCGAGGAAGAGTTCCGCTATGAAGGCCCCAAGCCGCAGACCAGGGAGGCGGCTCTTGTCATGCTGGCTGATTCCGTGGAAGCCGCTGTGCGTTCTTTGCAAAACCGTACATACAACAGGATGGAAGGGATGGTCCACAGGATCGTCAAAGACAAGCTTTTAGACGGGCAGCTTGACGAGTGCGACCTGACTTTTAAGGATCTGGACGTAATCGCGTCGGCTTTCATACAGGTTCTAAGCGGAATCTTCCATGCCCGTATTGAATACCCCGATTTAAGCAAGGAAAAGGAAGCGGAAGGGAGAAAAGCAAAAAGTGCCGGTGTACGTAAACAGTTTTTTAGAGCCAGAGGCAGATAACGAAGAAGAACTGGTCAAAGTTGCTGTTGAAGCCGTGAGAGAGGTTCTGTCCTGGGGAAAAATCAGCGACCTGGCCGAAGTGAGCGTCGTCTTCGTTTCCGAAGAATATATACAGTATTTAAACAACCTGTACAGGCAGATTGACAGCCCCACGGACGTGCTTTCCTTTGCCATGCAGGAAGGCGAAAGCCTGGCCGGCATGGAGGAGGAAATCATTTTGGGGGACGTGGTTATCGCCCTGGCCGTGGCAGAAAAGCAAAGTGTTGAGCAGGGCCACAGCCTTGAGCAGGAGGTTGCCTGCCTGGTGGTGCACGGTGCCCTGCACCTGCTTGGTTATGATCACATGACCGACGAAGAGGAAACCGCCATGCGCTCATCCGAAAAAGAGATCCTGAAAAAGCTGGGGTGGAATGTTGTTTGATCAAACTGCCGGCGATGGATTTTCCCGTGGAAAAAATGATCAATACAGCCCGCGCCGCCAAAGAGGCGGCCTATGCCCCATACTCCGGACTCCGTGTGGGAGCCGCCCTGCTGACAGACCAGGGCCGTCTATACAAAGGCTGTAATATTGAAAACGCGTCTTACGGACTGACTGTCTGTGCGGAGAGAGTGGCTTTTTACAAGGCTTTCAGCGAAGGTGAAAGGCAGTTTGCCGCAATGGCGGTCATTTCAGATTTGGACGGTTTCTGTTCTCCCTGCGGCGCCTGCCGCCAGGTCCTGTCTGAATTTGGAGCGGACTTAAAAATCTATATGTGCTCAAAAAACGGTGATTATATAGTTAAGACGCTCGCCGAACTCCTCCCGGAGCCTTTCGTTTTCCAACCCCCCAGCTAATATGAAACTCTTCATATACTCCCATCCATTTCCTGTTTTCTTCTTAGTACTCTTCAATTATTACGCGAGCTTATCCCTTGTATACAAAAAAATGTATAAGTAGGGGTCAGGCTTGACTTATTTAAAAATTGACTTATTAGATAACCAAACACGGGGACATTCTTTTTGCTTCCTTCATTGCGGCCAAAAACGCTGTTCGAGGGATATTGAAAATGCAGCTATCTAGAAAGCGATTGAAAGAATAGAAAAATGAAAGCAATAAGTCAAGTCAAGCAATAAGTCAAGCCTGACCCCATGCTACTCCAATTGGCCGGCGTCTTTTAGCATCTGCCGGGCGTATTCGCCGGCCAGCCCGTCTTCGCTGCCCGATAACATCCGGGTCAGTTCCTGGATGCGCCTTTCTTCCCCCAGCGGTTCTATGCGTATCGCCGTGCGGGAGTCGTCGCCTTCCTTCACAACGTGGAGGTGCGTGTCGGCACGGGCTGCGATGACCGCCGCGTGGGTGACGCAGATTACCTGGCCGCCCGCCGCCAGTTCGGAAAGTTTTTCCGCCACCGACTGCAGGGCCTTGCCTCCGATGCCGGTGTCCACTTCATCGAAAACGAGGGTGGGCATGCCGCCCAGCCTGGCCAGGATTGTCCGTAGCGCCAGGATTATACGGGCGAGCTCTCCCCCGGATGCGATCCTGGTCAGCGGTTTTAAGGGCTCACCGGGGTTGGGGGAGATCAGGTATTCGATTTTCTCCAGCCCGGAGGCTGAAAAACCAGGTTTGTCCTCAAAGGAAACCAGGAAATCGGCTCTCCCCATTTCCAGGGAGGCGAGTTCCGCTTTGACCTGCTCCTTTAATTTTTGGGCCGTTTCACGGCGGGTCTTGGACAGTTCCCGGGCTGCTGTCAGCCATTCCTCTTCCAGCCGGGCTGCTTCCTTTTCCAGGGCTGCGGCGCTGTCTTCGCTGTTCTCCAGGACTGCACTTTCAGCGGCAGCCTGATCCCTGTATTCCAGCACTCCTGCAATGCTGTCGCTGTACTTGCGCTTTAAGTCCCTGATCAAGAACAACCTTTCTTCAACACTCTTCAACTGTTCCGGGTCACTGTGGATTTTGTCCCGATAGGCTGAAAGCTGGCAGCCGATATCCTGCATCTGGTACAGGGCATCTTCAACGGCGTCGTGCAGCGGTTTGACTGAATCGTCCAAACGGTTTAAGGAAACCAGAGACTGCCTGGCCTTGCTGAGAAATTCGGTTGCACAGGGATACGGCCCTTCACTGCCGCAGATCAGGCTGTGGCATTCGTCGGCCAGGGAAAGTACTTTTTCAGCGTTAACTAAAAGACTGTGTTCCCTTTGTAAAGTTTCATCCTCTTCCGGAGAAAGTTTAGCCCGGTTGATTTCCTCAATTTGAAAGCGGAGCATTTCCAGGCGGCGCAGCCTTTCCCTGGCGCCTTCCTGGAGAGCGAGCAGGCGTTCTTTGACCGAACGCCAGGAAGTGTAGATCCGGCCTATTTTTTTCCGCAGGCCGGCTGCGTCCGGACTGCCGAAGCTGTCCAACAGGTTGAGCTGGTACTGGAGGCTGAGCAGGGAATGCTGTTCATGCTGGCTTAAAGAATCCACCAGGCATGACCCGACTTCCCTGTACTGGTTCAGAGGCGCCGCCTGCCCGTTTAAACGGCAGATATTGCGGCCGGTTTTATTGATCTCGCGCGTCAAAAGCAGGGTCCCGTCCTCCCCGGGCTCAATGTCCAGCTCGGAAAGCAAATCTGCAACGTCGGGCAGGCCGCTTATTTCGAAGATGGCCGTCACCCTGGTTTTTTCCCTGCCGGTGCGGATTAGATCCGTTGAGACGCGGTGTCCCAGCGCCATCTGCAGGGCATCAATGATAATTGATTTTCCCGCCCCTGTCTCCCCGGTAAGGACATTCAATCCCGGGGAAAACTCCACACCGGCGCTGTCAATCAAGCCAAAATCCTGAATATCCATGGAGATCAGCAGGGTTGTTCACCCCCTGACAATCTGGTTGAAGCGTTTTATGAGAACAGGCATGTACCGCTTGAGCTTGACAATTACGAGGATGGTATCGTCACCGCCGATTGTGCCCACGATTTCCGGCCAGCCGGCCTGATCTAATGCCGAAGCGACCCCCTGCGCCTCACCGGGAAGGGTTTTAATGACAATCAGGTTCTCGCTGTGGTCAAGGCTGACCACGGAGTCCTTAAACGAGCGTTTCAGACGGTTGTCGCTCTGCATGGGCGCAGGCGTTCCCGGCAGGGTATAGCGGACCGTATTTTTTTCCGAGGGCGCCTTGATCAGGCCCAGTTCCCGGACGTCCCGGGATACGGTGGCCTGGGTCACTTCGAAGCCTGAAAGGCGCAGGCTGTCGGCAAGCTCTTTTTGCGTCTGGACTTTTTTCTGGGAGATAATTTCTACTATCTTTTTCTGCCGCCTGACCTTCACTTGTCACCTGCTCCCTACATATCCTTATATATTTGTATTATTACGTTGATCCGTCTTGCTTAGTTTTTCGCGCAGCAGGTAAAAAAACCTGGATTGCTTGAGACGGATGAATTTAGCCCTGTGGGGCGATCTGCCGATTAACACAGTATCTTTCTTCTGGAGCTTGAAACCGTACTGGCCGTCCATGTTCAGCATAATCTCGTCAAGCTCGGACAATATGTTGACCTTGACCTTGCTTTCCGCTCCGATGACCAGGGGCCTTGTCCACAGCGAATGGGGGCAGATCGGCGTCACCAGCATCAGTTCGAGGTCGGGCGTCACCAGCGGGCCGCCCGCGGAAAGGGAATAGGCGGTAGATCCCGTCGGCGTGGCGACGATCAGGCCGTCCCCCGGGTAGGTGGTTATATATTCTTCGTCGACCAGCGTCTCAAGAAAAATCAAGCGTGCGAAAGCGCCTTTGCTGATTACCGTATCATTCAAGGCCAGCGACTGCCAGACCAGGGCGCCGTTACGGTAAACCCCGGCGTTAAGCATCATCCGTTCCTCAATCACATATTCGCCCCGGGTAAGTTTTTCGAGGGCGACAGTAAGATCGGGAGCGCCCACTTCCGTTAAAAATCCCAGGTTGCCCATATTTACACCCAGTATGGGGATCCCGCTGGGAGCTGCTTTCCTGGCGCTGCCAAGCAGGGTACCGTCCCCGCCAAGGACTACCAGGCAGTCTGTTTTCGCCATGTCCTGCGGCGGCCACCCGTATTTCGGCAAACCAAGGGCTGCCGCGGTAGTTGCCGGCATGACCGCGCTGCAGTTTTGCTTTTCAATCAGGCCGATAATTTTTTCAACCAGCACGACCGCGTTTTCTTTTTTCATATTTACGATCAGGCCGATAGTTTTCATATTGGTTACCTCAAATATTAGGCCGCTCGCGCTCAAAGGGATCGTCTGCGGCTTTCCTGACAATCCTGCCGGCTTCCTCCGCCAGATCGGGTATTGAAGCGGCGTCTTTCTTAAAAAAAGCCAGAAACTCGATGTTCCCCTTCGGTCCCTTGATTGGCGAGTAGTCGAGGCCCAGGACCCCCCAGGAAAGTTCCTCAAGGGCAGTACATACTTTTAAAATAACCTCACGGTGGACCTGCGGGTCTCTGACAACGCCGTTCTTGCCAACTTTCTCCCTGCCCGCTTCGAACTGCGGTTTGATTAAAGCCACACCGCAGGCAAAAGGCGCCGTCAGCTCGGTTATTTTGGGTAGAGCCTTGGCCAGGGAGATGAACGAGACATCAATTACCGTAAAATCAGGAATGACTGATAAATCTTCTCCAGAAAGGCTGCGGATGTTCGTGCGCTCAAGGACAACCACTTTCGGGCTGTTCCTTAAGCTCCAGTCAAGCTGGCCGTAGCCGACGTCAACGGCGTAAACAAGGCTGGCCCCGTTTTGCAGGGCGCAGTCGGTAAATCCGCCGGTAGAAGCGCCAACATCAAGGACAACCGCGCCGTTCAAATCAATTTTGAAACTCCGCAATGCCTTTTCCAGCTTTAATCCGCCGCGGCTCACATAAGGCTGCTTTCCTAAAACTTCCACACCCGCCTCGGGACTGACGAGCAATCCGGCTTTGTCCGCCCGCCGTCCTCCGACCAGGACCTGCCCGGACATGATGCAGGCCTTCGCTTTCTCCCTGCTTTCATAAAAACCTTTATTGACCAGGAGAACGTCCAGCCTCATTTTGGGGCTGCCCATACCGCTATTCCCTTTTCAAGGATTTAAGCCTGACCAATTTTCTGCCTTTGCCCCGTATGCCGAGGTGGCTCAACGCCATTTCAACAACACTGTCCGCAGTAAGGTTGTGCCGGGCAAGCAGGATATCGCGTTTCCCGTGCTCCACAAAAGTATCACCGATGCCGAAGCAGACCACCCTGGGATCGGGTACTTCCAATGAGTTCAGCATTTCCAGCACACTGCTGCCAAATCCTCCCTGCAGGACATGTTCTTCAAGGGTAATCAGCAACCTGGTCCTGGCAGCGTAATTGGAGATGCAGCTTTCATCCAGTGGCTTGACAAACCGGGCATTGATTACGGCTGTGCTGACCCCTTGCTGTTCAAGTTCCTGCGCAGCCTCCAGCGCCACTTCCACCATACTGCCGACAGCGACCAGCGCAACATCTTGGCCGTCGTGCAGCACCACTGCCTTTCCAATAGGAATCTGGGCAGGCTCATCTTCAAGAGATATCCCCCTGCCGGCGCCCCTGGGATAGCGGACCGCCGCCGGGCCGTTGGAATAGATGGCCGTTTTAAGCATGTGACGCAGTTCCCCCTCGTCTGAGGGGGCCATCAGGACCATACCGGGCATCGGGCGCAGGTAGGCGTAATCAAAAGTTCCGTGATGGGTGGGCCCGTCCTCGCCAACCAGGCCTCCCCGGTCAAGAGCCAGGGTGACCGGCAGTTTTTGCAGGCAGACGTCGTGAAGCACCTGGTCATAAGCCCTCTGCAAAAAAGTTGAGTAGATGGCGACAACCGGCCTGTAGCCTTCCGAAGCGAGAGCCGCGCCGAGAGTAACGGCGTGCTGCTCGGCAATTCCAACATCAAAAAACCTTTCCGGGAAAACCCTGGCGAATTCCGCCAGTCCCGTCCCCAGCGGCATAGCCGCCGTGATGGCCACGATCCGGTCGTCCTTTTCAGCCAACTGGACCAGTGTCTGACCGAAAACATCCGTATAGCTGGGTCCCGAACCTTTGTAATCAGTCAGTCCCGTATCAATTGAAAACGGCCCGACACCGTGAAATTTGTCTGCCTTGGCCTCCGCCGGCGCATAACCTTTCCCCTTGCGGGTAAGCACATGAACCAGCACCGGGCCGCGGGTAGCTTTGGCCTGCTCAAAAATTTTCAGCAGATCCGTAATGTTGTGCCCCTGGGCCGGGCCCAGGTATGTAAAACCAAGCTCTTCGAAAAACATCCCCGGCATCATCAGGTATTTAAAGGAATCCTTAATCCGCGCCACCGCGTGGGTCACCCTCGGCCCAACGCTGGGGATTTTTAAAAGAAGCTGTTCGATTTCTTCCTTGCTGCGCGAATACATGCGGTCCGTGCGCAGGCGGTTTAAATATCTTGAAAGCGCCCCGACATTCGGGGCAATGGACATCTCGTTGTCGTTCAGGACGACAATAAGATCGCTTTTCACGTGCCCGGCGTGGTTGAGCGCCTCGAAGGAAATTCCCGCGGTCATCGCCCCGTCCCCGATTACCGCCACCACGGAATTTTTCTTGTTCGAAAGATCTCTGGCCAGAGCCATTCCGAGGGCGGCTGAAATGGACGTGCTGCTGTGTCCGGTTGTAAAGGCGTCATGTTCGCTTTCTCCGGGGTTGGGAAAACCGCTCAAGCCTTTGAACTGCCGGAGCGTGCTGAATTCCCGGCGGCGTCCGGTGATTATTTTATGGGCGTAGCACTGGTGTCCCACGTCCCAGATTATTTTGTCCTCAGGTGTTTTAAAAGTACGGTGCAACGCAATGGTAAGCTCGACCACACCAAGGCTGGGCGCCAGGTGCCCGCCGTTGGCGGAAACGGTTTCAATAATCTGCTGCCTTATTTCCCCGGCCAGATGGTTTAGTTCTGCTATCGATAAACCGTCCAGGTCACGGGGAGATTCAATTTTGGATAAATACTGATCCAACGCTTCACACAACCTGTCTGTCGTTTTTTAAGTTGTCTTTGAGAAAGGCGACCGGGTAAGTTTCTTCCAGGTTACCAGCGCTCTGGCGACAAGAAAGATGATCTTGTTGGCCTCTCTGACGGCAATCCTTTTACCCATGGCTTTTCCGCCGATCGTAACGGCTGCGATTGTCCCGGCCATAAGCAGGTTCATCAGCAGCTGGCTGCCCTGCGGCCAGAGGACGACCACCTGGATAATCAGGGAGATGCCTATGGCGCCGCTTAATGTTCCGGCAATATCACCAACGACATCATTACAGATGTTGGCTACCCGGTCGGAATTGCGGATCAGGTAAATTCCTTCCTGGGCGCCGGGTATTTTTTTGGAACCCCTGGCATGCAGGGGCGCCTCGGAGGCGATTGTCACGGCGGTTCCCACAATATCCGCCAGGATTCCAATCAATATAATTATAACTAAAAAAAGAAAGGATAGCAGTAAACTTTTTAATTTGATGGCAATTATGTCGGATAACCAGAAAAAGGCAACCGCCAAAATAAATGAGGTTGCCCCTACCAAAAAAACATACCGTCCGGAAACGGATGATCTCTTTTTACTCATGAAACCGGTACCGTCCCCTAAAAGGAGGGTAAGTGATAACAGCACGGGTAAATATTGTGGCTTAGGTCCAGTAGGTTTTCCCAGGCGGGACGCCGGTTGTCGCCAACCCGGTGGTTTCCCTTTCAGCCTGCCTCTGGGCAAAGCCCAGGACTGAATTACCACTTAGTCCACACTTTAATCCCCGTGCTGTCCCGGTATTTACCGATCAGCCTAGGAGTTTTCCTCCGCGGGTGGTCTTTCTCTAGCCTCTTTTGCACCAACGGTTTCAGCCTTAAGCATGCCGGGCACGGGCCCGTGCCCACAGCCGCTTCTTCAAGCGGCATCCACCGCTGCCACTCAAGGCAGGCTACACTGCACGCAGCTGCCTACCACATGCAGGTTCACACCCCAAGCCATAGTTAAGCAAACCCTGAACAGGCCGGCATCCCCACAAACTTGGGTCTCCACGGCAGCGGGGTCAACGCCTGCATGCCATTACAGATCGCCCCACTGCCTTAACTCCCAGTACCAGCCCCCGGCTGGGCGCTGGTAGCCAGCACCAGGAACTTCATCGATGTGCCCTTGACGGATTTTTAGGCCCGCCTTCAAAAAAGATATCCCCGACTAGGATACTGAATCACTTACCTTTTAAATACAAAATATATTATACCACAAACGGCCCAAAACCCGCAAATATTCACTTTAAAGATAAAAAACGCACTTTTATGCATACAGCCTGAATAGCGGTATTTTAAAAAGGCGTCCGATTCTTTTCATGCTTTTTCTAAAAATCCCTGGTAATTACAAAATCAGCCAGCCGGCGCATAAAATCAGCTCTTTCGTCAAAGACGGCCAATTTGTCTTTTGCTGCGGATATCGACTGGGCTGCTTTTTGCCTGGCTTTTTCAATGCCGAACAGGACCGGGTAAGTAAATTTCTTGTTTTTCAAGTCGCTGCCCGTTGTTTTGCCAAGCCTGGTGTCTTCGCCTTCTATGTCCAGCAGGTCGTCCTTGATCTGGAAAGCCAGGCCGAGGTGTTCGGCAAATCCGGTCAGCGCGAGAAGCTCCCTTTCGCCGGCGCCGGCCAGAATTGCGCCCGCCCTGACTGCCGCACGGTATAAAGCGCCTGTTTTATTAAGGTAAATATATTCAAGGATAGAACCGTCCATGTCTTTATCTGTGGCCAGTATATCCATAACCTGCCCGCCGATGAGCCCCATTGTTCCCGATGCCCTGGCAATTTCCCGGGCGGCCTGGAGCACTCTGCCGGCCGGAATGTGCTGTTCCATCTCTTCGCAGGTAAGGAGATCAAAGGCCAGGGTCAAGAGGGCGTCCCCCGCCAGCACGGCAATAGCCTCACCGTATACGCAGTGGCTGGTCGGCCTGCCCCGCCGGAAATCGTCATTGTCGATGGCAGGCAGGTCGTCGTGAATCAGGGAATAGGTATGAATCAGTTCCAGGGCGCACGCGGCGGGAAGGACATGCCTGCTCTTCCCCGAAACTATTTCCGCCGCCGACAAAACCAGCACAGGCCGCAGCCGCTTACCCCCGGCAAAAAGGCTGTAACGTATGGCCTGGTGGATCATCGGGGGGTAGGTATCCCCGGGAGGCAGGTACTGTTCCAGGGAATCGTTGACTATCGCCGCCCGCAGTTCAAGTTCGTTTAAAAAATCATTCATCTTTTTTTATTCCTGCGGAGTCCGGGACGAGTTCGCCCTTTTCACCGGCGATCAGCAGGTTTATTCTGCGTTCGGCTTCCTTAAGCTGTTCGCTGCAGATGCCGGAAAGGGCAATCCCCTTTTCGAACAGCTCCAGGGCTTTTTCCAGGGGGATCTTGCCGCTCTCGAGCTCTCTGACCACCGATTCCAGCCTGGCCAGCGCCTCTTCAAATGTATAGCTTTCTGTTTCCACGGGGATTTCCATGATCAACACCTCTATTATCGTAGTGCCCTGCCGTTTAAATAATCGAAACGGTGTCCCTGGAAGGTATCCAGCTCTTCCAGGCGTCTTTCGATTTTCTGTTTAACCTGCCACCAGCTTATTCCCCAATTGGAGAAAAGAACTTTGTTGAACGGCCCCCTGCCGACAAGCCGCTGGATGACGGCGGCGGGGTCCAGGTATTCCAGGAAGGCCACCACCCGGTCCAGGTACTCCTCAAGGGGGGTAATCTCGAACTCCGAGCGCAGGTACGCCTCGCCGAGGGGTGTATCTTTAACTATGTACAATGAATGTATTTTAACATATTTCACACCCAGGGCGGAAAGTACTTTTGCATTTTCAACCGCGTCCACCATTTCGTCCCCCGGAAGGTTGAGGATAATATGCGCACAGGTTTCCAGGTTCCTTGAGCGGAGCCTTATTGCAGCGTCGATAAATTCCGCCAGAGTATGAGCCCTGTTGATTTGGAGCAGGGTGTGGTAGTTGACAGTCTGCAGGCCCAGTTCCACAAAAATATCTATCTTTTTTTCGTCCCGCAGGCCGGCCAGGAAATCCAGGTACCGGTCGTTGATGCAGTCCGGGCGGGTTGAAACGGATATCCCCACGATATCTTCGCCCTGGGCCGCTTTTTCCATGTTCGCGCAGAACTGCCTGAAGGGCAGATAGGTGTTTGTAAAAGACTGAAAGTAGACGATGAATTTTTTTGCCTTGTACCTCTTTTGAAAAAAAACGCGGTTTTGGGCCACCTGTTCCTCGATGGACAAGTCGCTGGAAAGAGCCTCAAAGCCGGCTCCCTGCTCATCACAGTAGGCGCACCCTCCCGTTCCCAGCTTGCCGTCGCGGTTTGGGCAGGCGCCTGGCAGGTTGACGGGCAGTTTGTAGACTTTCTCGCCGTATCGGCGGATCAAATGCTCGGAGTAAAGATTGTACCGGGAAACTTTCATAGGCGTCATTAAATCCCTCTAATCAGAACATGGGGTCAGGCTTGACTTATTGCAAAAGTTGACTTATTGAGGAAGCCTTATAATGGTAAGTATTCTTAGGCCGTTATTGTCACGGTTCGCTCAGGTGCTCCGTGCGGGCATCACCAACGGTTCGCTTCGGACAGGACCAGACGGTGCTGCAAAGGCGGCAACCCGTCTACTTTGACAAAAATTGACTGGCAAGAAAGAAGAACGAAATCGCTTCGCGATGGCCTTAGATAGAAAATAATATATCACAGAATAATTGATATAAAAAATGAAAAAGTATGTCCCTTTTGTGGGAGA
>LDZT01011525.1_pt1 | contig 28087 bp, 30 predicted proteins | sample 615521 | NCBI WGS metagenome assembly LDZT01 (sample SAMN03408292, study PRJNA278302) | terrestrial metagenome | isolation source: oil reservoir sample SB1 | place: USA: Alaska, North Slope, Schrader Bluff formation | collected 2011-09 | reverse complement strand
TTCATTTAATTGTTACCAATTTCAATGCAACACTCGGTATGGGTGGTTGGCTAGACCTTACCCAACAGGGACTTTCACCCTGCAAGAAATATAGAGCTTTCTTGGCGCTCTTCGGTTTTTGGTTTACAGTTTTTAGTTTACAGTTTTCCCCTCTCCCTCCGAGGGGAGAGGGAATGCTCAGAAACATATTGTTAATTTATTGTTTTTTGTTTTTAGTAAAGACTACTAACAACTTTTTATCTCGCAACTTGCTTTTTTTATTTTTTCTTTTGTATTTGACTGGAAGACCGGGTGACCGGAAGACGGGCAGACCAGTCGACTTTTTTGCATTTCGACGCAATACGATTTCGAATACTTTTTTTGCTAAAAAATGTTATAATAGGGAATAATAAATATATAAAAGATACACTAATAAATGAAATATTATTATAATAGCAAAAAAAGCAATAGTGGATACACAATTATTGAACTAGTAGTTGTAACAGCTATTATAGCAATACTTACAGTTGTATCTTTTAAAGGTCTTTTTACAGTTAAACAAAACATGGACCTTAACCGAGCAGCCCACCAGCTTGAAGCAATACTGAAAAACTGTCAATCCAAAGCCATGTATACTGGTAGCTATTACAAAATAGAATTCCATCAAAGCCTTAATCGTTACAGAATTTTTAAAGACTTTGTGGCTGACAGGACTATTCAATTAGAAAATATTATTATACATAATGTAAACTTTACGGATAACAAAGTAGGCTTTAACAAGAATGGGAGTCCAAGTATGGGTGGCACGGTAACCTTGAAAACCAAAAATGGCAAAAAGTTATACGTAATAATGACACCAGTAACAGCCCGAACCCGAATCAGCGATACTCCACCGGAGAATTGGTAGGTTTTGCGCAGCAAAACCGATAATCACTTCCTCCCCCTTGAGGGGGGAGGATAAAGGTGGGGGTGGATTGCACCTTTGAATAATTATATTTAGTATTGATTTTACTGTTACAATGTGTATGATTTACAATATGTAAATATGTAACAAACAAAGAGATATTAAAAATATCCAAGATGTTATTTAAGGAGTATTTTATATGAAATTTATGGTTGTATTAGAACCAGCTGAAGAAGGCGGATTTAATGTTTCTGTCCCAGCTCTTGATGGTTGCTTTACTCAAGGGATGGATGAAAAAGAAGCCCTAAAAAATGCAAAAGAAGCAATTAAATGTTATCTAGAAGGAATGCAAAAGATAATTTAAATATATTTTTTTTATTATTAATATTGAATTGTTACTAAAAACTGAAAACTTGTTTTACTTTTTGTCATTAAGAGAAGCATAAATTTTCGAAGTAATCTTAATATAAATAAGGTAAAATTATTAAAATTGGAGTTTTTAATTATGAAATATAGAATATTAATTGAACAAGACGAAGATGGCATTTTTGTTGTTGAATGTCCTTCATTGCCTGGATGTATTTCTCAGGGAAAAACAAGAGGAAAAGCATTAGAAAATATTCAAGATGCTATAAAAGGATATTTAGAAAGTCTAAAAAAACATAACGAACCAATACCATGAATAACTAGTAAATAGAATTAGCTTATCAGTTGTTACTTATATTACTGTATTTTTTGGATGCAATACGATTTTAATTGGTTATTTGGTAAATTGGATAACGGGTAAATTAAATCTTTGGTTTTAACCAAAAACTAAAAACCATTAACCAATAATGAAAACAGTTTTTATCTTGCATCTCGTATCTTGCACCTTGTAAATTGATAATTGATAAATTGGTCAATCGTCAATTGATTTTTCTTGCTGATTGCTTATTACTGTTTTTAGTACTCGATACTCAATGCGCGATACTCGATACTTATTATAGCCGCAATACGAATTTGCATTTTGTATTTAACTGAAAACCGAGAACTGACAACTGAAAACTATACCAACAATTATTGCCCACAAATGAAAGAGGGGGTTTCCAAATGTTACAAAAAATAAATAAAAAATTATCCCGAAACCAAAAGGGATTTTCCTTAATTGAATTAATGATAGCTGTTGCTATTCTAGCTTTGGCTGCTTTTGGAATATTCCAGGCGTTTAGTATTGGTTTCCAGGGAATGGCTGACGCTCGTGACAGAACCGAAGCTGTCAATTATATTCAAAAAACATTAGAGGAATATAAAAATACACCTTTTGTTAAAATTATAGATAAACCTATGAGTCCAATCGCTGGAACAAAATTCTCAAATGGTTCAATTGTAATTGAAAAAGAAACACGTTTGAAAAAAGTTATCACCCAAGTAAGATGGATTGATCGAAATGGAGATATAAAATTAGAGGAAGCTTCAACATTAATTTATGCTACTGAAAAAACTGGAGAGTTATTATCAGCCAGTGAAATTATACTTTATGCGAGTCCTTACTTTAGGATTTTACCTCTTGAATCTACAGATTTGTTTGCTGAAATTCATGACGCAAATGGAAATATAGTAACAGATGAGGTTTACACAGTTGACTTTGAAATCATAGATGGATCTGACCTGGGATATTTATCGGGAGGATCAGACGATACTACTAATGGCATTGCTAGTGTTGAATATATTTCTGATACCGATGTTGCTGATGGCAGTGTAATGATAAAAGCCTCGGCAGACTTGCCTGGCGTTGGTACTGTTTCTGATACTATTGAAATTATAATATCTATCGGGGCTGAAGGCATTATCCTGGTACCTTCTCCCGATTCTTCTTTGGCAGGAACATCAGTAAATGTTGACTTATATGTGGTTGATGCTTCATTTGATTATGAACTTGAAGGAGGAAGTCATATTATTCCATATGATGGAGAAATAACTCTAAGTGCCTCAAGTGTCCCGGAGGGAATAGCTACTCTTTCTACCACTACGATTACTGATACTGCAAGTGATGGAAGAGCGAGTTTTAATTTGAATTCCAATGGCACTCCGGGTACAGTTGAAATAATTGCATCTGCGCCCGATTTAGACTTAGGTTATACAGAAGTGACTTTTACCGGAGGAGCGGAATCTATACGATTAACACCAAATTATGGTGAGATATACGAAGGAGAAAGTATAAAAATTACCATTACAATCTTAGATGAAAATAATAACCCAACGCCATTTAGTGGTTCAATTACAATGGCAAGTGTTGGTGGAGGTAGCTTTGATCATGTAGACCCCGACCCCTTTTTTGAGCAATCGTCTGGAACAGTTAATTTTTACCATGGTACTGCTACCGATGAAAGCATTAAAATTACTGCCACTGGTGACGGTGGATTAACCTCTAATACCATTTATATTGATGTATTGGACTCCCTAACTCCTTCCTATATAGAACTAACAGCTGATCCCAATAGTGTGAAAGCAAATGGGGGTGAGAATGATTATTCATTTATAACTGCCACAGTTTATGATGATAGCGATCCGGCTGAAGTTGTCATAAATTATACTACGCCGATTACTTTTACAATTTACGGAGATGTGGGATATTTTCTTGATCTTGATGGAACAACAGAAGTTTACACATCACTAGAGGTAATCCCCAGCAGTGGTCAAGCATATACTAGTTTATATTCTGATTTTAGTGGAACTACAACAGTTACCGCTACTTCTGGTGCCTTGACAGAAGATAGTACAGACATCGCTTTTTATTCATCTGCAAGTTATATTTTATTGACGACCAATTCTGGTTCGGCAGTAGCAAACGGAGAAGATTATGCGGTTATTACAGCTACGGTCTATGATGCTGATGACAATATTGTGACTAATTATTTAGATGATATTGAATTCTCTGTCTCCGGTGTGGGATATTTCGCTGGTGATAATTCTGTTACGCCTACTGATGGAATTGCCCAAATAAAACTCTATTCTAATGATGATGGCACAGCTACGGTTACCGCAGAATCGTATGACGAAAGTCAATTAAAAGATTTAGATTTACAACCGGTTGAAGGAATTGACATCGATTTCACACAACCACAAAATCCTGAAATACAATTACTAGAAGAGACAGTTACTGCTTATTATGGTAAGAAAATAGTACAATTTGAAGTGGAAGTCACTAATGCTAATTTACTGCTGGATATTATAGAAATCTCATGGTCAGATTCTGCATCAAATCTAAAGAAAATTGAAATTGCCAGTCCAACCAGCGAATTGAATTACGATGTAATCTATGATGATACTGCCTCTTATCCTGGAACTACGATTTATGCTATTTCTAAAACTTTACTAATGGGCAATTCAATATTCAAAATAACTTTTGATGATAATATGAATAATGAATCAATCAATATAACACTTACAGATGAAAGTGACTTGGAATATTCTCTTGATGAAATAAATATTTAATTAAAAGTGGAAAATAAAAATGATTAAAATAATTTCAAATAAAAAAGGTTTTAGTCTGATTGAATTGATGGTAGTAGTCGTTATTTTGGGATTGATAATTTTAGGACTGGTAACATTTTTTACCGGTGGGGTAAGGTCCTGGATCTCCGGCCAAAGCCAGCTTGAAGCCCAGCGTAATGCTCGCCAGGCAATGGATATAATGGTAAGGGAAATTAGAGAAGGTAAATCTTATAGCAGTACAACTTCTTCTGTAACCGTTCTTATTCCGGCTTTAGGTGAAGATTCTCCTTACAGTGTCACTTATAGAAAGACTGGAAATATTATTTATAGAGAGGTAAATTCAGTTTCGGTTCAACTAATTAACAATGTACAAACCTTATCTTTTCCTCCTACAGATTCATCTAAAGTTCATGTAATATTGGAAGTAGACGTTGATGAAGATGGAAATCCTGATATCAGTTTGGATACAGATGTAAATTTGAGAAATTATGGTTTAGGAACATAAAAATAATTATTAAATTATAAAAATAGTGAAATAAAAATAATCGGTAAATTGGTCAATAGGCTAATTGGCCAATTGATAGGAGTGATAATTATGAAAGAGAATAAGAGAAATAATAAACTAAAAAATATATTTACAAATCAAAAAGGAATGGCACTTTTAGCCACTTTAATCTTTACTTTTGTATTAGTATCTATGGGGGCTGCTTTACTAGCTATGACCAATAATGATACAAAGTTGTCTACCTTACAAAGAGAATCAAACAGGGCTTTTTATTTGGCGGAAACCGGGATTGAACAAACTTTCTATAATCTAAATGTTGCCGATGATGAAACCTATGGTATGTTAACCTGGCGTCCTGATAGCGATGAACCTTATATGGTAGGTACTGAAGAAAAGTTTGAAGTTACCATCACTAATATTGGCGACCCCGATGCTGATCCGCCGGAAGAAGATACCGATAGAATCCAAATTATTTCTACCGGATTCGTTAAAAAAGGTAAATTTTCTTCCGGCCAAAGAAAAATTGAAGTTATTGCAATAATAGATTTCTTGCAAGAAACCACCTATAAATATGCTGTTCTTTCAGAAAATGTAATCATTTTAAATGGTTCACCAGGAGCAACCATTGAGGGAGATATTCATTCTAATGGTGCTATTGAAGTTCAAGGAAAGTTTGATGAAAATTACACAGATGGAACTGCTACTGTTGGTGGCGAGATTAATGAGGTGTATGATGAAGATGAGCTTATTGATGGATTTAATATTAACGGTGAAATTATACCTATACCTCTAATTAACTATGATGGAACAATTGAAGGATTGACCTATGAAGATAGTTTGTTAGCTGAAGCTTACGCAAATGGAACGGTTCATGAGGAAGGTGTTGTTCTCAAAGACAAGGATGATTCAGTTAATTGGACAGGCGTTCATTACATCAAAGGAGATTTAGAAGCTAAAAATGGTGCTGAAGTTCTTATAGAAAATGGCGTTATTGTGGTAGAAGGTGATGTTAAGATTAGCAATAGCGCAATTTTCGAACATACAAAGACTGACGATTACGAATCTCCTTTTTCTGCTTTGGCATTGATCGCAACCGGAGAAATTGTTTTACATGCAAAATCTTCAGTATTAAACGGTGTAGTGCAATCTATCGAAAAGGATGGCACGTCAACCGACAAAATCGATTTTAGATATGGGTCAACTGTAAGGGGTTCAGTAATTGCAAAAACTGTTATGATGCATAACAAGACAAATATTATTTATGATGAGGAAGGGTCACATGAGGACACTACTTGGGGAGATGGATTTTATAAAAAAATTTCCTGGCGGGAAATATAAAGAAGCTCTCTCAAACCATATTTACCATATAAAGAATAATATAAGATATAAATAAGTAAATTATTTATAAAAAAAGTGCTAATTCATGTAAAATAAATTGCCAATTTATAAATTATTATATATAATGAAAAAAAAGTTTATTTATTTGTTAGTAGTTAGTGTTTCTTATTTGTCAATTAGTTGCTTTTAATTAATTACTAACTATTATTTTGTAAATTGTATTTAAAGTAAATTTGTTGTAATTTTTGAGAATCGATATTATGTGTTTGATTTTTGTATTTGTACAGTACACTTTTTAAAATGAATACTATATAATTATTTTGTAATTTATTGTTTTGAACTATAAACTGATAACTGTATTTCTTTTGACTTGATATCTTTTTTAATTCCTCCCCCTTGAGGGGGAGGATAAAGGTGGGAGAGGGAGAGTTATGAGACAATTGGTAAACTGGTAAATTGGCCAATTGGTAAATTAAAAAAAAGTATAAGTAATACGATATGCGATTCTTATTTTTGGGGTTACATAATGGAAAGAAAAAAAAGATTGAAAGATACCATCTCCCCATTATCATTGAAATGGATGAGGATGGATATTATATAGTAAGCTGTCCATTATTTAAGGGATGCCATTCCTACGGAGAAAATGTCGATGAAGCTTTAAAAAATATATCTGAAGTTATCGACATGTGTTTAGAAGAAACAAATTTTGAAGAATTAAACAAATTTGTAGGTTTTAGAGAGTTGGAAGTTTGCAAAAATGCCTAAGCTTCCCACATTAAATGGTAAACAATTAGTAAAGTATTTAGAAAGTATTAATTTTAAAGTTATAAGAAAAAAGGTTCTCATGTAAGATTATAATTAGAGGATGGTAGAGCCGCTTCCGTAACTGTGCACACAAAAAGAAAAATGTTAAAAGGTGATATCTTTAAGATAGGAGAGTGGTTCGATGAAAAAGTTTAATATTAAGGTATCAAAGCGTGATATCTCTGAGTTTTGTAAACGGAATCATATCCGAAGCCTATCTTTTTTTGGCTCTATTTTACGAGATGATTTTTCACAGAGTAGTGATATTGATTTGCTTGTTGAGTTCGAAGCTGATTACGTACCGGGGTTTTTCGATTTGATCGAAATGGAAGAAGAACTATCTTCTATATTCGGCGGATGGAAAGTCGATTTAAAAACTCCCGATGACTTAAGTAAGTACTTTCGTGATGATGTGCTAGCAGAGGCGGAGGCGGTGTACCTTGAAAGCTGATTTAGTTCGTATTCATCACATGCTTGATGCAACGCGTGGAATATTTTGGAGATTATTGGAGAGGCAGCAGTCGGTGTATCTTTAGAGTTCAAAGAGAAATATCCTCAAATTCGCTGGAGGAATATTATCGGGATGCGTAACCGTCTTATACACGGTTATTATGACATAAACAAGAATATTGTCTGGAAAACTATTACAGAAGATATTCCTCCTCTAAGCGCAGACCTAGAAAATATTCTTGAGTATGAGGAATAGCTTAAAGAAGCAATTTTAAAAAATAATTTGTACAAAGAACTAAGCTTTTATGGACTAGATGGTGATTTAATATTATACTATCAAGTAAAATAGGATATAAGTAAAGTGGGACGCTATAAGATTTTTATAAATGAGATTGCCACGCCTACCTCTTAACATTTGTTAAGGGCAGGTCTCGCAATGACAAAATAGTCGTCAGTATCGAGTATGCAGTATGTAGTCAAATACTGCGAGAATAAGTTGCAAGCAAAAATTGAAGAAATAAATAAGTTTGTTGGATTAAGAGAATTAGAATTTATTTTTTTGTATTTAGTTTTTGTATTTATTGTTTTTTAACGATATACTATATACGTAATACGTTATACGATTTTAATTGGTGAATTAGAGTTTGCTCATTACTTATTACTTATCACTCTTTACTGTATTTTGACTCGATACTCAATACTGAATACTCGATACTATTTTAAAACTGAAAACTAAAAACTGATAACTGTATTTCTTTTGACTCGATACTCAATACTGAATACTCGATACTATTTTAAAACTGAAAACTAATAACTGAGAACAGTATTTCTTTTGACTCGATACTGCAACTTAGCAGAACGGGTAATGGTTTCCGTTTAGAGAATTTTGGTATAGTCCTGACTCCTCCTGAAAGTATCATGCATGGAGAAATAAAAGATGTAGATTCCGTATCCATGGCATTAGGTAAAATGCTCAGAAAGAAGGGCATACATGAAAGAAAAGGGATAATTGCCATAACAGGACAAAAAGTAATTGTACGCGAAATTACCACACCTTTAATGAATGAAAAAGAGCTTATTGATGGCTTGCAATGGGAAGCACCAAAATATGTTCCCTATGATTTGAATGAATCTTTATTAGATGCCAAGAAAATTGAAGAATTAGAAGAAAAAGAAGGCAACAAGATGATGAAAGTATTGCTGGTAGCTTCTCCTAAAAGCCTGGTAAACAATCAGATTGCTGTTTTAAAAAATGTTAGAATACAGCCTAAAGTAGTTGATATTATGGCAAATGCTCAGATACGTGCTTTCGAAAGTTATCTTACACCTGTTTCTGTTACTGAAAAAGAGGGTAATCAGATGGACGTTATAATTTCTATGGGTGCAAGTACCACCGAGATTACCTTAATAGAAGGGGATAGACTAAAATTTACCCGTAGTATCCTGAAAGGCGGGAATGATATAGATCGGCTATTAGAGAAAGAATTGGAAATTTCATTTGATGAAGCAGAGATATTAAAACGAAGAATAACCCTTCCTCTTCCTGTACAGTCTGAAAACAAAACAAAAGATGAAGAAGAAAAATCCTCTGAGCAAACAGAAGAAAAAACTGAGGAATCTTCAGAAGAAGAAATTCCTGACAAGGATAAAATTGAAAAGTTAATTAGAAGTGGTGTTAATGACATATTTAATGAAATAAGAAAATCATTAAATTATTACAAGACACAGTATCAAAAAGTGACTTACAAGAGAATTATTTTAACTGGAGGGATGGCGGCTATGCCCAATATTGGCCAATTGTTTAAAAAGCAGTTTGGCATCACAGTAGTAATGGCTAATCCCTTAAAAGGAATTGAAATTAATGAAGGTAATGTCAATGTGGAAAATTTAGAAAAATACAAGCACTGTCTATCTACTGCTATTGGCTTGGCTAAAAGAGAAAGGTAGCGATTAAAGCATGGCAAAAAATAAGGATGTTATAAGAGATATAAATCTTCTACCTGGAGAATATAGAGAAAAAGAAAAATTTAATCTAGGTAGAGTATTATTAGTATTATTAATACTTTTATTATTTGCCGGTTCAGGTTATATGTACTTTAGTCTTGAGAATGAAATTTTTACTAAAGATAATAAAGTCAAGAACCTGGAAGTACAGCTTGCAGCGATTGAGAAGGTTATCCAGGAAGTAAAAAATCTGGAGAAAGATAAGGCAGAATTAGCACAGCGCGTAGAGGTAATAGAGAATTTAATCAGAAATCAATCACGTCTAACCAGGGTGTTGGGTGATTTTAGTGAAACAACTTTACCTGAAGTATGGCTAAGCAATTTAAGTATAAATGCCAACCAGACCTTTAGCTTCTCTGCCAATACTTTCAATAATTATCTGGTTGCTCAATATATGAATACCTTAAAAGATCATGAGCGATTTGACGCCATAGAGTTACAGTATATTAGAAAACAGAACACCAAAATTCCAGAATATGACCAAACTGTTGATACAGTTAATTTTCAACTTTCCGGTGTTTTTACACCTTATCGGATGCCGGAAGAACCAAAAAATGTGCAGGGTAAATAAAGGGGAAATATTTTGAAATTAGAAAAAAGAATGAAAATTATAATATTTGTAGTTTTTCTCATAGTATTTGCCTATGTTAACTATTCCTATATTTATCAACCGAAGAAAGAAAAAATTGACTCATTAGATCAGCAAATACTTACCCTCAATAACAAGATTGCTGAAGGCAGACGCATTGCCGCCCGTCTTGATGACTTAAAAAAAGAATATGCTGAACTTACCGAGAGATTGAAATTTGTAGAAGTTTTATTGCCACAAGAAAAAGATATTCCAGATTTCCTGGTTCTGCTACAGGAAACAATGGATGAATTTAATATTAACTTTTCTAATTTTTCACCCCAGAATTTGGCACAGGAAAGAGATGCTATTTATGCTCGCCTACCTATTAATCTAACTTATACTGCTAATTATTTTGAAATAATTAAATTTTTAGATAGATTGGAAAATTTCCCTAGAATTGTAGATGTAAAAGACTTGAGACTTAATCCCACTGGTGATGAGGGAAATGTTAATGTCACAATGAATATGTTTACCTATGTTTTAACGAAAGGAACCCAGTAAGTTGAGCAGGTTAAACCGTATCCTATTAGTAATAGTTATTATTTTAGCAGCAGCAACCGCAGTATATTGGTTTAAGCCCGATATTATAACTTCATTGTATGCCCTTAATCCTTTTGGAGGGGAAAATCAAGAACAAACCACAGCGGTTAGCCCATCTACACAAACCCCAAGCACCAGAAGTGCCAATACCAATACTCAGAGTAATACTGATTCTGTTTCCAATGATGAAAATGATGAAAATGCTAAAGAGGAAGAAACAGAAGAGGAATTGTCTCCACTTGAAAAAGAGATTAGGCAAAGACATGAGAGCTACCAGACAAAAGTCTATACCTATGAACCTTACGAGGTACCAGTTACCCGCAATCCTTTCCAGAGAATAGTTAGTTCGGTATACCTGGAAGATGAGGAAAAGAAAATAGCAGAAGAATTAGGTTCTGAAGAAGCAGTACGTCGTTTTGTACAACCGGAATTACCTCCTAATAGCAAGTTTACAGGTTTGATATCATCTGGAGACAATAAGCTAGCTATTTTGGAGATTGACGATGAAACCTATATCGTTAAGGAAAATGATATTATTTTAGATAGATATTTGGTTAAATCGATAATGGATGAAAAAGTGATTATCGATATTAACGGTTATGAGATTTCACTACAATTAGGAGGTGGGGAAGCAACCAATGATTGATCAAACGAAAAAAAGGAAAAATAGAAACAAAAGACCTGGTATGATGAAAACATTAAATGGATTGCTTAAAATCCAAGTTTTAATATTTTTAATATCTTTATTATTTTTTGGTTTATTTGATGTTTGCTTTGCCCAGGATAATGTAACCATCACCAATATCTGGTATAAAAAAGTGCCTAATTTTACCAGGGTTACTATTAAAGCAGATAATCCTATTGGTGATTATGAATCAATGTATATTGGTGATCCGGAACGTATTGTTATTGATATTCCCCAGGCAGATTATAATATTCAGGAATTGGTCAAGAATACATTATTTTTGAATATGGGTTCTGTAAAGCAGGTAAGATGTGGACAGTTTGAGGAAGATAAAGTCCGTTTTGTAATTGACCTGTTTCAAAAGGTAGATTATGATATAGCCCTTGATACTACAGGTCAGCTTTTACAAATAAATATATATGACTATGATGAATTCCTTGCCCCGGAAAAACAAATTTATACGGTTGAACCTGTTAACGCTGAAGAAATAAAGAAAATACAGGAACAAAGAGAAGCCAAGGTTCCTTCTTTGGTTGATCAGGTAGATACTCCTATAACCTTGAATCTTAAGGAAGCAGAAGTTGTTGATGCTATTCGTACATTGTCCATGTTAAGTGGGGTAAATATTGTTGCTGATGATTCGGTCACAGGAAATATAACGCTTAATATCAAAGATGCCACTTTTAAGGAGGCCCTGGACTGGATAACACGATTAAAAAGACTGAGCTATACCCAGGTAGGTAATGCATTGGTTTTTGGAACCCCGGATGTAATTGATACCTACAGGGAAAGAATAACACATATTGTTCATCTGGAAAATGCAGATGCTGAGAATTTAAAAGGTGTATTAGACAGTTATTTTGGTGAAGAAGCAAAAATAAGAATTACAACTGATGCCCGCTTAAATAACATGATTGTAGAAGGCATTCCTGAAACAGTTGCCAAAGCAGAAGAACTGATTGAAGACATGGATACTAGTTTGATTACTGAAACCTTCAAAATAGACAATGCCACCTTTGAAGAAGAAGTAGAGTCAATTAAAAATATGCTGGGCATTGTAATCCCTGATGAAGAGAGGATTATCATAGATAGCCGTCAGAATGAAATCATAGTTAAAGGAAATAAGGAAGAAATTGACAATGCAAAAGCAATGATCGAAGGTTTAGATAAGCGCGCCCCCCAGATAATGATTGAAGCAAAAATAGTTGAAATTACCCTGGATGGAGAAAGAGATATGGGAATTCGCTGGTTTAGTGATGGAACTGAGGGTGAAATGACTTTAGGTGAGTTGACATTAGGTGGCTCTTTTGAAAGGCAAGGTTTAATTAGTGCAAGACTAAAAGCATTGGAAGTTGAAAATGAAGTAAATATTTTATCAAATCCGAAGGTTCTTACTTTGGACGGGAAAGAAGCAACAATTGATTCTGGACAGCAAATACCAATTCAGGAAGAGGTAATAGATGCTGATGGCAACATAAGACAAACTGTTACCTGGAAAGATGTTGGAATCAAGCTAACAATTACTCCGAGGCTGACATCTGATGGTCTTATAAATATTGATCTTTATACTGAAGTTAAATCTTTAGGTCAGGAATACATTGTAGGATATCCAGTAATTAATAATCGTTCTGAGACAGGTTTTATAAGAGCTAAATTAGGGGAAACAAGAGTTATTGGTGGTTTGATAAGTACTGAAGAAACTGAAAATATTCGACAAATACCTATATTGTCAGAAATCCCAATATTTGGTGAGATATTTAAATTTAGAAATAAAACCGAAAAAAGAACAGAAGTAATTGTCCTTATAACTGCAAATAAGATTGAATATTAAAATAGTATCGAGCAGGTAGAAGAATTAGTGATGTGTATTGAGTATTGCGTATAACGTGAATACTGCGGGAATATCTGAGATATAACTGTCGTTAGTCGTTGGTATTTAGTATTTAGTTTAGAATACAATTTGCATTTTTATTTACATTTTGACGCAATACGGTTTTAATTGATAAATTGAGTAACTGGTAAATTAGAATTTGCTGATTACTTATTACTTTTTACTAATCACTGTTTTGTGAATTGTATTTTCACTCGATACTACATACCAGTACCCTAACCCTCTCCCTCCGTAATACGAATTTGTATTTAGTATTTAACCGAAAACTGTAAACTAAAAACTGATAACTGTTTTTTTTGGACTCGATACTCGATACTGAATACTCGATACGAATTTTAAATGTCATTGCTTGGCATATAATTTTTAGTCATTGCGAGGAGCGAAGCGATGAAGCAATCTCATACAAATATACTTATCTCTTTTAACTGAAAACCGAAAACTGTTTTTTATTTTGGACTCGATACTCGATACTGAATACTCGATACTAATTTAATCTCCGATTAAATTTAAAAAAAAGGGGAGGGGAAAGGTTTGCAAAAGAATATTTTAAAAGAAAGAAAGAAATTATTTCTATTTTTGTCTTTATTATTAATATTTGGTTTATTTCTCACCGGCTGTAATTGGTTTGAAAATGGCATTATCAATGTTTTTGATCCCCAAGCGCAAATTAGGGTTGATTATAGATTAGACGGCTTAACCGCACAAGGGATTGCTAATATTAGTTTTACCATATTTTCACTAAATGAAGTTGAATTCATTGGAGAAAAATTTCTTTTTGAGTATTATGTCGATGGAAATAAAATTCCTGAATTAACGAGAGTGATTGGAGCAACCTTTTACGTTCCCCCGAACCCTCTTAGTAGTTTTGATAATCCAGTTAGCATCCCAAAAGATGGAGAGCCTGGGTTCCCAGTTTATTTTCAAGATGTCATAGATTATATGATATTAAATCCAATGGTTGTAGAACTTGATGCTACCATTACAGTGATGGGTACGGATGGTGCTGGACATAATCTTTCCAAAACAATTACTTTCGACTTGCCTGCCAATCTACCTGGCATTGATTTTGAACCACCTACTGCGGTTATTAATGTAACCCCGGGTACAACAGGTAATGCACCATTTACAGTTCAGTTTGATGCATCAGGCTCTACTGATGATCGTGGTATTGCAAGCTATAGTTGGGATTTCGGTGATGGTTCAACTGGAACCGGAGTCATGCCACCTGCACATACCTATGTTTCGGGTGTTTACATTGCAAAATTAACTGTTACTGATTATTGGGATAATAAAGGATATGCAACAGTTGTAATAAATGTTGGTGATTCAGCCGTTGGAGCTCCAATTGCAACTATCCAGGTATCACCATCTACCACTGGGAATGCACCATTTACAGTTGCTTTTGACGGATCTGGTTCATCGGTAAGTAGTGAATCAGATTGTGGATGTTCCATTGCAAGCTACAGCTGGGATTTCGGTGATGGTTCCAGTGGAACAGGTATCGCTACTACACACACCTATAATGATCCTGGTACATATGTTGTGATTCTATCTGTTACTGATACAAATGGTAAAGTAGGTTATGCCACTGTTGTTATTATTGTAACCACAGAAGAAGAAGCAGACGTAGAAAGTATTACATTAAATGCAAATCCTGAATTCAATGTTGCAGGGGGGACATCAGAAATAACAGCGGTAGTGACAAATACCGAAGGAGATAGTGTACCTGATGGTACTGCTGTTTACTTTATTACAAGCAGTGGTACACTTTCCGCTAGTTCTGCAAACACTGTAAATGGTATGGCAACTGTTGATTTAGAACTTAGCGCATCCATGCAAGCTGGTGAGGTAGCAACAATAACTGCATTTATTGGTGATGTATCTGGGACAGTTGATGTAGAATGCGAAGATACATCAATAATTGAAAATGAGGAAATTTCGATTAGCGCTAATCCAGAATCAAATGCACCTGGAGGCAAATCAACAGTTACTGTTGTTGTTAGAAAAGAAGAATCTGGTGATTTTGTTGATGATGGAACCAATGTATATTTCACAACTAATAGTGGTGCACTTTCTGCAAATTCAGCAACTACTAATAATGGTATAGCAACAGTCGAATTAACGTTGGATAATAATATGAAGGATGGCGATACAGCGACAGTTACTGCTTTTACTGAAAAATCAGAAAGTGTTACAGTAGATATAGAATGTATAGATATTATTATTACAATTTATGCTAATGGGTATACTTCTGAAATTTATAATGTAGAACCCGATGATATGCCAATACCAATTACTGCTATTTTAACTGATACTGATGGAGAGCCAGTTGACGATGGATTAATTGTAATTTTCTTTACCGATGTAGGAACAATCAATCCTATTTTTAAAACAACAATAAATGGGACAGCAACTACTTCTTTGACTTTGAATGATGGCGAAAATGCTAGTGTATTTGACTTGAAGCGTCTTTATTGTACAATAAAGTAGTTAAAAAAGATTCTACTAAAGGAAGAATAAAAATGCCTAATAATCAAAATGAAGAATATAAAAAATTAAAGAAAAAATATTTCTGGTTACGCCTGTTGATGCATATTCCTAATTTTTTTAAATTGGCTTTTCGACTGGTAAGGGATAAACAGGTCCCTTTATATTTAAAATTTATTTCCTATGCTGCCTTTATTTATGTTCTTTCCCCGTATGACCTCATTCCAATTGTTTTGTTGCCTTTCATTGGCTGGATTGAAGATATTATTATCTTTTATATTTGTATGAAATTGTTAGTCAGTCTTAGTCCTCCTGAAGTTGTGGACAAGCATGTAAGTGATATTGATGCTGAAATGAAACAAAAATTCAGACAGTATTATAGAAGATAAAAATTAGTATCGAGTATGTAGTATCGTGTATCGAGTCCTAAATACAGTAATAAGTAACAAGTAATGAGTAATCAGCAATGCAAAATTTAGGAATTATAAAGATGCGAGATAAAAGATAATAAATATTTTTCAGTTATTGGTTTTTAGAAAATTTCCCTCACCCCCACCTTCATCCTCCCCCCTCAAGGGGGAGGAAACAAATCATTCACTTATTCTTAGAAAGAAAAATATGTTTATGCAACATTGGAAAAATAGAAAGATGCAAAAATTTATGCTCAGAATTTTTTTACTAAAAATTAAAAACAAAAAACTAAAAACTATCCTCACAGTTATCGCCCTAACATAAAAGCAATTGCATAAAATTCCAATAACCTATACAATATAATTAGTAGTTGATGGATGCTTAAAAAAATAAAAAAATGGAGGGACGCGCTGTGAAAGAAGTTACTAAAAAAGTAATTGAAAGACTAATCGAGGAAAAAGATGACATTTGTATTTCAGTTTATATGCCCACCAGAGCTGCCGCAAGTAGTGAAGTGAAAAAAATGCCAATTCAATTGAAAACTCTCCTGAACAATGTGAAAAAAAAGTTATCCGAAGACCATAATTTGGATACTAGAGAAATAGATAAATTATTAAAACCAGCGACCGATTTAATCGGTGACAGGGTCTTTTGGCAAAATCAAAAGCAAGGACTGGCACTATTTGTAAACTCAAATCATTTTAGTTATTATCGCTTGCCCAGCGAAGTGCCGGAAACGGCCGAAGTAAGCCAGCACTTCTATTTAATTCCGCTAATACCTGAAGTCATGTTTAATAATTATTATTGTGTGCTTGCTTTAAGCAGAAATCACAATAGAATATTTAGTTGTACAAAAGGAAGTGTAGAAGAAATTAATATTGAAGGTGTACCTGAAAGTATTCAGGAAATATTACAATATGATGAATCTGAAAAGACATTACAGTATCATTCAAGCGGAGGGAGTGCTCCGGTTTTTCATGGCCAGGGCGTAGTTGATGATGAAAAACGGGAAGAGCTGCTGCAGTACTTTAGAATGATAGATCAGGGGTTAAATAAATATCTGAATACACGCAATAAAAAGAATAAGATTCCATTAGTTGTAATGTGTGTTAAGGAGCTTTTCCCATTATATAAAGAAATTAACACTTATCCTTATTTATTGGAAACGAATGTTGAGGGAAACCCAGATGACCTTTCTGATGATTTAATTAAGAATAAAGCCTTGGAGATAGTATCCGGATACTTTCACAATCAGATTAATGATATTAATAAAATGTATCATGATCTGAAAGGAACTGGAAAAACGTCAACACAATTGGAAGATATTGTATCAGCTTCTGTTTTCAGCAGGGTAGAAAATTTGTTAATAAAAAAGAATGTTTATCAGTACGGCACCTTTGATGCTGAGGAAAACAAGGTTCACTTGGCAGCTGAAGAAAATGGTCAGAAGGGAATTTGTGACCTGTATAATTTTGCAGCTATTAATACCATTACAAATGGCGGACAGGTGTATGTACTGGATGAGGAACAGATACCTGATGGAGAAGACATAATTGCCATGTATAGATTTTAAAAAAGTATCGAGTATAGAGTATCGAGTATATAGTAAAATACTTTTGAAATATAAAATATAAGATAGTTTATTGCTATTGTTATTTATATTTATTAGTGAGAGAATGTGAGTGCAAATAAAACATTCAGCATATTGTATTTAGTTATTAATTTGGCAATAAAATGATGAGATTCCCAAAACTTGCTTTCAGTGAGTTTGTAATGAAAATAATTGTCGTGATTATTGAGTAAGTGTTACCTATGTATTGGTTAAATGACTCGATACCCGATGCTACATACTCGATACTATTTTTAACTGAAAACTGCTTTTCTATAGACACTCATCCTTTCAAATGATACAATACCCTCAGTATTTAAAAAAATATTATTGACGGTTAGATATGCGAATTAGTATTCAATCATTGGGGTGTCCCAAAAATTTTGTAGATAGTGAAGTTATCTGTGGCTATTTGCTGGAGAAAAAATATACCCTGACTAATGAAGTAGAAAATTCAGATGTGACAATAATTAATACCTGCAGTTTTATCCAACCAGCAGTAGAAGAGTCAATAGATGCTATTTTACAGGCTGTCAGATTAAAAAAGGAAGGCAAGTTAAAATACATTATTGTAGCAGGATGCCTGTCCCAGAGATATCAAAAACACGAACTCAGAAAATCTCTCCCGGAAGTCGATGTCTTTATGGGTGTAGACGAGATAAGCAAGATTAATAACATAATTGAGAATCTACATTCTGAGAATTTTTTGTTTCAAGTGAATCCAAAGCCCTGTTATATTTATGATGAAAATTCACCACGTTTTTTACTTACTCCAAAACATTACGCCTACCTTAAAATAGCAGAGGGATGCAATAATGGTTGTGCCTACTGCCTGATACCCAAAATTAAGGGCAAATATCGTAGCCGTAGTATTGAATCTATAATCTCTGAAGCCAAATATTTGATTAAATCCTACCCCTTAAAAGAAATGATATTGATTGCAGAAGACACTACCTTTTATGGAATGGATAATTATGATAAATATATGTTGTCAGATTTATTGCGAGAGATGGTTAAACTAACTCATGAAAAAGAATTAAAAATACGAATATTGTATACGCATCCCGCTCATTATGATGATAGTTTGATTGAGACAATTTCCCAGAATTCCATGATATGTCCCTATCTTGATATTCCTTTGCAGCATATAAGTGACAATATTTTACAAAAAATGAATCGGAAAATCTGCAAAAAAGATATTCTAAAACTTATAGAAAGATTAAGGAAGAAAATTCCCAATTTGACTATTAGAACCACCTTTATTGTTGGATTCCCGGGGGAAACAGAAGAAGATTTTCAACAATTATATGAATTTATTAAGGAATACCGTTTTGAAAAAGTTGGGGTTTTCCCTTTTTACAACGAAGAAGGGTGCCCTGCAAATAAGTTTTCCGAGCAGATTCCAGCAAAAATAAAGAAAGAACGGTTAGATATATTGATGACCTTACAACAGAAGATTTCTCTGGAATTACAGACTGCGCAAATTGGAAAAGTAAAACGTGTATTAATTGATAAAATATCTAAGAAAAATAAAAAAATATTAATAGGTCGTTCCTGTGGAGAATCGCCAGAAATAGATGGTAATATTTCTGTTTTAAACGGGGATTATCAGGATATTGGTGAATGGATAGATGTTAAAATAAGCAGAGCTTACCCTTATAATCTGCTAGGGGAAAAGATTTGCAAATAATCAGTAAATATTTGTATAATTATACATTGCTAAGTAAATTGTAAAAGGAAGGTATTTGTACTTTGATAAGAGAGAGAAATAAAAAGCTCTGGCAGGAAATTAACAATATCAAAAAAAATATTTCTGCTTTTTTAATAACAAATCCCAAAAATGTTTTCTATTTATCTGGATTTACCGGAGAAGGTATCCTAATTTCAACTACGAACCTAAGATATCTCATTACTGATTCTCGCTATACTGAACAGGCAAAAAATGAAGTTAGCGATTGTCGAATTATCATTCAGAATATGAAACAAGCTGATGCACAAACTGAATCATTGAAAGAGTTATTAATAGAATTAAAAATTAAAGACCTCGGTTTTGAAGCTGAATCACTTCTTGTTAATGATTATCTAAAATATCAGTCCCTATTGCCTCAATTAAAATTTATTCCTTTTCAAAACATTGTTGAAAAATTACGCATTATAAAAGATTCACATGAAATTGAACTATTAAAAAAATCTGCTAATCTTGCCACTAATTCTTTTTTGCAAACAGTTCCGTCCATAAAAAATAATATTTCTGAACTTGCCATTGCTGCAGGTCTGGACTATAATATGCGAAAAAATGGTGCCAGTAAAGAAGCCTTTGATTTAATAGTTACATCTGGAGAAAGGGGAGTGCTGATTCATGGTCAGCCATCTTCCAAGAAAATTGCAGAAGGGGAATTAATTATCATAGATTTTGGTTGCCTGCATAGGATGTATAATTCTGATTGTACCCGTTCTTTTGTTTTGGGAAATGCCGGTAATGAACAGAAAAAAATATTTGATATTATAAAAGATACCCAAATTGCAACATTGCAGCAGGTAGGTCCTGGCAAAAGCTGTTGCGAATTAGATGAATTTGCACGTAGCATGATAAGTAAAAGTGGCTATGGTGAATATTTTGGACACTCATTGGGTCATGGAGTTGGTCTTGACATACATGAAGCCCCTCGCTTGAGTTCATATGATAAAACTATTCTACAGCCGGGAATGGTTGTAACAATTGAACCAGGCATTTATGTACCAGGTATTGGTGGTGTTCGGATTGAGGATACTGTTCTCATTACAGAAAACGGTTATGAAATATTAACTTTATTGCCCAAAGAAATATCTGTTTCTGCATACCAAAACGAGGAAATTGATGATATTATTATTTAATATTATTATGTTTAGCTTTACACAGTGATTAGAATTAAAAAAATAGAATTTTGCCTTAGGCATTTTTAAAGGAGGAAAGAATTGAACTTAAAAAAAACCGATGAAGAAATATATCAACTTATTGAGAAGGAAGATGAACGACAGAAATATACCCTGGAGCTGATAGCATCTGAAAATTTTGTTAGTGATGCCGTGTTGGAAGCACAGGGTTCTGTTTTGACTAATAAATATGCTGAAGGCTATCCCGGGAAAAAATATTATGGTGGATGCCAGTTTATTGATGAAGTAGAAACTCTTGCTATTAGCAGGGCAAAAAAACTGTTTTCAGCAGACCATGCTAATGTACAGCCTCATTCCGGTTCTCAGGCAAACATGGCGGTTTATTTCAGTGTTTTAAAGCCGGGTGATACAATTTTGTCAATGAATTTAGCACATGGAGGGCACTTGACTCATGGTAGCCCGGTTAATTTTTCCGGAAAATTATATAATATTATTCCTTATGGAGTAAAAAAAGAGACCGGCCGTATCGATTATGACCAGTTAAGAGATTTAGCATTGGACAGTAAGCCTAAAATGATTGTAGCTGGAGCCAGCGCCTACCCAAGGGAGATTGATTTTAAAAAATTCAGGGAGATAGCTGATGAAGTAGGCGCTTACCTGATGGCTGACATTGCCCATATTGCTGGTTTAATTGTAGCAGGAGAACATGTTAATCCGATTCCATATTGTCATTTTGTGACTACTACTACTCATAAGACACTACGAGGTCCCAGGGGTGGTTTAATTCTTTGCCAGCAGGATCTGGCAAAACAGGTAGATAAAAGTATTTTTCCTGGTATTCAGGGTGGTCCACTGATGCATGTTATAGCTGCCAAGGCAGTTTGCTTCAAACAAGCCATGCAGGAAGATTTTCTTTCTTATCAAAAACAAATTAAAGAAAATGCTATTGCCCTTGCTCAGAAATTGATGGAAATGGATTACAAGTTGGTATCTGATGGTACTGATAATCATCTCATGTTGATTGATTTAAGAAATAAGGGAATCAATGGTAAACAGGCAGAAAAAGCCCTGGAAGATTCGGGTATAACAGTTAATAAGAATGCAGTTCCGTTTGATACTCAGCCTCCTATGATAACCAGTGGGATACGTGTTGGAACGCCGGCTATGACAACACGTGGTATGAAAGAAAAAGAAATGGTAATTATCGCAGAGTTGATAGACAGGGTGATTAGTAATATTGACAATGATCAAATAAAAGAACAAGTTTTAAATGATGTTAAAGAGTTGTGCAAACAATTCGTTGGATAAATATTTTCATTTCCTCCCCCTTGAGGGGGGAGGATAAAGGTGGGGGAGAGAGGAATAATCAAAAAATTATTGTATAATTCTATAAATATATTTTTACTTAAGATATTGAAGGGGGATTGACTTTGATTTCTACAAGTGATTTTAAGAATGGATTAAGCATTGAACTTGATCAGGATTTATATACTATTGTTGAATTCCAGCATGTAAAACCTGGCAAAGGAGGTGCCTTTGTCAGAACTAAATTAAAAAATTTTCAAACAGGAGCAGTAATTGATAGAACTTTTCGTTCAGGTGAAAAATTTGAACAGGCTATTATTGAACGAAAAGATATGCAATATATATATAATGATGGATATAATTATTACTTTATGGATAAGGATACCTATGAGCAAATTCCAATCAATCAGGAAATGATTGGTGATTACGCCGATTTGTTGAAAGAAGGTAATGATGTACAGATTACCTTCTGGAAGGAAAAAGTAATAGGCGTTGAACTTCCGGCAAGTATAGCCCTGGAGGTTGTAGATACGGTTCCTGGTGCAAAAGGGAATACTGTATCAGGTGCCTTGAAACCGGCAACACTGGAAACTGGTGCAGTGGTACAGGTGCCACTTTTTATTAAAGAAGGGGATGTTATAAAAGTTAATACCACTGAAAAAAAATACCAGGAAAGAGTACAATAAAAAAATTCTGATAATTTAAATTGATACAAATAGAAATGATGCTCTCCAGAAAGGAAGTTTTATGGAGTTAGCAACAATTTATACGGACAAAGGAAAAATAAATATTTCAAGGATGACCCTGGAATTCTTGATTCATTCTGTCTTAAACAATATCAAAGGTGTCGTTGGGCCAAACAAGACTGTATTAAGAGAATTTAGTAAAAAATTGGCTAAAACTGCTCAAAGCAAGAAAGATGGAGTTAACCAGGAGATAAGGATTGAAATTAAACCTGATACAATAATTATTAACCTTTTTTTGGTTGTACATTACGGAATAAGAATTCCCGATTTAACCTGGGAAATTCAGACCAAAGTCAAGGAAAAATTAAAAGAAATAACGGGTTTGGAAATAAATACTATTAACGTCCACATTAATGGCATTTCTTATCCGAATAAAAATAAACTTAATGATAAAAAGAAAGATATGTTAGTAATACCAGAGATGTTTGTAAAAATATTTTAACTGATCATAGTAATAATAATTGGGAATAAAAACAGAAAAAGAATATTTTGAAAATTTGCGAAGAAAATATTGGGGAAAATATGGGGAATAGAAGAGTATCAAGAGAAATGGCACTCAAAATTCTTTTCCAGGTTGATCTGGTTCATTGTAATATAGATGAAGCCAGCAGCTATACATTTCAAACTGAAGAGATTATGAAGCAAAACAATTATGATGCCATTATTGATTTTTCTATTCAATTAGTTAAAGGTGTACTTAGTAACCTATCCGATATTGATCCTTTGATTAAAAAGCATGCAAATCATTGGTCTATAGAGAGGATGGCGAATATCGATAGAAATATATTACGTATTGCCATCTACGAGATAGTATTTATCGAAAATATACCAAAAAGCGTATCTATTAATGAAGCAGTAGAATTAGCAAAAAAATATAGCACTGAGAGCTCTTTTGGCTTTGTCAATGGAGTTCTGGGTAAAATTGAAAAAGTATAGTTAATAATGTAGTTGATTATTTAATATTTATCGATTCAAATTCAGGTTTCTTATGTCTTCAAATCAATTAAATAAAAAAGTATATTCAGTTAGTAATATTACCAGGCATATCCAACAGCTATTCAATTCTGACCCTTTATTGCATAATATAACCATTATTGGAGAATTAAGCAATTTTAAATACCATTCATCCGGTCATATGTATTTTGTGCTAAAAGATGATAAAAGCCAGATAAAATGTGTGATGTTTCGGGGAAATAATCTTGGGTTGAGTTTTGATCCTTGTGATGGTATGAAAGTAAAGACAACTGGCGATGTGCGGGTTTATGAAAAAAGAGGAGAATATCAGTTTTATGTTTTTCAAATGGATGAGGCAGGCAAGGGAGCCCTTTTTGCAGCCTTTGAAGAATTAAAAGAAAAATTGAAAGCCGAAGGATTATTTAAACAGGAATCAAAAAAAACTTTACCAAGGATTCCAAAGAAAATTGCTGTAATAACTTCACCCACTGGTGCAGCTATTAGAGATATAATTTCCGTTACCTTGAGAAGATTCCCCAATATTCATATTATTGTAGTTCCTGCCCAGGTGCAGGGGACAGAAGCAGCCTCCCAAATTTCAAAGAATATTAAGTTTCTCAATGAAGTGATTCCTGAGCTTGATTTTATAATAATAGGCAGAGGAGGAGGATCAATTGAAGAATTATGGGCTTTTAATGAAGAAATACTGGCTAGAGAAATATATAATTCAAAAATACCTATAGTATCTGCCGTTGGACATGAAACTGATTTTACAATATCGGACTTCGTTGCGGATCTTCGTACTCCTACCCCTTCCGGTGCAGCAGAAATGACTATTCCTGACAAAGATAGCCTGATAATACATCTTGGTTTATTAAGAGACAAAGTTAATCGTATGATTAGTAATATTTTAGCGTTAAAAGAGCAAAAATACTTAAACACTATTGAAAGTTTAAAATATCAGAGTCCATGGAATAAAATATTGCAGCACCTGCAAACCATGGATGATCTAACAAATCGTTTGAATTTAAATATAAAACATATTATTAATATGAATGAAAATATATTAAATAATTATAGGGAAAAAATAATAGCTTTGAGCCCCACAGCTATTTTAAGAAGGGGCTATAGCATTTGTTTTAAAATGCCAGAAAAAAGAATTGTAAAAAAGATAGGCCAGGTTAAGAAAAAAAATACCCTGGATATTATGGTTAGTGATGGCATAATTACCGCAAATGTTACAGAAAAGGAGGAAAATAAATGAGTGACAGGAAGAAAAAAAATGAAGATATATCTTTTGAAGATTCTCTAAAAAAATTAGAGGGTATTGTTGAAGAATTAGAAAAAGGTGAGTTGAGTCTGGATGAAGCACTGAAGTTATACGAACAGGGTATGGAATTTTCTGATAAGTGCATGGAAAAATTGAATGAATCAAAACAAAAAGTAGAAAAGTTAAACAAAACAGGAGATAAAAGCTATAGTACTGAACCTTTTACTGTGCAGAATAAGGAAGAGGAAGAAAAAACATAAAATGGAATTAAATTCCTATATGAAAGAGAAGAAAAAAATTATCGATAATTATTTAGAAAATGAGCTCCCTTTAGAAAAACAGGAGCCCTCAATCATACATCGCTCTATCCGCTATAGTGTTCTAAATGGTGGAAAAAGACTACGGCCAATCCTTACTATGATGGTTGCTGAGCTATTAGAGGAAGATTATAAAAAGGTATTACCTGCTGCAGCTGGGATTGAGCTTATCCATACTTTCTCTCTGGTGCATGATGATTTACCCTGTATGGATAATGATGATTACAGACGTGGACAGTTAACCAATCACAAGGTATTTGGGGAAGCAATGGCAGTGCTCACCGGTGATGCACTGCTGGTTATGGGATTGGATTTTGTTTGTCGGAATGCCAAGGTAGAAGAAATAAAAATGGATTCGGTGGTTGCAGTATTGCAAAATATCTTGCAAATGCTTGGTACTCAAAAAATGTTAGGTGGACAGGTAGACGATATCAGCTGGCACAATAAGGAAGGGAATGGCAGTTTTATTGAAAGTATTTATATCAGAAAGACATCAGCTTTGCTATGTGCAGCTATCAAAACAGGGGCTTTGTTGCTCGATGCCAGTCCAGAACAGGTAGTAGCATTGGAAAAATACGGTGAGAAAATTGGATTGGCTTTTCAAATCACTGATGACCTTCTTGATTTACAGGAGGACAATAAAATCGATGATAAACCAACATATCCGGAGATATTTGGAATAAAAGAGGCTGAAAAGGCAGCATTTAAGTACTGCACTGAAGCCAAAGAGACTATTTCTCTGTTTGGAGAAAAAGCTAGTATTTTTAATGAATTAGCTGATTTTGTAATTAAAAGGAAAAAATAAAATAATTATATTTAAAGAAATATATTCTAAAAAAATTGTTTCGTAGAAAATGTTAGATATTTAGCAGAGAACGGGAGGAAGCATGCTAAGAACTTTTAATCGTAAATTTGATAAGATCAGGCCTATTACAGTAACCAGTAATTATGTAAAATATTCCGAAGGTTCAGTATTGATTGAGATGGGCGATACCAAGATTATTTGTACAGCAAGTGTCGAAGAGAAAGTACCTCTATTTTTAAGGGGAACCCAACAAGGTTGGGTAACTGCCGAGTACTCTATGATACCAAGGGCAAACCAGGTTCGAAATATCAGAGATTCAGTCAAAGGAAAAATAAATGGTAGGGCACAGGAAATACAAAGATTGGTAGGCCGCTCCCTAAGAGCTGTAACCGATTTAGATATGCTTGGTCCGAGAATGATATGGCTAGATTGTGATGTGATTCAGGCAGATGGTGGAACAAGAACAACGTCCATTATAGGTTCTTTCATTGCTATGATAGATGCTTTACGCTACTTAAAGGCAGAAAAGAAGATTGAAAAAATACCGGTAAAGCGGTTTCTTGGTGCAACTAGCGTGGGCATTGTCGATGGTGAAATGTTACTTGATTTAGAGTTTAAAGAGGATAGCCAGGCGCAGGTTGATATGAATGTAATAATGACTGATAGGGAAGAAGTTGTGGAAATACAAGGCACTGCTGAACGTCGTCCCTTCTCGATGAGAAACTTAAATCTGCTCATTGAATTGGCCAAAACTGGAATTGAACAGGTAATTGAAAAAGAAAAAGAAATTATCGGAGAATTATGTTAAAGATAATTCTGGCTACTAGAAACAATGGAAAGTTGCAAGAGATTAAAAATAAACTAAAAGAATATCCGATCACTCTAGAGTCTTTAAAAAATTATCCTGAAATTCCTGAAATTCAGGAAACCGGGAAGACTTTTAGCGAAAATGCTCTAATAAAAGCCAGAACAGTGGCAAGATGGACTAATTTAACTGCTATAGCAGATGATTCTGGATTGGAAATTGATTTCCTTGACAAAAAGCCGGGAATATATTCTGCCAGATGGGGAAAAACAGATCAGCAAAGAATAGAAAAAGCTATTAAAGCACTTCAAAATACGAAGAAAGAACAAAGGATTGCAAGATTCATTTGTGTTATGGGTATGGTTATACCTGAAACCAATGAACAGAAATATTTTTTAACTGAGGGTATTTGTCCAGGAAAAATAGCACTTAACCCGCAAGGTAGTGCCGGTTTTGGCTATGATCCTATCTTTATCCCAGATGGTTATGACAAAACATTTGCTCAGCTTGGTGAAGATGTGAAAAATGTTATTAGCCATCGAGCGATTGCTCTAGATAAAATGATTCAAATTATAGTTGAATACTTTAAATTAAATAAATAAAAAGATTTTTTTAATAATCTATTTGTTTTATAATCATTTTTCATTATAATGGTATTATCTGTTTCAAAAAGTAGGTAAAATAAGAGAGATAACTTTGTTGACTTCTAAAGTGATATACTATATAATACTTTTGTTTCGGGGTGTAGCGCAGTTTGGCTAGCGCACCTGCTTTGGGAGCAGGGGGCCGGAGGTTCAAATCCTCTCACCCCGACCATGAGCGGGAATAGCTCAGTTGGTAGAGCACTAGCCTTCCAAGCTGGTTGTCGCGGGTTCGAGACCCGTTTCCCGCTCCAAATTGAAAATATATACCGGCGCCTGTAGCTCAATAGGATAGAGCAACGGACTTCTAATCCGTAGGCTGGGGGTTCGACTCCCTCCGGGCGCGCCATGAATAAGTGAGATAAACATGGTGGGCGTAGCTCAGTCCGGTTAGAGCCCTGGATTGTGGCTCCAGTGGTCATGGGTTCAAATCCCATCGCTCACCCCATTTTGAGCGCTCGTAGCTCAACTGGATAGAGCTGTGGACTTCGGATCCAAGGGCTGGGGGTTCGACTCCCTCCGAGCGCGCCTAATAAGTATCTTGAAAATATTTAGTTTTTTAATTAGTATTAAAGGGGTTTCAGGGGAATCTCCCCTGAATATATTCTGGTTACTACCAGAAGATATATTGAAAGTTTAAAGTATTAGGTTCTTAATA
>LDZT01005261.1_pt1 | contig 28135 bp, 33 predicted proteins | sample 615521 | NCBI WGS metagenome assembly LDZT01 (sample SAMN03408292, study PRJNA278302) | terrestrial metagenome | isolation source: oil reservoir sample SB1 | place: USA: Alaska, North Slope, Schrader Bluff formation | collected 2011-09 | reverse complement strand
GATCAGATGCAGTCAATTAACATTGAGCGAAACAGTTTTCACGGTGAATGGAACTATACAATAAAACCACGGTCTCAATGATACAATAATTATGTGACAATCGCTTAGTTAAATTTTTAATCGTCTTCGTATTTTAGGTTTAAATCGCCGTTTGAGCCGCCAACTGTTTCGCTTCCCGGATAAGCTCGCTGACAAGTTCTTTTTCCTGAACCGACCTGATGACCTTCCCCTGTCGAAAAATCAAACCGGTTCCTTTCCCTCCGGCCACACCAAGATCTGCGTTCTTAGCTTCCAGCGGGCCGTTTACAACACAGCCCATCACCGCTATTTTTAACGGCGCGGTGATCCCTTCCAGCCTTTCTTCAATTTCACCGGCTATTTTGATCAGGTCAATTTGAGTTCGCGCACAGGTCGGGCATGAGATAAGCTCAATACCCCTTGCACGCAAACCGAGAGATTTTAAGATATCATAGCCGACCCTTACTTCCTCAAGCGGGTTTCCCGTCAAAGAAACCCTGATTGTGTCGCCTATTCCCTTCGACAGGAGAATTCCAATCCCAACGGAGGATTTTACTGCCCCGGAACGCAGCGTACCCGCCTCTGTGACTCCCAAATGAAGCGGGTAGTCCGTTTTTTCGGAAAGCATCTGATAAGCTTCCAACATCATCGGCACATCCGAAGATTTGACAGATACTTTAAGATCAAAAAACCCTACTTCCTCGAGCAGGCAGATTTCCCGTAAGGCGCTTTCCACAAGCGCTGAGGCTGTGGGTTTACCATATTCATCCAACAGATCCTTTTCAAGTGAACCGGCGTTTACCCCGATCCGTATCGGCACTTTTCTTGCTTTGGCCGCCGCGGCAATTTCAAGAACCCTTTCCCTACCGCCGATATTCCCCGGATTGATGCGCAGGCCGTCAACACCTTTGTCAAGGGCGGCGAGGGCAAGGCGGTAATCAAAATGAATGTCTGCAACCAGCGGAATATTTATCTGATCTTTTATTAAAGATAAAGCATCCGCCGCTTCCATATCCGGCACAGCAACCCGGACAATTTCACACCCTGCGGCAGCCAACTTATTAATTTGCTCTACAGTAGCGGCAATATTCCTGGTATCGGTATTGGTCATAGATTGGACGGAAATTGGAGCTCCGCCCCCGACCTGAACTGATCCAAGCCAGACAGGCCGGGTTTTTTTGCGTTCCATAGAAAAACCCTTTCTTAAATTTCTTAAACCTGATCGCTAAAATCACTTTTGGATTAACTGCAGCACATCGTTGTAAGTAACAAACACAAAAAAAAGCAGCAGAATTCCAAATCCAATCAGGTGAACGAAATTTTCCTTTACCGGATCAACCGGCCGGCCACGGAGCCATTCTATAACTAAAAACATTATTCTGCTTCCATCTAAAGCGGGAATGGGGAAAAGGTTAAACAGGCCTAAATTTATACTCAAAAACGCAGCCAGTTGCAACAGGTTAGAAATGCCGAACCCGACCGCATTTTTAATTTCATAAATAATCCTGACCGGCCCACCAAGGTCAGCGGGTAATTTGCCCGTGATCATCTGGCCGATCAAATCTATTATTAAAACAACAAACCGCCCTGTGTATTCCGCCCCTTTGACAAGGGAACTAAAAGGATCCAGGCGTTGATTCTGGAAAGCCGGGTAGATGCCCAATTTGCCCTGGCCCTTTTCATCATGGTCGGTCAGAACAAGAACCTTTTGCTGCTTCCCGTTGCGCTCTATGGTTACTGTAATGATCTGGTCGGGATGGGCGTTAATAATTGCAGACATCTTCTCCCACCTGTTGACCTGCTCTTTGTCAATCGCAACAATTTTGTCGCCGGCTTTTAAGCCAGCCAATTCCGCAGGTCCGCCGGAGACGAGCTTTTCCACAGTGGTGCTGGGCATCGGAAATCCGGAATAAATAAAGAGCAAGGCAAACAAAAGGACAGCAAGCACAAAATTCATCAGTGAACCGGCCGAGATAACCGCAACCCGCTGGAGTATAGTCTTCTTATTAAAAGACCTTTCATCGTCAACTGGAACTTCGTCGTCCGGCTCCATACCGGCCATGCGTACGAAACCGCCTATCGGAAACAACCTCAGGTTGTATGCGGTTTCGCCTTTTACAAAACTGGCCAGCTTCAAGCCAAACCCGATACTGAATTCCTGAACTCTTATTCCCACCCGTTTTGCAACAATAAAATGACCGAATTCATGAAATATAATCATCAACCCGAAAATAACAACGGTAGCTATAAATGTTTGTATTGCTAACACCCGACAATCTCCCTCGCTTGCTGCCGCGCCCAGCCGTCAGCGGCAAAAATATCGTTAATGTCAGTATACTCCCTAACCTTGTGCTTATCCATAACCTCGTCAATAATTTCCGGAATACGAGTAAATCCTATTTTTTCGGCCAAAAAACACTCAACTGCAATCTCATTCGCGGCATTTAAAACCACCGGCATTGTTCCTCCCTCCCGGCAGGCCTCAATAGCCAGGGAAAGACAGCGAAAGCGTTTCAAATCCGGGCCTTCGAAAGTTAAACCCCCTACAATATCCCAGTTTATTCTTGGCAGTTCATTAAACCAGCGTGAAGGATAAGTAAGCGCATACTGAATGGGTATGCGCATATCCGGAGTTCCCAACTGGGCCAGAGTTGAACCGTCAACGAATTCGACCATGGAATGAATGATGCTTTGAGGATGAATTAACACTTTTATCCTATCATAATTTAAATCGAACAACCATCTGGCTTCAATTATTTCCAAACCCTTATTCATTAAAGTCGCCGAATCGATAGTTACCTTGCGTCCCATCTTCCAATTAGGATGGTTAAGCGCCATTTCCACGGTCACACCTGATAAATCGGCCGGTCCCAAGCGAAATGGCCCACCCGAGGCAGTTAAAAGTATCCGGGCGATTTCATCCTTGGGAACTCCGTCCAAACACTGCCAGATTGCCGAATGTTCGCTGTCCAGCGGCAAAATATTTATATTCGCCCGGGTAGCCATCTCCATGACCAGCCTACCTGCTGTCACAAGCGTTTCTTTGTTTGCCAGGGCTATATCCTTGCCTGCCTTGATTGCTGCCAGCGTTGGAATAAGGCCGGAAATCCCGGGTACAGCTACAATTACAATATCCGCCTGTGTATCCGCCGCCGCGCTGATCAAGCCTGGCTCTCCCCAACACAACTCCGGTAAATTATCTTTATCGAGGTTTTTAAAAAGTTCCCCGGTTTCTTTTTCATCGGCCATGGATACTATTTCAGGATGAAACTCCCGGATTTGATCCAGCATAACGCTCCAGTTACTTCCTGCAGCCAACCCAACAACCCGGAATTCCGACGGGAACTGGCGAATTACCGACAGCGCCTGCCTGCCAATGGAGCCAGTACTTCCAATAATAGAAATTTTTTTCATTGTTTTGACAACCCCGTTTTACTTAGCTTTGCTTGTAAAATATACTTTAACAGCTGCCTGGATAATGATTAACAGGATCGGGCCGGCAATCAGGCCGACCACGCCAAGCGCTTTTAAGCCGGCATACATGGCCAGCAGAACAGCAAGAGGATGAAGCCCCAGGCTTTGAGCAACCACCCTTGCTTCCAGGGCCTGGCGCACCCCCCAGACAAGAGCGTAGATAAATAATAATTTTATCGCAAATGAAGCATGGCCGCTGATAAAAGACCAGATGGCCCAGGGGAGATAGATAGAAGCAGGACCTAAAACGGGTATTAAATCAACAACCCCGATCAGTAAACCTATTGTCAAAGCATATTCCACGCCGATTAATTGCAGCCCGACGATACTTTGAATAGTCGTCAAGGAAATTAAGACAAACTGAGCCCTTAGGTAACCAAGGAAAGCGTTGACTACTTCCCGGCCCATCGTTATTGTTCTCGTTCCCCAGGGATCAGGTATGTATTTCAACCAGAACTGGACAATAACCTTTTTATCACGGCTGATAAAAAATGTAGCGATTAGAGCGACTACGGTGATCATCACTGCGCTGGGCACTGCTGTCACGACATGCAGCAGTGAATTTGCAAGTGAACTGGCAAGATCGGACAACCAGCTGGTAATATCACCCACTCTTTCTTGAAAACGGTCGGTAAACGCCGGTGGAAGCTGAAAATAAAAAAATTTACCCTGCTCAATCAAATGGCTTATATAATCCTGTACAGGATTAACGTATTTCGGAAGTGAAACTGATAAGTCGCTTAATTCCTTGACAAGTCTGAAAATCAGAACTGTCAGGAGGGAGCCAATCCCGCCGATCAGCACAACCATTGCCACACCAATAGCCAGCGGCCTGATTAATCTTGCCTTTTCGTTCAGAAACCTGACAAATGGCTCTATTATAACGGCCAGGATTATAGCAAGGATAAATGGCGTCAATAAAACAAAGATAAATTTTATAATCACCATTATTTCCGGAACAATGTACTTCCAGGCCAGATATAACAATAAGAGTGTTGCTGTCGCTGCCGCCAACCTCAGATACCGGGGCACCCGCTCCACCTCTATCCCGCAATCAACTTTTGTACATAATAGTATACTAAGGGCGCTGTAAATAAAATGCTATCCACTCGATCTAATATACCTCCATGACCGGGGAAAAAAGTTCCTGCGTCCTTAATCCCAACCTGCCTTTTAATGCCTGATTCCACCAAATCGCCTACCTGAGCTGCAATACCCAAAAACAGCCCCAATAAAACAAGCTGAAGCAATGGTAAAAATGGGTAAATATATTTAAAAACAAAGACCACAATCACACTGCCCAGGATACCGCCGATTGAGCCCTCAATAGTTTTTCCGGGACTTAAAGCAGGAAATAAAGGGTGCTTTCCAAAGTTCTTTCCGATCAGAAAGGCCATTGTATCGTTAACCCAGGTACCAAATAGCATAAGGACGATCCAAATCCAACCGTTGGGAAGAGTACGCAGGAGATAAACATAAACCAAAAGGCCGATATAAAGAGTGGAAAGCAGGCCTATAGACACTTCCTGGAGCGAACAGCCAGGGTAAGAAAGCATAAACCAGCATAAAAATATAAAGATAACCGACACAAGCGCGCCGGCTAGCCCTGTATCGCCATAAAGATAGACACTCCCCAAAAGGAGTACGACCCCTAATGCCATCAAAAAATAAGGAATTTTTAAATCAAGGCGTCTCAACATCCGTTTGGATTCCAGCATTGCCAAAAACATTACCAGCGCACAGAGGGCTATCAGAAATAACCCTCCCTGCCAGACCAGCAGTATTACTAAAGGAATAGCTATTAATGAACTTATAACCCTAGTCATAGACCTTTCCACCAGTTCTAAGATAATCCGCCAAAACGCCGTTCCCGCCGCTGGTAATCTATAAGGGCTTGTAAAAGATGGATCCGGCGAAAATCCGGCCAAAGTACAGGAGTAAGCCAAAATTCAGTGTATGCAATCTGCCAAAGTAAAAAATTACTTATCCTGTAGTCTCCAGAAGGCCTGATCAATAAATCGGGATCAGGCTGCCCTGCTGTATAAAGATTTGAGGAGATTAGAGTCTCATTAATATCCCCCAGGCTAAGCTCACCCTGACATATTTTTTGACTGACGGCACGCAAAGCTTCTATTATTTCGTTCCGGCCGCCATAATTCAGAGCAAGATTTAATGTTAAACCCTGGTTGTTATGGCTCCGTTCCTGGGCCAGATGCACACATTTTTTAGCTGCTTCAGGAAGATCTTTGATATGTCCGATTGCCATAACGCGTATATCATTGTCACATAGTTCGTCTATTTCCTTTTGAAGATACTCCACCAATAATTCCATGAGTGTGTTGACCTCTTCCTGAGGCCTTTTCCAGTTCTCGGTGGAGAATGCATAAACGGTAAGAATGCGAATCTTTAACTCAGCACAAAGTTTAACAATATCGCGCAGCGACTCCACACCGGCCCTGTGGCCTATGCTCCGGGGCAAACCGCGCCTTTGCGCCCACCGGCCATTTCCGTCCATAATAATTGCTATATGTTCGGGTAAGCGGCTCCTATCCAGGATAGACAGGTATTGCTTTTCATCAGGGGCGGTTCTTCTTTTAAAAAATATATTTAGAATAGTGTTCGCCATGTTTTTCAGCATCAAAACACGTGCCTCCTGCCCCTGGCCGGTTCTAAAACGAAGGTAAATGCAACCCCCTCTACAAAAAGAGGGGGTTTAAAAATTTTTTCTCCTCTTTACTCCTCGACAATTGCCTCTGTCGGGCACGATTCCAGGCAGGTACCACATTCTGAACACTTTTCTTGATCAATCACATATATTTCACCCTCAATTATTGCTTCGTTTGGACAAGATTCCAGGCAGGTTCCACAACCCAGGCATTCATCTGTAATTCGATAAGCCACCTGTCTACACCTCCTTTCTCCAATTCTGGTAAGCTACGGTAAGCATTATTTTGTTTTCATTGATAAACTTACTGCGGACAACCCTCAAAAACCCATCCGGGTTTCCTGAAGGCGGCTTCGTAAAAGCTATTTCAACCTCTAAACCTTCGTTTTCGCAGATAGCCCTGGCCTGATCAAATTCTAAAGCTAAAACGTCAGGTTGCTTCATACCTGCATAATCTCCTGCTCCTTGAGTTTGACCAATGCATCAATTTCCTTGATGTATTTATCTGTTTGCTTTTGTACGTCATCCTGAAAACGGCGCAGATCATCCTCCGAAATATCTCCATCTTTTTGCTCCTGTTTTAAAAGATCATTCATATCCCGGCGGATATTGCGTATTGCCACCTTGCCTTCCTCGGCTTTCTTTTTAAGTAGTTTTACCAGTTCTACCCTTCTTTGCTGAGTTAACTGAGGAATAGCCAACCTGATTATAGTTCCGTCGCTACTCGGATTTATCCCAAGGTCCGATTTCATAATTGCCTTTTCAATATCTGGCAGGGCTGCTTTATCCCAGGGCTGAATAATTAAAAGCCTGGCTTCGGGCGCAGTAATACTGGCAAGCTGATTAACAGGCATCATGCTGCCATAATAGGATACCATGATTTTATCCAGCAGCGCCGGTGTCGCTCTTCCAGCCCGCAGTGAGGCAAATTCCTTTTTAATCACCTCAACGCTTTTTTTCATATTGGATTCGGCTTCCTCAATGAACGGATTACTCAATGCGTACACCTCCAACATAGGTGCCTATATTCTCGCCTAAAACAGCTCTTTTTATATTTCCAACTTCATTTAAATTGAAAACTACTACCGGGATACTGTTGTCCATACACAGTGACGTCGCTGTGGCATCCATTACAGCAAGGCCCTTGTTCAGCACATCGATATAAGTCAACCGCTCAAACCTTTTTGCCAGCGGGTTTTTTAAAGGATCATCGTCATAAACTCCGCTTACCCTTTTTGCCATCAAAATGACCTCTGCCTCAATTTCCGCTGCACGCAGGGCAGCGGTGGTATCAGTAGAAAAGTACGGGTTGCCGGTGCCACCCGCAAATATAACCACCCGGCCTTTCTCCAGATGCCGGATGGCCCTGCGGCGTATATACGGCTCAGCTATTTCACGCATCTCTATAGCTGATTGAACACGGCTGACTACTCCTCGTTTTTCAAGGGCATCCTGCAAAGCAAGAGAATTGATCACGGTAGCAAGCATTCCCATATAATCAGCCGCTGCCCTGTCCATACCTTTTGCGCTTCCAGCAACACCCCGCCATATATTACCGCCGCCGACGACAACCGCCACCTGAATATCCATCTGAATGACTTCCTGAATTTGGACGGCAATCGACTTGACCACGTAAGGATCTATTCCAAAGCCAAGAGAACCTGCCAGGGCTTCTCCGCTCAGTTTCAGAACAACACGCTTATATTTGGGATTACCCGAATCAAACATAATGCAGGGTTATCCCCCTTTTCCTAATTGATTCCCGCTTAGCCCTCACCGAGTTCAAAACGGGCAAATCTTCTTACAATAATATTTTCACCCAGGCGCATAATTCTTTCGTTTAGAACTTGCTGCACTGTCAGATCGGGGTTTTTGATAAAAGGTTGTTCAAGAAGGCAGCTTTCCTTAAAGAATTTTTCCAGCCGCCCGTCCACAATCTTTTGGATAATCTTTTCAGGTTTTCCTTCATCTTTGACCTGCGCTGCCAGAATCTCCCTTTCTTTTTGGACCTTCTGTTCCGGTACATCCTCCCTCCGGACGAATTCCGGCTTGGCTGCAGCCACCTGCATCGAAAGTTCATGTACAAGGGATCGGAAATCATCAGTTTTCGCTACAAAATCAGTTTCACAGTTTACTTCAATCAAAACACCTATCCGGCCAGCCAAGTGGATGTATGAATCGACCAACCCTTCACTGGCTACCCGGCCTGCCTTTTTTGAAGCAGCGGCCAGGCCTTTTTCCCTGAGGTAATCGATCGCCTTCTCCATATCGCATCCAACTTCATTTAATGCCCTCTTACAATCCATCATTCCCGAACCTGTGCGCTCGCGCAGTTCTTTAACCATTGCTGCAGTTACTTCAGCCATAGTCCCCTTAAATCCTCCCTTGTTAAACAGCAAAATATTGTCATATATTTCCTTTTATAACTAAGTATTTTACCCATTGCCCTCCACAAAAAACCCTTTATAGAAAAATGCAGGAGATATCTCCCGCCCAAAAAAACATACTAATCCCGAATTAAAGCGCTTCTGCCAGTTGCTCTCCCTGTTTGCCTTCCAAATAGGCGTCTGCCATTTTGCTGGTCAACAACCGGACTGCACGGATAGCATCATCGTTTCCCGGAATAACATAGTCAACTTCTTCCGGATCACAGTTCGTATCCACAACCGCTACGATAGGTATTTCCAATTTGCGTGCTTCAGCCATTGCAATTCTCTCTTTGCGGGGATCAATAACGAAAATTGCATCGGGCGGCTTTTTCATGCCTTTAATACCACCAACAGACTTCTGCAGCTTCTCTTTTTCCCGCATCAGGCCTGCAACTTCCTTCTTGGGCAGCAATCCAAGGGTATTGTCATTCTCCATCTGTTCCAATTCGCACAAACGGTCTATGCGGGCGCGGATCGTCTGAAAGTTTGTCAGCATACCACCTAACCAGCGCTGATTAACATAAAACATGCCGCACCTGTCGGCCTCTTCTTTAATTGCATCCTGCGCCTGCTTTTTGGTTCCCACAAAAAGAAGAGTACCTCCGTCTGCAGCAACTTGTTTGACATAATTATAAGCTTCTTCTATTTTTTTTACCGTCTTCTGTAAATCTATAATATAAATGCCGTTCCTGTCCGTAAAAATATAAGGAGCCATCTTGGGATTCCATCGCCTTGTTTGATGACCGAAGTGCACCCCTGCCTCTAAGAGTTGCTTCATTGAAATTATAGCCAATAGTCCACCTCCCTCCTATGGTTTTTAACCTCCGCCACTGTCATCTTTACCGGCAAACCCCCGGCTGCGGGGCAACCTTGCCGGAAATCCAAAAGGCGTGTGTATTTAACACCTCAAGTATTTTAACATAAACTTTCAGGCAACGCAAGGAAATGAAGCAAAAGAACCCCTTTTCCAAATTGTAAAACGCTTAATAAGCGGCCGTCTTTTTAGGCTGGTTTATAAAAATAACTCCTTGAAAAAAATGGATAAAAGTTTAAATGTATCTGATAAGTCCGCCACTTTTAAAAATATTTTCGAAAAAAGAAGGATTTAAGAGGATTCTTCAGAATATTTCTATTTAATAATAGGTTAAACTTGATATAATAAAGAATAATAAAGAGTGGTGATTATATTTGGCAACTGAATTTAAGAATAAAAAAGAATTTGATTCACCAGGAGGGCCGGTAGCAATTGAAGGCCCTGTAGAAAGTGAATATATCGCCTCCTTGACAATAGATGAAAATTTAAGCAATTTTCGAAATCCGACCCGTCAAAAGGAGGCATTAATGATAGTGGCCGACTTGCCGGAGGGGCTGGTTTATATTGCCAGACAAGGCCAGACAATTATCGGATACCTTAATTTCCATTACCCGAGCCGGTATTCACGATGGAGCAGACACCCCCGCGTTCTCGAACTTGGCGCTATTGAAGTAAGCAAACAGTGGCAGCGTAAGGGAATTGCCACAGCTCTTCTTCAGGAAGCGTTTAAAAATGAAGTAATGGAAGATTATATTGTAATAATCAACGAGTTCCATCAGCATTGGGATTTAAAGGGAACCAAGCTGAACTTTTGGAATTACAGAAAAATGCTCACTAAAATGTACGCCCGTATGGGTTTTAAGCGGAAGCACACCGATGACCCGGAAATACTTGAACATGCCGCTAATATGTTACTGGTCCGCATCGGAAAAAATCTGAACGACGCTTACATTAAAGCTATAGATGAACTCGCCTACCAGCAGTCCCTTGTGGATTAAAAACTCTTTAAGAATTCATCGCTTCTATACCTGTTTTTATGAAGCTGCTCTCAAGGTAAAAGTTCATTAATTTTACTCACCTTCATTTAATCCCCTCTCCAATAGACGGCATAAAGATCTCACAAACGGAAAACATATGTTCAAAAAGGAGATCTTTTATGGCGGGGTTTTTAGTGAAAATAATTGTTTGCCCCTTGATAATCTACATTTCGGGCCTTTTTTTCAGGCAAGTAAGTTTTACAGCGCTTTATCAGCCCGTAATAATCGGACTTATCCTTGCGGTAGCCGCACATACAATGGAACTTTATATTTTAAAACCTGGGACACTGTGGATTAGTTCGGCAATTGATTTTGTTGCTGCCACCCTGATTATATATGTCGTTCCATTTTTTATGAAGGGACTCCGCTTAAGTTTCGGGGGAGCTATATCTACAGCGTTACTTTTTACAATAACTGAAATTTTTCAGCATTCCTGGCTGATTAATTCCAACAAAACAGTTAAAGGTCCCCAGGACGAACTGTAAAAATCTATCTAAGGTCATAAAAACTTTGGGGGGATTTATTCCCTCCTATTTTATTATTGTAAAGTAAAAACAAAATTTTTAAAAAATATTGCAGTCAGATATTGCTTAAAATATAATAGTAATAAATATATGAAATATTAAAGTTTAATTAAAATGCGAATAAAAGGTTAAGAAAGTGAGGTGTGGGAAATGCCAGTTTATACATTTAAATGCGGGAATTGCGGACATACCTTTAAAGATCTGGTATCTGAAAAGGAAAGGCAAGTAACCTGTCCTTCCTGTAAAAGCACTGAAGTCGAGCAGCAGGCAAGCAAGCAAAAAGTTGTTCCCATAGGCCCCACTACCAGCGCTCCCGGCGGGTGATAGGTATTCAAAGAGCCCGGGGGCTCTTCATAAATTGCAAACTGACTTTGTTTTTTACCAGGCGAACGAAGCTTTAAAAAAGGGTTTAATTAAACCCTTTTTTTTGTGCTTTAAGAATTTCCTATCAGCATTTTTAGGATAACAGGCACAAAGTTTGTAAATTTCTAAACCTCCCTGCCCTGCTTCTAAAAGAAAGGTATTTAAGATAGAGCAGGCAGACTCAAAGCATATTTTTATTGTATAATGGTATGGAATGAAGCTTAGTGTCATTAGGAGTTCAGACAGTGTTAAAGTGTGCAGGAATTATTGTAGGCATAATAGTTATTATATGAATTGCTCTTTTCTTTGCCTGGGGTAAAATAGAATTTGCACAGGTGCGTTAATGACGGAGAGACTTAATTTTTTCTGGATAACATTTAAAAAGTATGTCATCCTCTCTTTTGGTTCACTAGTCGCCGCGCTGGGGCTTGAAGCTTTTTTGGTCCCAAACAGAATCATCGACGGCGGCGTTGTCGGAATATCAATTATAGCAAGCTATTTGTCCCACCTCCCTCTTGGAATTTTTATTTTCGTTTTAAATCTGCCTTTTTTATGTATTGGCTATAACCATATCGGGAAAACCTTTGTTTTTTCAACTCTATTTTCAGTTACCTCACTTTCTTTTTGGGTTACCGTACTGCATCTGCATACTCCGGTAACACAGGACCTTCTGCTGGCCTCGGTTTTTGGCGGGATCGTTTTAGGAGCAGGCATAGGTATAATTATCAGGCACGGAGGTTCCCTGGACGGCACAGAGGTTGTCGCAATCATACTTGATAAAAAAACCGGTTTTTCCGTTGGAGAAATAGTCATGTTTTTCAATGTCTTTATCATTTCCAGCGCGGGTTTTGTATTTGGCTGGGACAGAGCAATGTATTCCCTGCTTGCTTATTACATTACTTTCAATGTCATAGATTTAACCATTGAAGGACTGGATGAGTCCAAATCTGTCTTTATAGTATCCGACAAACCGGCAGAGATTGCCGAAGTGATCATAGCGCGTTTAGGCAGAGGCGTAACATTCCTGGAGGGAAAAGGAGGTTATTCCGGAGAACCCAAAAATGTATTATATTCAGTTATAACGCGGCTTGAAATCGCTAAGTTAAAAGCGATTGTAAAAGAAATTGACCAAAATGCTTTTGTGACAATAAGCCATGTCCACGAAATATACGGGGGTAGATTTAAGAAAAAAGCTATTCATTAACTTTATTAAAAAAACAAAAACACAAAAACACAGAGTTAACCGGCCCCCCTGATTTCTCTGCATTTCCTGATAAGCCCATTTAAGAACCCCTAAATAAACCTACTAAATTCAATAATAAAGAAATGCCTCACATCTTAGGCGCCGGATTGCCTTATTGCTTTTTTTTCGTTAAACTATTTGTAAGTTATATAAGAGGGGATTTATCATGCCGGCTAATCTGACTCCCCAGTATTACGCCGCAGAAGAAGCCTTCCGCAACGCCGTTACAATCACGGAAAAAATATCTGCTCTGGAAGATATGCTTGCCGTAATTCCAAAGCATAAGGGTACGGAAAAGCTGCAGGCCGACATTAAAAGGCGCTTGGCCCGGCTACGGGAAGAAGGGCAAAAAAGGAATGCTTTAAACCGGTACGACCCCTTTCATATTGAAAAGCAGGGCGCCGGGCAGGTGGCTCTGGTTGGCTATCCCAACAGCGGCAAATCAGCCCTGGTGGGGGCTTTAACCAGGGCGAAAGTCAAAATTGCCGATTATCCCTTTACAACTATTATCCCTTCCAGCGGCATGCTCCCTTATGAAGAGGTTTATATTCAGCTTGTTGATACCCCCCCGCTTACATCAGAAGGCTTTCCACCCGGACTGGCAGGTTTGCTGATCAGCGCCGACGCATTGCTGCTGGTCATCGATAGCTGCGCCGGGGAATGCTTGAACCAATTGGAGAGCGCACTGCGGCTTTTAAGCGAGCGTAAGATTATTCGTGATCAGACCGATGCAGCGACAAAAGCGAAACCAATGCAGCGTTTAATAATTGTTGCCAATAAAACAGACCGGCCTGAGGGAAAAGAAAACCTGCAGTTACTACAGGAATTGTTGCCGCCTAATTTTGAAATACTTCCGGTTTCCGCAGAAAAAGGCAAGAATTTGGAACAGTTAAAAACCAGGTTGTTTGCAGCGCTGGAAATAATCCGTGTTTTTACAAAACCACCGGGTAAGGAACCCGATTTTACCCGTCCGTTTATTCTGCCGCAGGGCAGCAGCGTTTTAGAGTTGGTGGAGGACATACACAAGGATTTTATAAAAAACTTGCGGGGGGCGCGAATCTGGGGTTCCGCCCGTTTTCCCGGCCAGAGTGTGCCCAAGGAATATATAATCCGTGATAAAGATATTATAGAATTGCTTGTCTGAAGAAACCTTTGTCCGGAACACTAAAACGGGTAGTGATTAGCTTTTACCAGCTTCCTCCCCCGCCGCCTCCAAAACCGCCGCCGGAAAATCCGCCGCCAAAGCCCCCGCCCCCTGAACCACTTCCCCTGGGAGCGGAGAACATGGCCGATCCAACATTTGCTGCCATAGAGCTTACAGCAGTGCTGAACATGTACGGATGAAACACACCTATTCCGCCATGCGGCACATACCAGTCAGGTTTTTCCTGGTAGACTCCCTCAAACGCCTTGGCCCAGTTTTTCGTCACATCAAGCGCGATAGCATAAGGCAGGAACTTAGAGAAAAGCTGCTTATCTCCCAATTTATCCAGCCTGTCCTTTTCGGCGCGGTTTAAAAAATTCCTGAAAACCAAGAATTTCATTATGCGCCAAAGCTCCTGCCCTGGTTTTGGCGGGCATCGCTTTTACAAAAGCAAGCACACATAGACAGGTCAATATCCCTGCTAGAAAGCCTGTAGGCAAAATCCGGGAAAAGGATCCGATGAAAATAACCAGTAATCCCGCTATAAAACCGGCCACAAAATAAATACTTCTTACACTTTGAGGGTTTTGAAGAAAATACTTTTTACTGACCAGCCCATCGTAAAGAGAATCCCTCAAAGCGTCCAGATTCGTGTAAAATTTGTTTCTCAGATCGGAAACAAGGATATCCGGCATTCCCATAAAAATGCGGTCCATCAGCAACTTTTCAAAAGGACTAAGCTCTACCCCGGGTTCCTTGATTCTAGTAAGGCTGAATCTGTTGAATCGAAAATAAGCCAGTCTTTTTTAATCTCTTCAATTTTGATATATCCCTTATCCGCGAGACCGACAATGGCTGAAGTAATGTCCCGGGGGTCCATTTTCTCGTCAACCAGGGCGCCTATCTCGGCCGGCGTCAGCGGCTCGCCGCTGAATTTAGGAGGCTCATACATGACCGCCACAGCTTCCCTTATTTTCGGGTCCCTGCCTCTTTTGTACCACAGGTTAAACATTATTATTAAAGTAATTACCGGGAAGACGAAGATCCAGTTTTCCTGCAGGTCCAAAGCCCAGATAAATCTTTTCAGGGCAGACGGGGGTATAACAAGCCCTTTATCCCAACCAAAAACAATTGTGAATCCTTCCCCTGCATTAAGTTCCCTTGTGGTGTCAAACAGACCGCTGTTATATCCCGTTTCAATACCGCCGGCAGTTTCAGTCGAACCTGCGGCGCCCGTATAACACGCTGCCTTAATGTTTTTACGCTTTTTTATTTATCGTTTGCTGCCTGAAACATTGTGCCCGGCTGCAAGTTTATAAGAATCCTTATAAGGGACACTGTTTATTCAGCTTTCTGTGTTTAAACGTTTTTTCTCTGTTTGCATACTCCGCAACAATTTGGCCGTTTCCGACCAGTTTATACTTATAAATAACCAGCCCTTCCAGGCCGACTGGTCCCCTGGCATGGATCTTGCTGGTGCTTATCCCAACCTCTGCGCCCAGTCCGTAGCGGAAGCCGTCGCTAAAGCGGGTGGAGCAGTTCCAGAAAACATTGCCTGAATCAACCAAGGCCATAAATCTGGCCGCATTATCCCTGTTGGACGTAATGATGCTGTCTGTGTGGCCGGATCCATAATAATTGATATGATTGATCGCTTCGTCGATATTTTCAACTACCCTTACCGATAACTTGTAATCAAGATATTCAGTCTTCCAGTCTTTCTCGGTGGCTTCGGCAACGTCTATAATTGCGCGGGTCTCCGGACAGCCAAACAGTTCAACCTTTTTTTGTTCCAGGGCTTCCTTCAAAACCGGCAAAAGCGCCGGAGCAGCTTTTTGGCTTACTAGCAACGTTTCCGCCGCATTGCACACGGCAACATACTGGGTTTTGGAATCCAGGACAATCCTTATCGCCATTTCCATGTCGAACTCATCGTCGACATAACAGTGGCAGATACCGTCTGCATGCCCCAGTACTGAGATTCTGGAATTATTCATGATGTATCTGACAAATTCGTTCGATCCCCTAGGGATAATTAGGTCTATGTACTCGTCCAGCTTGAGCATCTCGTCCACATCTGATCTTGTCTCCAGAAGCTTTATCCAGTTGCCCGGAATACCCGCCTCTTCTGTAGCTTTTGAAATAACATCGGTGAGGATCTTGTTGGTTTCTTTCGCCTCCGAGCCCCCTTTCAGCAGCACCCCGTTACCGCTTTTCAGGCAAAGAGTTGAAATTTGCACTAAAGCATCTGGCCTTGATTCAAAAATTACACCAATCACTCCTATAGGACAGGTGGTCCTGTATAGCTCCAGGCCTTCGTCCATTTCTGTCGATAACAGTGTTACTCCCACAGGATCCTCAAGACCGATCAGGCTGTGAATTCCCTCAACTACATCATTGATCTTTGCTTCATCAAACTTGAGCCTTTTTAAGAGCGGTTCGGAAAGCTGTTCACCCTCGCTTCTGGCTAGGTCATCCACGTTGGCCTTGATGATTTCATCCCGGTGTTCTGTCAAAGCTGCGGCAATTTTAGCTAAAGCCCTGTTTTTCTGTTCAGCGCTCATAGCCGCCAAATCAATGGAGGCTTCTTTTACCTGTCGGGCTAATTCATTTATAACCAAAAAACTCTCCGTCCTTCCCTAAAATAAAAAATCAAAATAAGTCACATTATCCGAGCAGAGCGCAAATGGTCTAAGTCTGATGGATAAGTTTACGAATCACTTTTTCTTCTGCTTTTTAATTCATCCTTGCGAATTTTCCAGAAATTCGGCTTCCTTTTTTCCAAGAATGCCCTCGGGCCTTCTTTTGCTTCCAGGCTGGTAAACCAGTCCGGAAACATCAATCTGGCGAGCTGCCCGTACGAACCGGCCATATAATCTATTTCCATATCAAAAGTGGCCTTCAGCACTTCTATGCATCCCGGGCTGAGGGCCAGTATTTCTTCACACCATTTATCCACTTCTGATTCAATTTTTTCTACAGGCACAACAGTATTGACCAACTTCATTTCAAGCGCTTCCTGAGCCGTATATCTCCGGCAGAGCATATAAATCTCACGTGCTTTTTTAGCCCCGACTACGCTGACCAGATAGGCCACAACATAACCGTCAACAGGGTTGGCCACACGCGGCCCGCCCTGAGCAAAAACAGCGTTCTCGGCGGCAATTGTAAAGTCACTAAAGTAAGCAAGGCAGTTGCCCATTCCCATGCAATACCCCTTAACGGCGGCAATGACGGGTTTTCTCGACATCCTTAGAATCTGGGGGGGAGGATACCTCCAGTAAACCTGCGTTCTTAGCTCCTTTTCCTCCCATACAACATCCCCGCCAGTACAAAACGCCTTATCACCCGAACCTGCAAGCACTATTACACCAATGGTCGGGTCATGGTTCGCCTCATAAAAGGCATGAAAAAGCTCATCCATTGTGTCGGCTGTCAGCGCGTTCAGCTTTTGAGGACGGTTAATTGTAATCCTTGCCACCCCGCCCTCCAATTCTTGATGATACTTATTTTCATAAATAATGTCTTTAAAGTTGTTCCCTTCCACCGGTTCCCAATCAGTCCAGCCCATATTCCGGCCTCCCCTACTTATTAATTTCTGGTTCAAGGTTTTTCTCATAATCCGGTTAACCAGTTTTTGCGGATATAATACGGTAACTTGATCTTTTTTGTATACTTTTATAATTCGTCTGTAAAGCCGCATTTCCCTCCTCGAAAGGGGCTTAAAGCAATACTACGTTGCTTATTTGTGGACGATGTGTATTTTATATGGTATTATTTACGAGCTAATTTCAAAACTCCAATCCCTTGTAACTCAAGGGCTTCAGAGCACCAAAAAACCAGCTTTACCCACCAAAAATTATGTAGAAACAACTAATTGAAAAATAAAGAGGTTTCACCTAAACGCCTTCTCACCGCTTTGAAACCAAAATGACCGGATCGCAACTCCAGGAAGCATTAAACGGTATTTGTGAAAAGCTGTCGGCGGAACTGCTTTCTTTAACCGGCTCTACCGGTCAGGTGGTTATCGACAGCACCGATATACCGGCCCACGAGAAACCTTCTAAGGAAAGCACAACGGGTGCATCCTTTGGGCGCCGCACCGCCTCTACCGGGGAAAGCGAAATGTTTTACGGCTATAAACTTCACTTAGCAGCCGTAAACACCGTTGTAGGCCCGGTACCGGCTGCTGCCAGGGTGACTCCGGCTAATTGTTCTGATGTAGATAAGGAAATTGCCTCAAAGTTAATGAAGGAAGCCTGCGATTTTCATGAGACCACCCTGGGTTATAAACCTCTTTATTACCTCATGGATGCCGGCTATGACGCCGATTTTATATACAGCCAGGCGCTTGAGCAAAAAGGGCAGGCAATTATCAAGCTCAACCCCCGTGGACGCAAGAAAACTTCCCTGGATTACACCGATGAGGGTACACCCTATTGTCCTGCCGGGCGCCCGATGTCGTACTACGGGACGGACCAGAAAAAGCTTGCCAACAAATCCCGTTGCCCCAAGAAGTGCGGCTAGGATATAACCTGCCAAAATGAATGCGGCTGTGAAAATCCTTATGGCTATGTCAAGAGAATATCTATAAAGGAAAACCCCAGGCTGTTTTGCAGCCCGCACCGCGGCAGCCGGACCTGGAAAGAACTTTACAGCAACCGCAGTTCCATTGAGAGGCTGTTCACTTAACAAATATACTTTTTATATTTACTTCTGCTATGATATATATCCTTTATTTTGGCAATATGATTATTTTATTAATCGGCACCTGTTTCATAATTATTTTAGATAATCATTTTGCTTTGCAGATTGGGTTCGTGAACATGATGTTATAGTTGACCCAATAGACAGCAGACATTGGGAATAATGTGGTCAAAGCCCCAACAATCGAGCGCTCTGAGCCACAACAAAACATAGAATAATTCCTGTAGCAGCCGTAATGGCAAAGGTTATGAGGGTCCATTTTATGCTCTGAGTTTCCTTCCTGATTGTCAACAGTGTTGTTCCACAGGGATAATGGTTCAAACAGAACAGCATTGCGCATAAAGCTGTCAGCCAGGTCCATCCATTGGCGAAAAAGAGTTCTCGCAAGGCCTGCAGACTGTCTAGTTCAATCATCTGACCGGCGGACATGTAACTCATCACCAAAATAGGAATGACAATTTCATTGGCCGGAAAACCAAGGATAAATGCCATTAGTATAAAGCCATCTAGGCCCAATAGATGGCCAAACAGACCCAACAGGTTTGCTCCGTACTGTAAAATACTGAGGTCTCCTACATATATATTGGCAAACGCCCAGGTAATCATGCCCGCCGGCGCCGCCACGATGATTGCTCTGGCAAGAACGAACAAGGTACGGTCATAAAGAGAACGAACAATAATTCTTCCGATCTGCGGTTTGCGGTAAGGGGGAAGTTCCAGGGCAAAAGATGAAGGAATCCCTTTCAGTATCGTTTTTGATAAAAGCTTTGATATGATAAGAGTAATCATGATACCTATTACTATGGCTGCCAGGATGATAAGAGAAGCTGCGACAGACTGATAGCTTCCCAACTCCCCGGCAATAAAAACGGTAGCCAGGGCGATTAAGGTTGGGAAACGCCCGTTGCAGGGCACATAATTGTTGGTAATAATAGAAATGAGCCGTTCCCTGGGCGAATCAATGATTCTGCAGGAAATTACGCCTGCCGCGTTGCATCCAAATCCCATACACATAGTCAATGCCTGTTTGCCATGGGCGCACGCCTTCTTGAAATAATTATCCAGATTGAAGGCGATGCGAGGAAGGTATCCCAAATCTTCCAATAAGGTAAACATAGGAAAAAAGATGGCCATTGGAGGCAGCATAACCGATATTACCCATGCCAGGGTTCGATACATTCCTAAAACCAATAGCCCGTGCAGCCAATCAGGCCAGCCCGCAGATAAAAAGAGCTGAGTTAAGCGTTCCTGTCCCCAAAAGAGGCCAATCCCCAGGACCTGTGAAGGATAATTGGCCCCCTTGATGGTAATCCAGAAGACCAGCCCTAATAGCGCCACCATTACAGGAATCCCCCAAATCCTGGAGGTAAGAACGCTGTCTATCCTGCGGTCCATGTCGTTGTAATTTTGCTTCTCACATCGCAATACTTTTTGGGTAATTTCCTCGGCCTGGGCAACAATGCAGGTAACAATATGGTCACGCAGGCTGTCCCTATCCAGATGATCCTCCAGAAGCATTTGATCAGATAATGCCATAGCATCGGATAGTTGCTTGCTTTCACGAATCCTAAAAAAGGGTAGCTGCGCACGCGAAGCCTCATCGTTCCAGTCTCCGTCAAGCAGTCGAAGCGCAACCCACCTTCTGTTTACTTTTTTATCAACAATACTTTGAACTATGGGCTCAAGCAGGTTAAGACATTCTTCCACTGCAGAACCATAACGGATCCGTAAAGGTGCGGTTTCTATTTCACCCATCGCTACCTGATAAACTGCATCTTTTAATGCATCCAAACCCGCCCCGTCCCGCGCGCTGGTTCCGATTACCGGTATTCCAAGTATTTTGGACAGCGCAGGCAAATCAACCTGGATTTTCTTCCGCTTTGCTTCATCCAGCAGATTTACACATAGAACTACATGATCAGTAATTTCCATTACCTGCAGCACCAGATTCAGGTTTCTTTCCAGACAAGTTGCATCGGTAACAACTACGGTTACCCTGGGTTCTCCCGAACAAATAAAATCGCGGGCAACTTCCTCATCAACCGAGTTTGCAAACAGTGAGTAAGTTCCGGGCAAATCGATGAGAATGAATCTTTGATCCTGATGGATATACTTTCCCTGTGCGTTTGTAACTGTTTTTCCAGGCCAGTTACCGGTATGCTGTTTGAGACCGGTTAAACTGTTGAAAACAGTACTTTTACCCGTGTTGGGATTGCCGGCTAATGCAATCATTAAATCCCCGTCATGCAGATCGACCCTGTACGTTTCTCTTGCTATTCGCCTGCCGGACACTTGTCTAATGTTCACGATTTATAAGTCCTCTACTTTTTTCTCTAAAGCAATTCTACGAGTATTTGGGACGCCTCTTCAGAACGAAGAGCGATAACAGCTCCGCGAATTTCATATGCCACCGTGTCACCCGAAGGACTCTTTTGCAAAGCTTCTACCCGTGTACCGCAAATCAACCCTAAATCAAGCATTCTCCTTCTCGTATTGCCATTTGCGGTTAATTGACTGACTTTTCCGCAAGTACCGAGTATTAGGCGATGTAACGGAATCAATCTATCCATATCCAAATCCCAACCCCCTGAAAAATTCATCTTTAACCCCGGCGATCATAAGTTAGACTAAGGAAAACTTTTTTCCCACGTCTCATTCTATGAAAAGAAAAATAAATTGGTTACATACATTCATCTTAGATTAAATTTCAATTATTGCTTTAGCTTCACAGGAAGTTCTTGGGAAAGGAGTGAGAAAGATGAATAACAAAGAGTTCCACACATTCCGCGGCTATGAAATGATCAAAAAGAATAAGGACTATCTCACTCCAAGCATGGAAGACTACCTAGAAATGATTTATAGAAATTGTCAGGAAGAAGGGTACGTCAGGATCAACCGGCTGGCCGAACAGCTAAATGTGAAAGCGCCTTCGGCTTCCAAGACAGTACGCAAGTTGTCATCAATGGGTTATCTTAATTATAAAAAATACGGAATTATACAGCTGACACCAAAAGGTGAAATGATGGGAGCATTTCTGCTGGACCGGCATGAAACAGTGGAAGAATTTTTAAGTCATATCGGGGTTTTGGATACGGTATTGCTTGAGACTGAGCTCATTGAGCACTATCTCAGCATTGACACCATTAAAAACATCAAGATATTAAACGACTTTTTGGTCAGTTCTCCAGAAATCCTTGAGAAACTCCGGCAGTTCAAAGCATATTATGAGGAGGAAAAATAAGAGACACAGGTCTCATTTTTCTTTTATCTTTAAAAAATAATAAGGGCCGGCAACGTGCCTAAAAATGGGGGGCAAGGAAGCAAGGGGACGGGAAGCAAGGGGATATACGTACTTTTTGCTTCCTTGTGTTACTTGCTTGGCCGCTTGTTGTCACCCCTGTGTAAACGCTCGATATTATTGTTCAAAATAGTGTCTTGGAAAAAATCTTTGCGGGTGTATATTATGAAGTATATATACAACAGGAATTATTCTATTTTATTATTACAGTAATTTCATAAGATTGGCGGGGGTTAATAATTGAAAGAAATTGTAATTGATTTTCATGTTCACCTTTCTCTATACGAGACCTTTACTAAAGATGCTTTTGACTTTTTTGCGGCAGCTCATTCTTCAGAAGAAGAATATGTAGCTTTTTGCAAGAAATACAGTGATCCTCACACCTTTTTACAGTTGATGGATGAAAAAGGCGTGGATTACTCTGTTGTATTGGCAGAGATTGCGCCTTTGACAACAGGTGTGGCTACAAATGAAATGGTAAAAGAATTTTGCCAGGCAAGTCCCAGATTAATACCTTTTTGTACGCTAAATCCTTACCTGCATCCGAATATGGGCAAAATGCTGGAGGATTTTATCTTAAATCAGGGATTCAAGGGACTCAAGCTTTATCCACCATATAATTATTTTTATCCCAATGAAAATTTTATGTATCCTTTGTATGCCGTTGCCGAAAGGCTTAGCATACCTGTTCATTTCCATACGGGCTCTTCAATTTTTGCAAACTGCCGTTTAAAATATGGCAATCCAATTTATTTTGATGATGTAGCTGTAGATTTTCCAAACATGAAAATAATCATGGCGCACGGTGGACGCGGCCCGTGGTATAATGAAGCTCTATCCCTGGTTCGCCTTCATAAGAATGTTTATATCGACGTGGCAGGCTTACCGCCTAAAAAGCTTTTAGAATTCTTCCCGGACATGGAACGCTTCGCCCATAAGTTTATATTTGGAACTGACTGGCCCGCTGTGGATGTTAAAAAGAACGCCGATACAATCCGGAGCCTTGAGATTTCCCGGGAAGCAATTTCAAAAATACTGGGAGAAAACGCCAAGCAGCTCCTGGGATTGTTTTAGAAAGGAAGCGCTCATTTTCTTCAAGGGGGGTGGGATATTTCACACTCAATGTCATTCCGTCAGGGAACTTCTATAGCTTCGGAAGATCTCCACTGCCTTTTCTTGATATTCCTCCGGGATTTCAATATGCCCCCACCCCATACTCATTTGAAACAAACCATCATAGGCCAGACTATGGTGGTTGATGACAGCATACGGGATCCTTTCTTCCTCAAGCATAGCTGCAAATATATCCGCTTCAAATTCATTATCCAGTTCTATCCGGAAAATCTTCACAGTTACAACACTCCTTAGCGCTTTGTTGTTACAAGCAGACGAATTGCAGATAATTTTTTGCCTTTAAAAGGCCTTGGCCCAGTAATCATACAAAATACTCTGAGCGTACGTTATGCCGGGCACAGCCCAGCGTGCATTCAGCTGCAGCCAGGTTGGGCTAATGCCCTTGTCCACTAAAGAAAAACGCGGATCAACCAGTATCTTGCCTTCAGGTAAAAAATTTTTGGTCGCATAGGCGTATAAATGCTGGATATGTGCTTCTATCCCTGCTTCCGGAGAGGAAAATATTGCCCCATGGACACCTTTTTCGAAACGCACCTGATCCGGATCTGCTCCATTTAGTGATTCTTCGCTTGTGCAGGGGTTTCCCGTTGCCCACAAACCACAGTAATTGTTTTGCCAGGATTGAACAGAACCGGTAAACTGGAAATACCCGGTCTCTTTAACCGCCTGGAAATAGGCAATATCCCCGCGGATGCCATATTCCTCACCAATTTTAAGATACAATTCCGCTAATTTTGGCATGGAGTTGAATTCTCTGCCCATTTTCTCCATTTTGGTTTTAATTCTTGGCGCTTCGCCCGCCAAGTAGGCTTCCATTTGATCTGCGGTCAGCTGTGAGGTTCCCATAATGCCAATTGCCTCTGGATTAATCTCTCCCCCGCCCGGAAGAACGACTGTCAGAGGGTACTTGCGTAGTTCCTTAAGGTAACTTTCAAAGCGGACCAATTGCTCCTCACTGAATTCATTAATATCCATATTTAATAAATCTCCAGAATTGATAACTCTTCCATCCAATAATTTCAAATTGCTGTGATAATATGCAAGTTCTTTAATTAACTGAAGGGTGATCGCGTTTGCCGGCTGCGCCGGTTCAGGATTGGTTGGGGGTACAGGAACAGCGCTTGTAATAACTACTGTTTTAGTATCGCTTTCCCAATCCACTTTACAATCCATGGCTTCACCAACGACCCGAAGCGGAACCATGGTCCGGCCCCGCCTGATTAATGCTTTCCCATATCCTTCAGGAATAGCCAGCGTTTTTCCATCAATAATGATTTCAATTTCCCCGCTTTCCCCTCTGGAGGAAGGGATAAAATCTTTATTTTTTCTGTTGATTACCACCTGCCGGCTCTTCTGTATCCAGTTTACTTGAGCCCCCATATCTTCACCGATTACCCGTAACGGAACATAAACCCTACCTTCAATAATCTCCGGGGTTTGCTCTCCTTCTAAAAAATGCAGCAATTCGCCGTTGATACAGATATTTATTTTTGCTCCTGCAGGCACAGCAGCGCCTGCGGGCAACGTATTGAATCCCAAAGCCAGTATGATCGCCCAAACCATAATGAATGCTTTAGATATGAACTTCATGATTCTTGTAACCCCTCTTCTACTCCTCATCCCAACAGTACTTTTTATTCTGTTGAAGCTTTTCAAGACTGCAATTCAAGCACAGACCATTATGACAGCAGACCATCCCGCCACACTCAGGGCAATTCCATTTTGACTCTTCCTTTCCAAGGAAACTCTCGACGCCATGCTTTTTGATGAATTCGAGATTCTCTATCATACTCATATGGTACCTGGTACGGTAGCGCTTATCAAGGGATTTTAGCCGTCTGCAGGGAAAATCTTTGCACTCACAGCAGAACCGGATAAGTCCTTCCCCCAGCAGATCGCAGTGTTTTTTTAGGAAAGCGCAGTTCTTGCCTCGCGGCAGGCAGCCGACACAGTACTTCTTTTTAAATCCTTTCTTATTAAGGTCGTTTTTCATCGCCAGATAACTAACGCATATTGCGCAGTTCATTTCGCAAGGAGCAATGAGTTTTTCTTCCATAGCCGGTCATCACCTCATTTCCAGGCGGAACATAATCCATCGTAACAGGCCGGCCGGGGTTTGTACTGGAGACAGCGGTAAATTGAACCTTCTGGTTTACCAGCTTAAAATCAACATTAAGGTTGTCCATTATAACTCCTCCCTCTATATAATAATGTTAGATTAGGATCAACCACCGTAACGTTAGTAAACAACTTGCCTGCGCCGTCATAATCCTGTAAAAAAACAGGCCCGTCCACTTTTTGCTGAACCTATTTCACGCGCATGGTATGCCATGCTCCTGCCTATTAAGTTAACAAAGATTGAATCAACAGGCAAGGCTCAGGTCAAAACGGGCAGGCAGAGTCGGACAGCTGCTCCGGTATATCTTGCTGGCTAGGTCTGTTGGTGGTTAAATTATTGGTATGCCATGATTGCCATACTGCAGGTAATAAAAGCGTCAGGGCCAGACCGTTTGGGTGGTCTGGATTCAAAATTTTATGTTAAACTATTTTAGGCGGCTAATGAATTTTGTAATTAAGGAGATAATTTATGAACAAATTCCGTCTTAAGAAGGAAGATACGGTTCTAATTATTATCGATCTGCAGGAAAAGCTCTTGGCGGCTATGCCCGACCGGGCCAAGGTATGCGCCAACACAAGATTATTGTTAACCCTGGCGGAAAAGTTCAACCTGCCGGTAATACTTACCGAACAGTATCCACGGGGGTTGGGATCAACATTACCGGAAATAACAGAATTGTTGCCCGAACATCAACGCCTTGAGAAGACCCGGTTTTCCGCCTTCTGCCCTGAATTGCTGGAAATTTTGCGCAAAACCGGCCGCCATACAATCATAATGGCCGGCAGTGAAACCCATGTATGTGTGTATCAGACCACGCGCGACTTGCTTGAACAAGGGTTCAATGTTCATATTGCATGTGACGCGGTATGTTCCAGGTTTAAAGAGAATTATGAAAACGCGTTGTCTTTGATGCAGTCTATGGGTGCGGTAATAAGCAACACGGAAACGATGATGTTTGATTTTATGGTTGAATCAGGTCATCCTCATTTTCGCAGCATATCCGCTTTACTTAAGTAACGCCTCTTTTTACTGCGAAATGAAAATAAGCCCACATAAGAAGGCTGGAACTGTAATTATGCAATAGGAAATACCGGAAAAGTGATTTAAACGGGGGAGTCAGAAACGAAGATTGACGTTGCGTTCTTGCCGTCAACCGTTAATACGGACGATATCGCTGACACTGTCTGTATAGTATTGGACATATTCCGAACGACAACCAGTATCGTGACCGCTATTGCCAACGGGTGTAAAGCCGTCATTCCCGTCCTGTCTATTGACGAGGCACAAAAATTGGCGGCTGCAATGGGACCAGTCCTGATTGCCGGAGAACGGCAATCCTTAAAATTGCCCGGCTGTGATTTTGGAAACTCACCCTTTGACTTTTCCCAGGAAAAGGTACATGACCAGACGATAATTATGACTACGAATAACGGGACTATTGCCATAAAAGCTGCAGAACGGGCTCACCGCACATTTATTGGTTCATTTATAAACGCCGGCGCTGTCTGTTATCAGGCTAAACGGTTCGGGAAAGATATCTTAATCATATGCGCCGGGACTGACGGGCTATTTTCGCTGGAAGACGCCCTCTGCGCCGGTTTGCTGGTCAGATAGTTAAAAGAAGAAACTCAAGAGGAAACAACATTAACCGATGCGGCCTATGGAGCGTTATTGGTATATAATCAAGCACAAGGATCGATAAAGGAAGTTGCTGTTATCAGCAGAAACGGGAAACGGCTTTATGACTTAGGTTACATACACGACGCGGAATATTGTCTTCAAACTGATATTTTGAATATCGTCCCCGAATATATGTAGGGAAGGATAGTTTCCTTTCAAGAATGAAAAGAACTTTTACAAATCATAATGGAGCCTTTATCAGGCCAAATTCAATGTGCGTTTAAGGACAATAAAATCATATCAAAAGGTGATTGCAGATGACTGGTGTCGACTTGATTGCTACGGCAACCTTTGGCTTGGAAGCTCTGGTGGCGCAGGAAGTCAAGGATTTGGGTTATAACCGGGTAACGGTGGAAAATGGTAAAATTACTTTCAGCGCGGATTGGGGCGCGATCTGCCGGGCCAACTTATGGCTGCGCACAGCGGATAGAGTGCGCTTGAAAGTGGGCGAGTTTAAGGCCACCACTTTTGATGAACTTTTTGAGCAAACCAAGGCGCTGCCCTGGCCCGAACTAATACCGGGCGACGCCGAATTCCCCGTGGAGGGAAAATCGATCAAATCCACCCTGTTCAGCGTATCCGACTGCCAGGCCATTGTAAAAAAGGCCGTTGTGGAAAGCATGAAAAGAAAATATAAAAAGGAATGGTTTCCCGAGAAGGGGCCGCTGTATAAGATTGAAGTGGCCTTGTTAAAGGATATAGCCACCTTAACTATTGACACCAGCGGCGCCGGGCTGCATAAAAGGGGTTACCGTGAACTGTCCAGCCAGGCGCCCCTGAAAGAAACGCTGGCTGCGGCATTAATTATCTTATCGCGCTGGCGTCCGGACACTGTTTTAATGGATCCCTTCTGCGGATCCGGCACTATTCCCATTGAGGCGGCGCTGATCGGTCAAAATATTGCGCCGGGGATGAATCGCAAGTTTGTCTCCGAGAGCTGGCCCACCATACCCAAGGAGCTGTGGCGGCAGGCCAGAAAAGAAACCCACGATTTGGCCTGTTATACCCAGCGCCTTGATATCATAGGCACGGACATGGATAATAAAGTTATAAAACTAGCCCGCCAGAATGCAAACGAGGCCGGGGTAAAAGAGCTGATCCATTTCCAGCGCCTGCCGGTTGCCGATGTCCGGTCCAGTAAAAAATACGGTAAAATAATCTGCAACCCGCCCTATGGAGAACGGCTGGGCGAGCGACAGGAAGTTGAACGGCTGTACAGTGAAATGGGACAGGTTTTCAGCCGGCTGGATACCTGGTCGTTTTACATACTGTCTGCCCATCCGCAATTTGAAAAGTTGTATGGCCGGCCGGCTACTAAAAAAAGAAAGCTGTACAACGGCAATATAAAAGTAGACTACTACCAGTATTTCGGGCCCAGCCCACCCAGAATGTAGTGCACCCCGTTGTCAAGACACTTTTCGGAAAAATTTAAGCTATGTTGCCTCCTCTTCTATACGAGATTCTTTATTATTATCATAACCCGGCT
>LDZT01009209.1_pt1 | contig 28167 bp, 29 predicted proteins | sample 615521 | NCBI WGS metagenome assembly LDZT01 (sample SAMN03408292, study PRJNA278302) | terrestrial metagenome | isolation source: oil reservoir sample SB1 | place: USA: Alaska, North Slope, Schrader Bluff formation | collected 2011-09 | reverse complement strand
TTAAATTTCTCCTTTTTAATTAAGAAATCTACTAATATCTTATAATCTCCATCCCCTGCAACAATAACTATCTTATTGAAATCTTCTTTTTCGTACATCCTTTCCATAACATCAAAAATAATATTTGTATCAACATTTCCCTTTTTCTTTCCTTCCATCATAGAATTATGTTCTCTGAATTTTAAAATAAAACCTGCTTCTTGTATTTTATCATAAAGATATTGATATTTTTCATTAAGAAAGCCTAAAAAATAATAGGCCTTTTCAATTTTGTATTTTTTGTTTAAATAAATTCTAAACTTAAAAAGATCAACTTTCCATTTGGGATCGTCTTCTGTTGTTCCTCTATATAAATTTTGGCCGTCTACAAAAGCTAAGTTTTTCTCTTCTTTGTTATTCATTAAATACACTTTAACAAATAAAATTTAATTTCTCAATCCTTTTACTCGTTTCTTCCCAATCTAAAGTTCTGAATGCATCACATAGCTGACCCATTTTTTAACTGAATAAACTTTTTGTTTTGTTAGTTGGATAATAGTAAACAATCTTCCCTTGTTTTTTTGTTTCTAAAAATCCTTGTTCTACTAAAGATTTTAAATCTTTAAGTGCTGTGTTTTTTGAAACTTGATTTGTGTTTATATGCATTCTAAGAGAAGTTCTCTCTTCTGGGGCTCCATTAAAATACTGCAATAAAGAAATTTGTCTTTCATTGAAATTATAAGAATGCTTTGATGATATTTTCATTGATTTATTTTCTTCAGCTTTGTTGGACAAATATTCCTTAAAATTATTTACCGATAATTGAATTTTCTTAATATTATAATCAATAAAATACGTCATATCATAATCATCTTGCTCACTATAAACATAAGCCATTTTATATTGAGTAGGAGATTTTTTAATAATTTTAGAGATTGGTAGGTAGGCAAAAGCCCAATAACCATTTTTTAATAAATACCAATAAAATAACACCCTGGCTAAGCGACCGTTACCATCAGTAAATGGATGTAAATAACCCACCCAAAAATGAAGCATGATGGCTTTTATAATTGGATGTATAAAATTGCTACTATCTTCTTCATTATTAGCAAAAGAAATTAGCTTCTCTATCTCAGTATTTACGAATTTCATATTAGGAGCTTTATGATAGATAATCTCTTCTCTGACATTATCAGTAACGCATATTTCATCATTTTCGTTTCTAATTCTCGGTTGTTCTCCTTCACTTGTTTGAGTATCTTTTGTGATCATTCCATGCAATTCTAAAAAAAGATTCATATCCATTTTAAGGTTTTTATAGTCTTCCTCAATCAACTTCATGGTCAAATAATTGTTAAAAATCATTTGTTCAGAATAATTTATTGGTTTTCTGCCTTCTCTTAGAAATTTTTTTGCTACTTCCCTGCTGGTGCTTGCGCCCTCTAATTGAGAAGATGCTATTGCTTCTTCAACAATTCCCCTAAAAATTAATTTTTGTTTGTTCTTTTTCTGATCCATAGATTTTTCAATAGAAATTTCTCCACCAGTAGTTAAATCTATTTCATGAAAGAACGGCTCCATCTTTTCAAGCTTTGCCCATGTAAAAAAATGACCATCCTCATGCTTAATCGGAGTCTTAATAGAACTTATTCCTCTCATAAACTTAACCATTAGCCATAATTCTTCTCTTGATAATTCTTGGGGAAATGGTTGATGATATTTAATTTTGTCCCAATATAAGTATTTATCTTCAGAAACACGATTTATAAAATTCAAAAAAATGTCCTTTTCTGGTCCAAGGAGTTTTTTAACAACATCGCTTTTTTCAACCTTATCTAAATTTGGTTTTTCTAATTTAAAAAATATAGACATAATAAGTTCAATTAAAATTATTTGAACTCATTATATCTTTTTTGTGTAGCAATGTCAATAGAGGTTCAATTGAACCTATATTGAACCTATATTGAACCTACCCAACAAATAAGAATAAGATTTCTGATCTAATTTTATTAAATCCCAACAAGACAAACTCCTTGCCGAGGAACATAGTGAGATCTAAAGCGCTTTTCTTTTATCGTTCCATCAATATAAGTAACGATATAATCAAAATATGCATCTGCTCCATCATATGGTGTATATGTGCACTTTGTCTCCCCAGATCTTAATGTATAAGTTTTAATATATTTTGTTGGCAATGGTTTAACTATGTTATATACAACAGGTTCCGTCCTCTCTATTATTCTTCCATCTTTAGATCCCCATAATTCAATATATAATTCTTGATCCACCACTTCGGACTGTATTAATATATAATTTTCTGTATCATTAACAAACTTAAAATCAGGAGCGGGCTCATAGATAGTAGCATCGGTTCCCGGTGGTTGATAATACGGCATATTATATGAATGATTTTGTCTCATGGTAACTGGCAAACCAGCACCAAGAACTGTTCTAAATAAAGTTGTGCTTATGTGACAAAGTCCACCACCGTACTCATAGTAAATTGAATCCCCTATTATCACTGCTTCCTTTTGATAACCATTTTCTTCGTTAATATTTCCCAGCGCTTTAAGCATTGAAAATTCTTCTCCCGGCTTCAATAATAATCCATTAAGAGAGTTGGAACCATTTTTAATATTAAGCGTACGAGCAGTTGATGAACCAACAAATCCTAGAGAATATTTCCCTATAATTTCTTTTATTCCATAATCGCTAATGCTCTCATCGGTGTTTTCAGGAAAAGGCAATACATTAACTGTAAGATCTAATTCTTTAAATGGATCTTCTATCAAATTAGCTAATAACCTTACAGTTAAATCAATGTCTAGTTTCCTACCCTCTTTTCCCGGCTCAAAATTTTGAATAACATTATTGTTAAAAACAAATTTAGGCAAAGAAGATGCTTGATCTATTTGAAATGCAATATTTTTCTTAATATATTCTTTTATCTTAATTTCATCTAAATTGAAAATTAAACTGCTCCCCTCTTTAGAAATTGTAATCATTCCTAATAAATCTTTTTTGTTAATGATCCATTCTTTTTTTAAATATTTTAATTTAATAGGTGCTAAACTTAAAATATCTTCTAAGTTACTTTTTGCCTCTAGGCAATCATTAGCTGATATTTGAGGAAAATCATCGCTACCTTCTAAAACAATATCTGAAAAATTAAGATTTTCTAGATTGTTTTTTAAAACAATTAAAGAATTATCATACCTAATTGTTTTTCCATCTTTTTCTTTCTGAATTAAAAGATTATTATATTCATCAAAATAATAATAAGCATTCTGAGAATCAAAAATAGAAAAACTTTCTATTAGGTAATTGTTTATTTTTTTGTTATTAACATTAGTTATTAAAGTGATATAGTTTTTTTTACTAAATATTGGTTTTATTTTTTCAATTGTATTATTTAATATATTTCCACTACGACCAACAAGAATGGCTTTATTCAATGTTTCTTCAATATCAAAAGAAATTAAAATATCTACTACTGCTCCGTCAGAAAAAGAGATAATTGGAAATATGGTTAGGTCTTTGTTTTCATAGCTAAAAATAATTCCCTCTTGATTTAAGTTGTCCAATTCTTTGTTTAATATTCTTTCCGCCTCCAATAATGTCTTGTCTCCTATATCTACCTCTCCTATGCTAACCCCAGGGTAAATCTTATCTTCATACTTATTTTCATAAAAAAAATAAGTTATTCCTAAAACAAAAAAAGCAAATAAAATAAATATTATTATTTTGTTTCTCATCTTACTCAATACAACAATCAATTGCTTCATTTAAAATAGGTTTTTATTTAAAGAACTCCTCTTCTAGCGAGCTCTTCTTTGAAATTCTTAACTATCGATATATTTTCCCAAAGAGCACTAATATCAACATACTGATAGCTACTAGTCGGTTTTTGATACTTTTCTGGTATTCCAAATACCTGTGAATCATAATCTTCTGGCTTATAAACCAAGTGTCCCATTTGGCAAATTTCACTAGGAATACCATAATCATTCATTTTAATACTAGGATCATAAATATTATCTATATAAACTCTCCCCTTTTCATCGTGAGCCATAGCAAAAACTAAATGATCGCCCTCTGGACTTTTAACTTCATACTCCTCAATAGATATTTTTCCTTTTTTGTAAGAATCAATTATTTTATTCTCGGAAAAATCAGGAATCATCGTCTCTGGAATAGGGTAAGAAAAACCCCATTCAAATAGCTCGCCCACTGCTTCTTGGTATTTATTTAAGAATTCTTTATAATGTTCTGGATAGTCATCTTTTGAAAATCTAGACAAATCAAAGAAAAATCCTGGTCTTTTTTCATTTATATCATTAATCTCTTTTTCTGCTAACGAATTATTAAAAAGAAATTCAACTGATTCTGCTATTTTTTTATAATGCTTATTGCTTTTTCCTGTTTTTTTACATATCTTATACCATTCGCTCTCTAGTCCAAGTTGCTTCTTTGAATTATTGAAGAAATTAAAAGCGCCAAAAAATGATTGTGCTCCATTTTGATAATTTCTCCATTTTTCATTTTTTAATTCTAAGTATTTTTCTTTAAGTTCTAACTCATTATTAAATCTTCCTTTCTCTACTGGCACACATTCTTCATTATTATTACGAACAGAGCTTTCGGGAAGAGAAGATATTACTTTATACATATCTTTATGTAGCTTAGCACTCTGAACATAGTGATGCAAAGGATTATCTTCTTCCCCTTTCATAAAATGATAACCATCATCCCTCATTCCGGGAAGAACCTTCCACTGATTGTCTGATTTTGAAAAACGAAAGACACGCGTTTTCCATTTTTCTTTATTTTCGTTATCTCTCACTAGCGAAAGAATTTCATCACTGCTTTTATCACAAAATAAAAAATCTACTCCTTTTATTTTAGCAAAAGTTTTAAATTCATTTTTTCTCTCTTGATATATTTTTTGAACAGATTCTGGCTGGTCATCTAAGTTTGCTTCTATTCTTTTAAAGATGTCACCGATTAATTGCTCGCTTTCTTGTTGAGAAAACATTTTATTCTCTTCTATTTTCTTCTCTTTTTCTTTAGTCTTTTTCTTTTCAACTTTAGAACTCTTTATTTCTTTTTTTTGATTAACAAAGCTACTGTTAATCTCTAAATCTTCTTCATTATTAACCTCATCTCTCCAGAACTTTTCTGCTTGTTGATAGTCAAAAGATCCTGTGAATCTATCAAAAGATTCATCTTCTATTATTCTCTTCTCTTCTTTTTCTTGTGGATTTTCAAAATTCATATTTTTAATTATTTATTCATCTTACTCAATACAACAATCAATCGCTTTTTTAACCAACTCCCCCATTTTGCCCATAAAACCCTTTTTCTCTTTGTCTTCTTTATTAATCGCATTATCATCTATTTTTTTAATATCCCCCACATTCAGAAGTTTTAAATTTAATCCCCAGAAAAGAGAATAAAGATTATATGCTTTATCAAAAAGATCATAGGCCTCTTTCTTTTTTCCCATTCCTAGTTGTTTTGTTCCCACCTCCATTAAGCGATAACTAGCAGCTAGCAGGTGTTTAGAAATACACCACACCTCCCCTTCGTATTCTTTAATAATCTTTTGCAATAATTCTTTTCTCATTTCCCGCACATCTTTAATCATGTCGTAATATTCTGTCTTGCCCAATTTAGCTCCTGTAAAAAAGAAATGTTCTTCAATGGCAACAAGATTCATTATTGCTATTGTAAGGTCTTGGTCTGATGATAAATCCATCTTGTCTTGCTTTTTCATATCATCAAACTTTTTTATAAATTCTTCTAGGTTTTCTATTTTTTTATCCATATTTTTATTTTGTTAAAAAGTAAAACATTATACTCAAAATTATTACTGGTAAAATTGGCATCACAACCTTTTGAAAAGGAAAGTATGCTTTATTATTATTTCTCTCTTTTAAATATTCATACCAAACAGCACCAAACCAAAATGCAATAGACCCTCCAATTATTCCTACTAACAATTTATCAATTCCACAACCACAAAAACTATTTAACGGGTTCCCAATTATGTCCATTGTGTATAGCGGAAGAACAACTAAAGCAAAATATCCTATTGCAGTTAATATCCCCAATCCCTTGAATTTGAAATTCTTTTTGTTAAGCCAATCAACAGTCCACATAATCATTGAAACGATTAAGGCCCCAACCCACAGACCGATTATTAAATCATCTACTCCCACAGAGCGAGAAGCTCCGACTCCTGAGGCGACTGCAACTGTACAAACTGGACAAACCGCTAGCGCCTTGTCAGCAAAAACAAAAAGAGAAACAAATAAAATTGTTATTATTTTTTTAATCATATGTTTTTTCTTCTATAACAAACTTTAGTTCATTAATTTGATTATCTGGCTTCCTTATTTCACTAATATTATCTTCTTTAAAAAAATGATAAAACACAAAAGATAAGAATGTTATCAATAGTAATGTCGCTAAAATAACTTTGTTTTTCATAATCATATTATAATCTTTTTATTAAATTATGCAAAAATAAAAAAGAGCAATGTCTATATCACAACAACAAAGCTCTTTGCGCTTTCTTCTAGCCCCTTTTCCACCTCTCTCCTAATGGCGATTCTTTCTTCTGCCTCTTTTCTTAGAAGGGCATATTCAACCATTTGAAAGAGTATTTCCCCCGCTGGCTCATCGGGATAATAACCATCCCTCATTGCGTCTGTTAAATCAAAAATCATTTTAACACCTCCAAGCTACCTTCTATATACTATCATTTTATTAAATTATTTGTAAATACTTCTATTTTAAATAATGATATGGTAAAATAAAAACAAGATAATAAGTAATAATAAAACATATGAGCAAAAACATTATTTGGATTGTTGTTCTAGCTATCGCCTTAATAGGATTCATATTCTTTTTAGGGACAGGCAAAGAAATAACTGATCCACAAAAAATAGCAGAAGATTGGATAATTAATAATTCGTCTACATACAAGTTTGACGGTCAAAACCTTACCTTCTTAAGTGTTGAAAATGATAAAATGTATTTCGCTTTTGAATCAACATCTGCTGGATACGGAGACAGGACTGGTCAAATGTCAGCAACAGTAATGACGCCCCATATTATAGAGATTATTGTTGAAGATGGTGAGGTTATTAGCGCTATCACAGACGGAAGATACAATGAAATAACTAATGAAGTGATTGGTGCTGTATTTGAAGACAAAGAAGTAAGTGTATACTTTCTTAATGTAGAAAACCAACAAGAAGAATTAGTTGAAGTTAAAAGAATAATCCCTCACGAGCCAGGTGTTTCATATCCTTTCGGCGCATTAACTCAACTTCTTAATGGTCCAACGCAGGAAGAGTCAGAAAGTGGCATATTCTCAATGATTAACCCAGGAACAGTTGTCTATGACTTAACCCTTGAGGGCGAAACAGCATATGTTGATTTTAATGAGAAACTTCAAGAAGGAATTGCTGGTTCAGCAACAGTAAATGCTATCAGAAATCAAATTGAAAGAACTTTGCTACAGTTTGACTATATCTCTGAGGTTGTAATCTCAATTAATGGTGATTCAGAAGAAATACTGCAACCATAATAATGATAATTAAAAAGATGCACTTCGTTGTGCATCTTTTTTATTTTTTTTGAATTAGTGCTTTTGATTATCGGCCCCCCCCATAAAGCCTTTTATGATTAATAAAGACTTTCGATGCTTTTAATTTATTTTAGAATTGTTTCTCTCTATTTTAAAAATGTATGAAGCAACCAATTTCTATTTATAGAAAAATTTTGCCTGACAACAGCCCCGTATTTTTCTTGCAAAAATTCTAAATAATAACTACTTGATGAAAATCATGTGAAAGCAATTTTGCATATTTACCTGTATGTAGGTAATGAATAATTCATTTCGAAAAGTAGCAAGAATCTAAATCTTATCTGCCGCCTCATTGATCCAAAATAAATGAGAACATTATTCATTTTTCGGATTATCTCTAGCCAGAAAATATAGGCAAGGCATCCAAATAACCCGTGCAAAAAGCGGACACCTTTTTCATACTTAAAAAAACAGTCCCCCATAAAAAAGAATGCTCCCACAAGCAGATCCACAATGCTAGTGATTCATATTTATAAGGACAACTATCAAAAAATAATCAATGACGCCCCTAATCAAAATAAGTATAGCAAAGATATCCTTTTATTAATTAGGAAAGACTGTCCCCCGCTCAATTTAATTAATATGCACTTTCCTTCCTGGATTAATATAATAGAAAACTTATTCTACCACTAAAAAATTTGAAATTAGAAATGAAAAAGAAATAATAAACAAGATTAAAAATCGCTATTTTAATATTTTATTATTTTTAGGGCATTCACAACTTCTTTTTCTATTATTGATTTGTCTGATATAATTTTTATTTTTTCACCAATAAATAAATTATTTTTCTGCATATTAACAAATTCTGTTTCTTCTGTTAAAGCAACATCTACTCTTTTAAGAATATTTATTTCTTGTGAATCTAAAGAAATGTTACAACTAGAATCCATTTTTCCAATTTTTGCATAAACTGTAATTATGTTTTTATCTAAATCAATAATTTCTGCATTAAAAAAATTAATCCACCTCTCTTCGTCAACTTCCTTAAATTTATAGGTGATATTTTTTATCAACCACTCTTCATTATTCAAATAGTTTTCGAAATAAACTAAAACTCTTGACCCACTGTTTATTCTATTTAAAGATCCTTCTCTAGTCGTTCTTTTTATCATTCCATCTATGGATACATCCTCAATTTCATTAAAAACTGTTTTTTCTGTGACTGTTGCATCAATTAATTTATTTTTTTGATCCCCTTCCTCTATTAAAAAAACAATGGTCTCGCCCTCATCCTTTATTTCAACAACTCTAGCATAAGAAATATTTATTTCTTGATTTATTTCCTCTTTTTTCAAAAATACAAAAAGAAATAAAAATAAAATAATTATTAACAATAAAATTTTAGGAAATATTTTTAATTTCATTTTTTGAATTTTTTTAATTATCTGCATCCACAGGTTCTTTCATCGCAGTTTGTGCACCAAGAATAACATTTGTTTCCATAATAAAAGTCATATGTATACCCAACACCACCTAATAATTGAGAACAGCTAGTTTTACATCCTCCACAAGTCCAGGTGCCATTCCTGCAAGGGTACCCATAATGACAAGCAGTTCCTCCATAACCATTAGTTCTTAAGCAGTTTGTACTTACTGAGCCACAAGTCATCCCACCAACAATTCCTTGAAGAGTAACATATCTATCACCACCACAGTAACCAGTTCCAGACTTAGAATAAGAACTATAAATATCACAAGCTATAGGCTCTTTTTCTACTGATCCGCTACAACTATAATCCCATGTGCCACAATTATTAATTGTAGTAAAATAGCTTGATTGCCCCGGAAAAACTCTTGAATCTGTATCACAACAATCTAAGCCTAATGATGCTGATGATTGACAGTATTTTGTTGTAGGATTTATCGCTTCATAACCATCACCGTCTTCATCAAAATAACAATTTCCTGACAAGCAATTTTCATTATTATTACAAATTGATTCATTTGCAAGAACATTAACTACTTGTGTTCCTACACATGAAGCAGTATTGTAATTTGTAGAAGCAGCAATGTTCATAGTAATAGTAGATGATCCTACTCCTGTTATTGTAATCAAACCAGTAGATGAGTTAATTGATGCTACGCTGGTATCACTACTATTAAAAGACTTAGCTCCATCGCTGTTGGTTGAATAATTAACAGTATAGGCAGGATCTCCAATAATTTTATCATTCGGCGAGACGCTACATGTTGGCGTTGCCTTATTGACTGTTACTACTCCTGTGCATGATGTGGCTTCATATGTAGGAGTAGAAGCAATATTCATAGTAATAGTTGCTGTTCCTGCATTTCCTAGTGTAACTAATCCTGTTGATGAGTTAATTGATGCTGTAGACGCGTTATTGCTCTCAAAGGTCAAAGCTCCATCACTGTTGGTTGAATGAGTGATTGTAAAGTCACTATCACCATATATCTTAGTAATTGATGTTACTGAGCAAGATGTTGTTCCTAGGTTAACAGTCAAAGTAGCAGTATTTGATCCTGCGTAATAGGTAGATGTTTCTGTTGTGTTAAATGTGATAGTTGTGGTTCCTGCTCCAACTATTGTTACTAATCCTGCGTTAGTAATAGTTGCTACGCTAGGGTTACTACTACTGAAGGACTTAGTTCCATCACTGTTGGTTGAATGAGTGATTGTAAAGTCACTATCACCATAAACTTTAATAGCGTCAGAAATAGATATTGATGGAGTTTGTTGAGATGGTGTTACCTCTCCAGTTGTACATTGATATTCAGAACAATCACCTATTCCTGAAAAGCCAGTTGAGTCAATACACCATTTATCTTCAGTAGAGTTTAATTCTGAAGTTAAGCAATATGCATCATTAGTTATGTTAGGGGTAACTGTTCCGCCCTTGCTGTTTATTCCTTCAATTAACATTGATGCTTCTCCATATGATTCTAGGCCTGTATAGTTTCCTTGATTGCTTAATCTATATATCTCTACTGATCTTGTTAATTGACTCATCTCTCTTTTGATAGAAGCGTCCCTAGATCTTTCTTGAACTCCCTCAATAGAGACAAAAACAAGGCCTGATAAGATACCTATGATAGCTATTACTACTAGTAGCTCTATTAATGTGAATGCTTTATTGGAGTGGTTCATGTTTTATCTCTTTTCTTTTAGTATTGTCTCTAGCTCAATCTCCTTATCCCCTCTCAAAACTACCATCTTTATCTTTTTTCCAATAACACAATTACTTAAAATATCATTTAAATTATTATCTTCATTCACTTCTCTTCCATTTATTTCTAAAATAATATCATATTCTTTAACTCCTGCCTTATCAGCACAAGAACCCTTAGCAACAGCTGGCTCACCAAACATTTCTCTTACAACTAAGGCCCCGAAAGCACAATTAAGCTTATTCTCTCTAGCAACTTGTTCATTTAGCATTACATACTTAACACCCAAGTATGGTCTTTTAATTCTACCTTCCTTTTTCACCTCTTCTAAGTCCTCTTTAATATAGTTAATTGGCAAAGCAAAGCCAATATTCTCTGCTCCCATTACCATTGCAGTATTAATACCAATAACCTCACCGTCCATATTAACTAATGGACCGCCTGAGTTGCCTGGGTTAATGGCAGCATCAGTTTGAATAAGGCCCCTTAGGCAAGTTGACTTAATACTAAGTTGGTTACCATTGTATGCTGTGATTTTTCTACTTAATCCTGAAACAATTCCAGATGAAAGTGTATCTTCAAATTCTCCTAAAGGATTACCAACCGCAATTACTGACTCCCCTAGCTCAACCTCATCAGAATTAGCTAACTTTAAAAAAGAAAATGACTCCTTGTCTTTTATCTTAAGAATAGCTGTGTCTGTCAAAGGGTCTCTTGAAAGAACCTCTGCTGTGTACCTATGATCAGGGTCACATATGACAGTGTATTGTGCATCATCTTCTTCAACAACATGATTACAAGTCAAAACATATCCATCTTTTGAAATTATGAAAGCAGAGCCACCGCCTATCTTTGTCTTTTGCCTTTCATTCTTTATACTCTTAGGAAAAGCAACCTTTTCTCCTTGAAAAGGAAGAAAGTAAAAGTCGTCTATCCTAGGCAAGTCCTTTGATGCAACAATAGTTACAACTGCAGGACAAACCTTTTTTGCTATTTCTACAATTGGTGATTTCATAATTTGATTATACACTAAAAAATAACTTAAGAAAACAAGTGGACCCAAGGAGACTTGAACTCCTAACCTCTTCCATGCCATGGAAGCGCTCTACCAATTGAGCCATGGGCCCCAAAATAGTGTCCCCAGCAGGAGTTGAACCTGCGACCTTTGCCTTAGGAGTGCAACGCTCTATCCAATTGAGCTATGGGGACTTTGTCAAACGAATAATAGCAATTTTAGTGATTATTATCAAGAATTAATTAAAAAAATATGGCATATAATACAAACAATCTCCCCTATTTTAATCATTCACAAAAAATATCAAGAAGCAAATCAAAAAAAGAGAATCTTCTTTTACAAAAAGATAAAGAAAAAATGTTAGCAAGATTTCTTCTTAGAAAGATTAGACCAAGATTAAAAGAAAAGCTACCCGAGCACTACATAATTCAATCAGTGCCATACAAAAACATTGATTTTATTAAAGAAAAATCAAAGTCATATCCCTATTTTCTTAAATTTGACATTCGCCTTTACTATCCTTCAATTAATCATGCGTTACTAATTAAAGAAGTAGAAGTAATGTTTGGAAAAGAACCCACAAGAAGAATGAAAAAACATCTTAAAAGTATTCTTCCTGAATATCTAAGTTCATCTCCATATGGCAAAGGAATATCAATAGGTTCCACTCTTTCATATGTTTTAAGTGCTGCTTTTCTTCTTAATTTGGACTTAAAGATTCCCCGACCATTCTTAAGGGTTGTAGATGATTATCTAATTTTCTGTAAAAACAGAAAAGAAGCAGAAGTAATACTTGGAAGCATAGTGACTCCGGAATTAAAAAGATTGAATTTGGAGATAAACGAGAAGAAGCTAAAATCAGGCAAGTTCCACAAAGACAAGGTTGATTTTATTGGTTTCAATTACAATGCCTCATACTTTACAATCAAAGAAAGCAAAAAAGAGAACTTTAAGGATAATATTGTTAAAATAACTCATCTTACTAAAAAGAAACCAACAGAAGCAATAATCAAACAACTCAATAATCAGATACTTGGCTTTGGACACTATTACAAACATGCTTCTTGCAAGAAGGACTTTGAAGAATTTGATTCTTTTATTCGTATGAGGTTGCGCAGATACTTATCAAGAAACAAAGACAGTAAAAACACACAAGGAAACCTACTGCTAACCAATAATACTATTAAAAGCATTGGGTTAAAATCACTTGTGGAGATAAAAGAAAAATATGATTCAAAAAAGAACCCTATTTCTCAAAAAACTACCAAAAAGACAATACAAAGTGGTAAAACAATCAACACACTTAGCATGCTTAACTTAGAACAGAAAGCCCATGTCTACGAACAAAAACTCATCTTAAAGGAATTAAAACAATTGACCAGTTTGGTTAAATCAATTAACAAGAAGATTGTAAATATAGAGAACAAAGTGGTCAAAGAAAAGAAGATAGAAAGATAGATAGATAATAGCTAATCCGACTGCAGTAATGAATAAGTACATGAATTAATCAAAGAAAAAGCCCGAGGTTTAACCCTTAGGCAAAGAAAATAGCCACGCCGTGTGTATGTTTTACGAAAACCCGATATTATGGATTTACACTTAATTCTTTAAGCATCTCACGCTTAAGCCACTCCCCATGTCCCCCCCGCCGTTCATAAAACGTGTAGTCCAGCTTGTGTCAGTGCGCCAGTAGTCCGCCATTTGTCCGTATGCGTCCCGTACCGTCTCGTCCCACCACTTATTTTCCACCCCCATCCCATAAAACCTACCACTGCTAAAACGATAGCCTCCCGGTGACCCCACGCTCCAACCAGCCAAGTTGAGATCCCCGATATAGTAACCTGTAATTGATAACATTGTATTATATTCTGCTTTGCTGGGGAGATGCCAACCAGATCCGCAGACGCTCGTTGCGGCGTACCAAGTATAAAGGCGCCCATATGTGGCGCAGTTAGAAGAATTGTTGTCATAACACCAGCTGCTGCCTGTCACAATGTTTAGATTTTTAGCCATCCAGCATTGATTGCCAATAGCTACAATTGGATAAATTGCACCCTGTATTGTCGCAGAACGAGCGTTATTACAGGCATCAGGAGGAGGAGCCGATGTTGTACAAGTTCTATTGCTACTCCAGTCAGATGCATTATAGTTATCTGTTGATGCATATCTCCTACTAAACGTATAGCTGGTTGATGAGCTTAATCCGCTGAATGTAGCGGACGATTGCGCACTACCAGCCCCCCTTCTGTATTCACATCCAGGACAAGAGGAAATCGTAACGCTACTTATGGTAACGCTACTACAAGTTGGAGCTGATGGAGCTGTTTGGTTTGCTTTGTTTACTGTTAGAGTCGCTGTTGCAGTTCCAGCATAGTGGTCCTCTGTTGCCGCAGTATTAAATGTAATTGTTGTAGTTCCCCCTCCTACTATTGTAACCAAACCATCATTAGTAATAGTTGCTACACTAGTATTACTACTACTGAATGTCTTAGCACCAGCGCTGTTAGTCGAATGAGCAATAGTAAAAGGTGCGTCTCCAAATGCTTTTGTGGTATTAGAAACTGAAATGGTTGGTGCCGTTATACATGTATCAGTTGCAACTCCTGTTGGCAAATGAGCAAGGAATGCATCCCACTCAGCACAAGTGTTTGTGGGAACAAAAAGGTTATTAGCCGTTGAATTAACAATTTTGTAGCAAGTATTTGTACATCCCTCTGCATTAACTACTAATGTGTCACCTACATTGACTTGGCAACTTGAGAAACGATTAAGACCTGAGAGCTGATTTGAGCAAGCTGACTGTGAATAAACTTGAGCAAGACCTAAAAAGAGTAAAGCAAATATGACAAAGGAGCCAAGAATTAGTGGTTTATTTATTTTACTAAATGTTTTCATTTTGTTTAACATATTATTTTAATATATATTTATTTAATAATTAACCCATTCTTGGGGCTCAAGTTTAATTGATGTTGGAGAAACAGTTCCATATCTTTCTATTTTAATTCCTAATCGCTCTTCTTCTTTCTTGCAAAGATCTCTAAATGACCAGCCATGACTTACAATGTGAGCACCAGCTTTATCAAAGTAAATATACTTTGGTAAATCAGTGTCACGCAGTGAAACTGCGTAATAGGTATTGTCGTTACTTTCGTAAACAAAAGAGAAAGAAATGAAACCATTTTTGTGAAGTGCATAACTAGCAAAGGATGCAAAGTCCTGTGCGCTACCATTTTTCTCTTCAAAGAACTCTTCTGGATTTAATGCATCAGAACCAACTCTTTGTGAATACGTAAAATTATCATTCAAAAATTCTATTACTCTTTCTGATGTATTTAATTGAGATATTAATTCTTCAAAATCATCAGAGTAAACAACCATTTCTTTTACTTCTTTTACTTCTTTTACTTCTTTTACTTCTTTTACTTCTTTTACTTCTTTTACTTCTTTTACTTCTTTTACTTCTTTTTCTTGTTTTTCTTCTTTTACTTCTTTTTCTTGTTTTTCTTCTGAATTAAATGATAATAAATTGGGATATTTATTAACAATTAAAAAACCAAAAAAGATTATTATCAATATGATAATTATAGTTAATATCTTTTTGTTTTTTATTATCTTCATTTATTAGATTCTTAAAGCTCGCTTTTTGGCCATGAGCTCCATTCGATGTAATTAGTTTCTACTTCACCATTGACTACGGGAGCACCTGCAGCAATGTAGATGTATATGATATAGTCATCTGTGTGATTATTAAGATAGTTTAATGTTTCCATTGCTCCTGTAATGTTTGTTGGAACAGTAATGTGTTTAATATCACTCAAATCAAATATTTCTGTTGATGAATTAATATTTACCCTAATATGCTCTTGAATGTATTTCATTTCTTCAGGATCTAGCATTTCTTGATTTTCTTCTGGAACTGATTGTTCTATCACAAAGTAATTGTCCCCTACTTCAAATAAGGTGCCGTTAATCATTTCTGTTGTTGTCCTGACCTCAAGTGACTGTTGAACTATTGGATCTAAGTTGCTCCACTCTTCTTCTGTCATTTGGTATTGTTGAGCTGGTGTTTCTTCTTGTGGTTCTTCAACTTGAGGCAACTCAACTTGTGGCTCTTCAACTTGAGGCGTTTCTACTTCTTCTTTTTGAAAAACATTAAATGCTATTAAAAGTCCTACAACAGCGATGACAATTAAAGCAATAATTATTAATATTAAATTGTTTTTTTCCATGGTATTTATTTAACTAAATTATTGATTATTTCTTTTAGTTGATTTATTTCAACTTGTTGTAACTCAATCATATTCTGTTGTTCTTTGATTGCTTCAACTAGTGGAGCAATTAGTCCAGTTCCATCAATTGACAAGTATCCATCGTTCCGTTCTTTAACTAATTGAGGATATATCTTTTGAAGTTCTTGAGCAGAAAAACCAAGCTTGTCTTCCTTGGTGCTTTGTAGGGTGTATGATATTCCCTCTAGTTTTAGTATTTTTGATAAGCTGTTTTTAATTGGTAAAATATTGTCTTTTAATCGAACATCTGATGTATAGTAATATGCTGCCGCAGAAACATTTCCATTAACGTGAAGTTTTTCAGCGGGATTATTTGTTCCTATTCCCACTCTGTTTAATGAATTGTCTATACAGATACTAGAAGCGCTACATTCCATCTCCGCCCATGTATGTCCAGGATTAGGAACACCAACTGTCGCAGCAGAAGCAAAGTAATAGGAAGTAAAGAGAATTATTAAAAAAGATAATGAAACGATTAGAGATGTTTTTTTGTTCATATTTTATAATTAATATATTATTACCTTTATTTTATCCTATCCATTTCTTTTGTCAACGATTTTCATCTATACTTTTTAAAATTTAATATTGTGAACTTCTTCAAGTGTCTCTGTTGTAGCTTTTACAGAAGGGTTATCTGTTTTAAGCAACTTAAACCTCTCTTTATACCTTTTGCATAGTGGTGTAAGAAATTCATCTCCCCAAGAAGGAGAAAAAGTGATAACTCCGTCAAAATCAATAAGCACTTCTTCATCTTTTGAAAGCTCCTTGAGAGTTGGCTCAAAAGCATTAAGCGCTTCTTTACCTGCCTGCCTTGAAATTAACATTGTTCCAAACTTTTTTAATTCTATTTTCATATTTTTAATAATAACATGTTTACAAAAAATATTGTACCTATGCAAAAAATTGCAATACCTATGCAAAAGAAAAAGCCACCCGTAAGGGTGGCCATCTTCTTTAATGTTTTATCTAACAGCGTCTTTCAATCCTTTTCCTGCCTTAAACTTTGGAGTTTTCATTGCAGGGATTTTGATTTTTTCTCCTGTCTTAGGGTTCCTTCCTTCTCTTGCTGCTCTTGCACCAACTTTGAATGTTCCAAAGCCAGTTAGAGTAACATCACCTCCCTTAGATAATGTTTTTGTAATTTCTTCAAGAATTGTGCTCAATGATTCAGCAGCATCTTTTTTAGAAATACCTGTTTTTTTAACAATTGCTTCAATAATTTCGTCTTTTGTCATATTAGTATATATTATTATACATTTTTGTTTCGACCTTTATTTAGCATACTCTACTACTCTTGATTCTCTTATTAGCACAACCTTTATCTCTCCCGGATACTTTAGCTCGTTTTGAACTTTCTGAGCCACTTCACGTGCAAGCTTGTGCGCTGTTAAATCGTCTATCTCTTTTGGCTTTACAAAGATTCTTAACTCTCTTCCTCCTTGTATTGCAAATGACTTCTCTACCCCATTAAAGGAATTAGCAATATCCTCTAAATCCTCTAATCGTTTTAAGTAGTTTTCAATACTGTCTTTTCTTGCTCCTGGTCTAGCCCCTGATATTTGATCAGCTGCTTGCACAACCATGGCTTCTAAACTTTCGTAAGGATATTCTTCGTGATGTGACTTTACTGCTGATATTATAGCGGGATCAATGTTAAATTTCTCTAAAATCTTACCACCAATATCAGTATGAGACCCTTCTATCTTGTAGTCAAGGGCTTTTCCAATATCATGCAATAATCCTGCTTTTTTGGCAAGAGATGCGTTTAAGCCAATTTCTGAAGCAATTGCACTAGCTAAATGAGCTACTTCTAGGGAATGACTTAATACATTTTGGCCATAACTTGTTCTGTATTGAAGTCGTCCCAGTAAGTGTATTAACTTTTCTGGTAAATCCAATACTCCTGCCTCATATACTGCTGCTTCCCCTGCTTCTTTTATCTTCTTATTAATCTCTTCTTCAGCTTTTTCTATTTCTTGCTCTATTCTTGCGGGCTGAATCCTGCCATCTCTTAACAACTTCTCCAGTGTTATCTTAGCAATCTCCCGCCTTACTGGATTAAAGCTTGAAATAATTACCATGCCGGGAGTTTCATCAACAATTAGTTCAACTCCTGCTGCTTTTTCAAAGGCGCGAATGTTTCTTCCTTCTTTTCCAATAATTCTTCCTTTGAGTTCTTCTGTTGGCAATACCACAGATGAAGTCATAATCTCTTGAGCTTGTGATAAAGCATAGGTTTGTACTGCTGATGCAATAATTCCCTTAGCTTTTCTCTCATATTGCTCAACACCTTTTTCTTCAAGCTTTCTTATCCTCTCTAGTACCTCTGCGTCATACTCTTTTTCTACCTTTTCTAGCAACTCCTCTTTAGCTTGCTCTCTACTTAGTCCAGCAATTTTTTCTAACTTAGCAATAATTTCTGATTTCTTGACCTCTATTTCTGTTTTAATTTCTTTTAACTTCTCTATTCTTTCATTTACTTCTTTTTCCTTTGTAGCTACTTCTTTCTGTTTATCATCAACTTCTTCTTCTCTCTTAAACAAACGATTCTCTGCCTTTATCACTATTTTTTGCCTTTCTTCTAGGTCCCCTAATGCCTTTTTCTCTATCTCTTCTGCCTTTTGCTTTGCCTTACTCATTATCTCTTCTGCAATCTCTTTGGTCTGAGCTATTTTCTTACTAAGCTCTGACTCAATCGTCCCAGCACGCTTTCTCGCAATAGATTGTCGGATATAGTATCCAACCACTCCACCTAATAATAGCGCTATTGCCGCTACTATTATGATTGTTTGTGTTTCCATATTTTTAATATGAAAATTTGGCACAAAAATAATCGTGTGATTCTGTATCAATATTCTAATTTCAAGGTTCTTGATTTTTATCTAAGATTATATACCAAAAATTCAATGTTAATCTTTATACTAATTATCATAACAAAAAACCCTTGCCGTAGCAAGGGCTTCATTGTTCATCTATCAAAACGGCGAAACATCTCTCCATATTGGCTTGAACACCTCAACTAAGTTTGAATACACCTTTTCACAATAATATCCTGTTCCGTCAGTCACTGTTAGTGTTGTTGTAAAGTCACTGTCAATATTAAAGGTGACAACTTCTTCTGCCTCTGTTGATGTTGCAGGGTCCCCTCCTTCAAATGTCCAATAATATGTTGGCGTGCTTGCGTCATACACAACCGAAGTGCTTCCGTTAAAGGTAATTGGTCTTTCTACTAATATCTTCTCGGGAGAATGTTCAATTTTCACCCATGGAGAGCCATGCGTTTGAGCTATCGTAAACGTTCCTTCTTCCCATGGAGAAGAGCTTCCGGCAATATTCCTTGCTTTAACTCTCCAATAATATGTTGCACCCCAATCTAGTTGCTCTCCATTCCAACCAGAACCCTCTAGATTTAGAATATATGATGAAGATGATGTGGTTGCTGTTGTGCTAAAGGCAGAAGTAAACTCAGCGTTTGTTGCTACCTCAAGATCATATCCTCTTTGAGAATAATCACTTACAAGATCCCAGCTAAAAACAATGCCTAATCCGTCGTTGACTGTGACTTGGCTATCATGATCACAATACCTTACTTCAGCATTAAGATTTGTAATTGAAATATCAGAACCATACTTTACAGCATAATTACTTGTTGCACACTCACTTTCATTCTCACAACTAAAACTTAACCAACCAAAAACATCTGACCAAGCATAACCTAAAATGTATCCTCCGTCAGTATATAGTCCATAGTCAGTCCCGCCAATAACATTTGGGCCCAGTTTAATCCACCCTGCCTCGCTATCATTAACTTGCTTTGCCCAACCAGTAATTTTATTCCCTACTAAATTAGCACTACAACTACCACTTGGACACCCTGTTAAATCACTACTATTAAAACTTACCCAGCCAATGTTGTCTGACCAAGCATATCCTTCTAACAACCCCTCTTCTAGGATATTTACTCCGTAATTACTAGTGTCGCAACTATTATCATTAGCACAGCTAAAACTTACCCAGCCGATGTTGTCTGACCAAGCATATCCTGTTACATTTCCATCCCACTCAACTATTTCCCCATCTTCATATATCACACCAAAATTACTTGTTGCACAACTATCATCATTAACACAGCTAAAACTTACCCAGCCAGCAACATCAGAATATCCATAACCTAAAACATCTTGTCCATTAACATATGCTCCATAGTCATTCTCCCCTATTTCAATAGGCCCCAATCTTATCCAACCATCACTAGAATTAATTATCTTGGCCCAGCCAATAATCTTGTTGTCACTTAAAGTTGCATTACATGTTCCACTTGGGCAACCTGTTAAGTCCGATGCATTAAAACTAATCCAGCCTGCTTCACCTGACCAAGCGTACCCAGTCAAAACATTGTCTAACCCGATATTCACACCAAAGTTACTTGTCGCACACTCATTTTCATTCTCACAACTAAAGTTAATCCAACCAATGTGGCTTGACCAAGCATATCCTCCCATATTATATGCACCCTCTGCTGAAGTAAAATCAACTAAGCCAAACAAACAAAAGAAAGCCAAAAGAAAACACAAGATGTATTTCTTTTTTAAGCGAAGTTCTTTTTTATGTCCAATTCTTTGATTCATTTATGTTTTTCTTGTTTTGGTTGTTCTCCTAGCGTATACTTGAATTCCTTATTAAATCCCCTAACTAACATATACATTTCTAGAGTAAGATCATATATTGATTTAAATATTGGTAATTCACTGTATTGCATTGTTCTTTTAATTAATTTAATTAATTATTATTTTTATTTATTATTTGTAAATTATGAGAGGTAGCGATAAATAACGAGAAAATATGAAAGATTAAAATATATTTAGTTGGGGAAAAAGGGATTTAAGGGATGTTACGGTAAAAATATGGGAAGAACTGACTTAGCTGATTGATTTTGTGTTAATGGGTTGCCTTTTCCCCCAACAAATAGTCAAAGGGTCAAAGAAAACCTCTCTATTCCAAAAGGCAGCGGACGGCAAAGCCGTAGACCTTATCAGCGGGACCGCGGTAGACGGCAGAATTACTAGTGCTCAAGAACCTGTACCAAGCACCTGTGCCACCCTCGCTAGACGACCAGAAGTGCGTGTCGGATCCCACATTGTAGAAGCTACCACCGTAATTGCGGGAGCCGGACATTAAGGCATTAAAACCAGAGGATCCACCAATCTTAAGAGCCGTTCCGGCTGGATCACAGTCCCAAGCATTATTTCTGGATGGATTACAACTTCCTGTGGCAAGATAATTTTCTAGAATATGCTGCTCTGCGTCAGTTGGAAGCTTCCACCCCGAGGGGCAGGCAGTTTTTGCCGTTGACCAATTGTATAATCTTCCATATGTAGTGCAGTTAGCAGGGTTGTTGTCATAGCACCAGCTTGTTCCTGTAGCGTAATTTAAGTTTTTAGCCATCCAGCATTGTGTTCCAATTTCAACAGTGGGGTAAATATTGCCATCTCTTGAGTCAGTGAAGGTATCGAAAGGACAAACAGGAGGAGGAGGAGAGAGGTAGTCCCATGAGGTGCCGTTGCATCCTAGAAATAGGTTGTCAGTGTAGTCATACCACTGCATGCCTTCAGTTGAAGAGTCGCAGGTTGGTCTTGTTTCTCCCGTTGGGTTTGGTATTAGACCTGTGCCACGCAAAACACCTCCTACATCTAGCGATCCCTCAATATATTGAGGATCACTTCCCGTGTTAACTAGAGTAGGAAGATTATCGGCAGGAGGATTACTTGTTGGTGGAGTGTAAGCAATTACAGCAAAACAAATTAAGAAAACAGAGAGAGTTGTCCCTGTAAATATTCCTATTTTTTTAATTAAGTTATTGTTCATATTTTAATATATTTAATTTATATAATAAATTATTTTGTTACTTATTCTTCCTCTGTTGTCTCAATTCGTTAATACCATCTATCTGTTTTCTTACCTCCTCATCTATGTCAGTAACCTTAGGAGCAACTTCCCTTTTTTGATTAATGTCATCCATTTGTGACTGCATTTCTTCTTCAGTGTTTTTTGCATTAGCAATTTGTCTTAATTGATTAATGCTCTCAATTTCTTGTTGAACAATAATATCTTTTTCTATTTGTTTTTGATCTTCTCCTTGGTTGCTTGTTGGTTCCCTGTTGATAAAAAAAAGAAGAAGAACTAACGCCAAGGCCAACAATGCCACGGTGATTATTTCTCTCCTTCTTTCCTTTAAGATGCTTTTAATTGATTCTTTTTTATTCTTCATATAGACAATCTATATTTATTAAGTTAACTTCTTTGTCATTATTATACACAGAAAAAACTTCGCAACTTTCATCTTCTGCTGACTTAATTAAATCGTTAACTGCATCTGTGTAGCCCTTGGAATAGCTCATATCAAAAATTGATTTTGTGTATGAATCAAAAACATTCTTCGCTGTATATATTGAAAAAGCAATTATTACTAGAAATAAAAAGATAATTAATATTTTTTGTTTGTCCATTGATTAATTTTAGCTTTTTAATTTTTGTATGTCAATAAATTGTACTGTTTTTCATCACCGAGATATAATTTTTTAACATAAAGATTGAATCGTTTTTTAGATTAGCTCTAATCCACACTTTTTCTTTTTCACTATCAACAAGTTCTCCTAATCCTTGTAACATTTGATTCTCTTTTATTTTCTCAATAAAATCTACGCAATCAGTTAAATATTTCTTAGTATCCTTCCCTGTTCTTTCCTTTATTACTTCAGCATTAATATCCCAATTGTTTTTTGCAAAATAGTGAATATCAAAAACATCTCTCATGGCAGTTTCTTTTCTCAAAGTAAGAGCTGATAATTTATTGGCAAACAAATAATCTTTTTTAGCAACAAGCATTGAGATGCCCAAATATTCTTTTATTTCATAGTGATCTTGAATGTTCTCTACTATTTTTCTAACATTGATCTCAACTTTAATATTATGGTCATTATCACCATAAGAAAGTAAGGCAAAAATAGTAAATCTTTTTATATATTGATCTTTTACCTCTCCATATTTACTTAAAATAGTAACGATTTTTTCAAATACCAGCTTTTGGTTTTCCTCGTTTGCTACAAGTAAATCAAAATCTAAGTCCACCGAAAATCTTGGAAGGTTATAGAAAAAATAAGCACAAGTACCACCCTTGAATCCCAAAAGTGAACTTATTGTGACATCGGTATAGATATCCTTCAAAACCTGACCCATTATTAATTGATGTTTTTCCCTATTGAGCATAATTTTTTCTATATTTAGCTAATCGTTTTATCATTTCTTTATTGTTATAAATCTTTACCAATTCATTACACTTGTCCCAGTTAATTGATTTCAAATTATCAAAATAGTAATTTGGAAATAAATAAATCATATCTAAAAATGCTCGCTCAGTGGTCGCAATACTGTAATTATTTCTATTAACAATACCAGCGGAATTAAACAGAACAGAATCTTTTAATTTCCTGAAGGTAAAAGTATTTTTATCTACAACCATTGTTTTCGGCCATTTAGCAGCCACAAAAATTGTATCATAGTGTTGAAATATCACACCAGCTTCTCTCAAAACAGTTTCAAAGCTTATATAAGACGGAATGTATATACTAGTAGCCAGCTCTTTCGGATTATAGTTTTTATTCTTAGCAAAAACTCCCCGAGTCAATCTAATCAAAGCTTTTTGCTTTACATAATAGGCAGTTTTAGCATGTAGCCCTTCTTTATTATTTTCTCGCCAAATCAAAGCTAAATCCTTATTAGACAAGATTGTTTTGGGACATTGATATAGTTTTGCGATTAAGCTGTCCATATAATAATGTTTGACCGAGCTGATAATTAATAACAGTTCCATTGTATATTATTACAAAAAGCTAGTCAACTAGTTAAAAGTAAATAAGGACGATTTAGAAATGTCCTAGATATGAGAAAGAGTAAGCAGTAAGATATAGCTAAATTGCCTTAAAACTTTTTTGTATTAATCACTTCGTCAATGACTCCGTATTCTTTTGCTTCTTCTGCTGATAAATAGAAATCTCTATCAGTGTCTTTAGATATTTTTGCTAGCGGTTGTCCAGTATGCTTAGATAATATCTTATTCATCTCTTCTTTAATCCTTATTATCTGTTTAGCTGTAATTTCAATCTCAGAGGCCTGTCCCCTTGCACCTCCCATTACTTGATGAAGAAGTATTTCTGCGTTAGGTAAAGCATATCTTTTACCCTTTGCGCCCGATGCCAAAATCATTGCACCCATTGAAGCAGATAATCCAATACTCACCGTTGAAACATCGGGCTTAATATATTGCATTGTGTCATATATCGCTAGCCCAGCTGTTACAGATCCACCAGGGCTATTGATGTATAGTTGTATATCTTTTTTAGGATCCTTTGAAGCTAGGTACAATAATTGAGCAACTATTGAGTTTGCCATAGAATCATTAAATTGACCTGTAAGAAATACAATTCTTTCTTTAAGAAGCTTAGAGTATATATCATATGCTCTTTCTCCTGATTGTGATTTTTCAATTACTGTTGGTATTAACATTGTTCTTTATATTATTAACATCCTAATAATTCAAATGCTTTTTCTCTTTTTAGCTCGTCTTCTATATACAATCGGACCTGTGCTTCATCCATCGTCTTTTTAATTTCTTCTTTGTTGGGATATTGATTAAGCATCTCTTCCATCTTATTGGTAATTTCTTCTTCTGTTGCCTCTATTTTCTCATCTTTGATGATTTGATGCAAGACCAAGAAGCCCTTTACCTTTTCTTCCGCTGTTTTTTCTAATTCTTTATTAATTTCTTCTTCTGTTTTCTTAACTTGTTTTAAGTATTCTTCAAAAGGAATTTTTAATTCTGACAAACATCTTTCTTTAATATTGTTGAGCATAAAGTCCTGCTCTCTTTTAATTAATGTTTGAGGAATTTCCATATCTACTTTCTCTGTTAATTTTTTAATTGCTTCTTCTCTTAGTTTTTGTAATTCTGCCACCTCTTTGTCTTTCTTAACACCTTCTCTAATGTCTTTTTTTAATTCTTCTAGCGTATCAAATGCACCAAGGCCTTTGACAAACTCATCGTTAACCTCAGGAAGCTCCATTTTTTTAACTGCATCAACTTTTGCCGATATCTTTATCTTCTTGTCCTTGTTTTCTTTTTCTCTAGGATCAGGCGTCTCAAATTCTTTTTGCTCTCCCCTCTTCATTGTCCTTAAAGCATCTTCAAGGCCTTCAATATAGTGACCCTTGCCCAAAACAATTCTATCTTGTTTTTCTGGATCATTTTCAATGCTCAAACAAGAAAAAGTAAACTCTACTAAGTCACCATCTTCTGCTCCAGATTCTTTTTCTGAATACTTAGCTCTTGATTGTTGAATCCATTTAATGGCATCTTCAACTTCCTCATCAGTTACTTCAACTTCTTTTTTCTCTACCTTCAAAGAGTCCAGTTTTGGTAATTTAATTTGAGGCAATATTTCAAATTCAGCTGTAAAAACAAGTGGATTATCTTTTGCTATTTTAATAACTTCTACTTGTGGTTGAGATATTGCTTCTTCTTTGCTCTCTTTTAGAAACTCAATCCATGATTCCCTTATCGCAATTTCTGCTGCTTCAGACAAAATACCTTCTTTAGTAACACGGTTCTCAACCATATTTTCAGGAACTTTGCCTTTTCTAAAGCCAGGAATTTCTGCATCAGCTGATATTTCTTTTAGTGCTTGGTTATAGTAATTATTAAAATCATCAGCAGAAACTTCAATTTCTACTTTCTTTTTTGTTGCTGTTGTTTCTTTAATTTCGTATTTCATAATTAATTTTCTTCTTTAGTTTCTTCTTCTTTAGTTTCTTCTTCATCAATATCAAGCTCCTCTTCATCAATTTGCTCTCCCTCCCCCTTAATATCTAATCTCCAGCCAGTTAATTTAGCAGCTAAACGAACATTTTGACCGTCTTTTCCTATTGCTAAAGAAAGCTGATCTTGAGGAACAATAACCGTAGCAGTATTGTTTTCTCCTATTATAACATCTGATATTTTAGCTGGTGATAATGAGTTTAATATGAACTTAATTGGATCTTCATCATATTCAATAATATCAATCTTTTCTCCTCCTAGCTCTGACATCACTGCCGTTACCCTTACTCCTCTTTGTCCAACCATTGAACCAATAGCATCAATCTCATCACTTTGTGCGCTTACCGCTATTTTAGTTCTTGAGCCCGGCTCTCTGGCAATTGATTTAATTTCTAATTGTCCTGTTTGTATTTCAGGAACTTCTAATTCAAAAAGTTTAGATATTAGCTTAGGATAACTTCTTGATAACAGAATGACTGGTCCCCTTGGAGTTGTGTCTACTCTTAAGATGTACAATTTTAATCTTTGACCTTCCTTATAGAATTCCCCTCTTATCTGTTCTTCTCGGGGCAAAACACCAAGTGATTTTCCAATATCAAAATATACATTTGAACCCTCAATTCTTTGGACAATTCCTGAAACAATCTCCCCTTCTTTTGACTTGTATTCTTCTAAAACAATTTCTTTTTCTGCCTCCCTTATCTTTTGTAAAACAACTTGTTTTGCTGTTTGTGCAGCAATTCTGCCAAAATCCTCTCGAGGTTCTAGTATTGTAACTATTTCTTCGCCTGGCTCAACCTTTTCACCCCTTTTCTTTGCTTCTTCAATTAACAAGTGCTTCTCTTCATTGTACCTTACCCTTCTATCAGTAACATCTTCTTTTGGCTCTTCTGAATTAACTTCTTCCTGCGTTGGCCTGTAGCTCTTACTTACCTTAAATGTTTCCTCCTCTTCCCCTTCGGCCCTCTCAGGAATATATACCATAGTGTCATCTACTACTAACATTGTTCTTGAAAATTCTGTCTTGCCATTTTTAGGATTAATTTTTGCTTTAATGATTTGCCCTCTTTTAGCATATTCTTTTTTGTATGCTGAAGCTAGAGCATGCTCTACTGTCTCTATAATTTTTTCTGAAGACAAGCCCTTCTCTTCAGATATCTGATTTATTGCAGATAAAAATGATTGAAAATCCATATTTAATTTTATTTACTTATTTAATTTTAATTATTTTAATAAAAAAGTCGGAAACATCCGACCAATCAAAAAACTTCTTACTTACTATCGTAAACATATATTAACAGATCAAAAATAGTTGTCAAGTAGAAATATTTAATATAATATATGTATACATGAAAATTAATATTAAACTAATCCCTAAAAAAGTTCTCTTCTGCATAGAGCAACTTCAAGACAAAAACTTTGAGGCCTACATCGTTGGTGGATGCACTAGAGATTTATTAAGAGACGCTACACCAAATGACTGGGACATTACAACAAATGCTACCCCTGAGCAAATTCAAGCAGTTTTTCTTGACAAAAACATTAAAACATTTTATGAAAATGACTTTGGCACTGTTGGAGTAGCTTTTCCCTTAAAAAACGATGATTTTGAGATTGTAGAAATTACAACATATAGAAATGAGGCCACATACAGCGATAGTCGTCATCCAGACAAGGTAACATGGTCAAAAACCATAGAAGAGGACTTAAAAAGAAGAGATTTTACTATAAATGCTATTGCTATATCCCCTAAAAACGGTGATTTTGATATAATTGACTTATTTAATGGCCAAGAAGATCTAAAAAAGAAGGTTATTCGCACCGTAAACGAACCAAATGACAGATTTAGTGAAGATGCTCTTAGAATGATGCGTGCTATTAGATTAGAGGCAGTTTTAGGAGAAAAGTGGACAATAGAAGAAAAAACCCTTAAAGCTATTAAAGATAATGCTAAATTATTAAAAAAGGTGTCTCAAGAAAGGATTAGAGACGAGCTAATTAAGATAATTATGAGTGAAAATGCTGTAAAAGGCATAGAATCATTAAGAAAAAGCGGATTATTAACATATATTATCCCTGAATTAGAAGAAGGATGCAAAGTTGATCAAAACAAACACCATATTTATGACTGTTATAAGCATAATTTAGAGTCATTGGCCTATTCTACCAAGAAAAACTTTGATTTTGATGTTAGAATGGCCGCATTATTACACGATATCGGCAAACCAAG